>ENA-ORNF01000114-ORNF01000114.1-human-gut-metagenome-genome-assembly--contig:-NODE-114-length-76804-cov-6.053564_pt1 | contig 76804 bp, 58 predicted proteins | sample MGYA00242110_ERZ509012 | MGnify/ENA primary metagenome ERZ509012 (study PRJEB26280, sample SAMEA2338714) | human gut metagenome | biome: human gut; feature: human-associated habitat; material: faeces... | reverse complement strand
CTTCACTAACCATGACAAAATCATGATTAAGAAGTCACTTAGAGCATATATCACCGGAAGCGGATAAATATGTTTTCCCTCTACGTATTGCATGATAACATCATTTGCCTGATAGAGCACATCCGGGCCATAGCCATAAGGGCCGTCATTGGCGAGGTCTAAGTACTGGTCCATATTGGCATCGACCGCAACGATTCCATAGTCCGCATAGGCTTCGTTAAATGCCTCAATCAGATTTTTTAAATAACCCTTGGAGATGGCGGTATCGTTTTCAAGCACCCGGATGGTCACATTTTCCTCTAGTGTTCCGTCAAAAACGCTGCTGCCGCTTCCCCCTGTTTTTTGGACATCTCCTGACGTCTGTGTTTCCCCGTCTGTCTGCTTACAGCCTGCCACACCTGTAAAAAGCAATGTCATTCCAAGCACTGCTGCACACGCCCGTTTTGCCTTTCTTTTCCCCATTTTTACTGCTCCTCCTGTCCATTCTGATAAATTGCATAGCCATCTGTCTGTAACCTTCCCGCATTCTCCCTGCGGTTTGCCATCAAAAGTGTTCTGTTTTCTTCCCGCACACTTTTACTCTCCCCGGTCAGATTGATGTAAAGCGTTATCCTCTGTCCGTCCACCGTGCGCTCCGTCACAAGCATTCCGCTTTCCTCATAAACTGCAATGACCCCATCCCGTATCGCCGGATTATGGTGTAATGCGATAAGCCCCTTTATCTGCTCTAATACCTGTTGTTCCCACTCGTCCTCGTTCCAGTTAAAGCATCTTCTTGAATCCGGGTCATAGCCGCCCTCCATACAGATTTCCGTTCCGTAATAGAGACAGGGTGCGCCCAAAAATACCATTTCAAGTGCCACCGCGGCAAGAAGTCTGTCCTTATTTTTCTTTAGCTCCGTATAAAAACGGTGCGTGTCATGCGAGTCGAGAAGATTTAACATCATCCGGTTTACCTGTTCAAGATTGCGCATCAGATTACTGTTTAACTTCGCCGCCATAGCTGCCGCATCAAAGGTTCCCCTTGCAAAATAATCAAGGCACGCCTTGGTAAACGCATAATTCATGATGCTGTCGTATTCATCACCTCTTAAATACGGATAGGCGTCATGCCAGTTTTCCCCGATAATCACGCAGTCTTCCTTCTCTTCCTTAATGGCTTCCCGAAATCTGCGCCAGAAGCCATGGGACACTTCATCCGAAACGTCTAACCGCCATCCGTCAATATCTGCCTCCCGTATCCAGTAGAGCGCAATATCAATTAAAAACTCCTGCACCTTTTTGTTCGCCGTATTTAATTTGGGCATATATTCGCACGCTGCGAAACATTCGTAGTTTCGTTCCTCCGGCACCGGAACATCGCCGCGGATTAAAAACCAGTCATAATAAGGCGACTTACGCCCCCGCTTTCTCACATCTGCAAACTGCTCCATCTCCATGCTGCAATGATTAAATACTGCATCCAGCACGACCCGGATTCCCAGCTCATGCGCTTTTTTTACAAGCTCCTTTAAGTCCTGCGTGCTTCCAAACTGCGGGTCGACTTCCCGGTAGGAAATCGTGTCATATTTATGATTGGAGACGGAACGGAACACCGGTGTCAGATAAATGGCTCCGATTCCAAGTGCCTTGATGTAGGGAAGTTTTTCTATAATGCCCTTTAAATCCCCGCCTGCAAAACTTTTCGGATTCGGCAGTTCCCCCCACTTTAAGTTAATATAGCTTTTATCCTTCTCCTTATCCCCCATAAAAAAACGGTCGATAAAAATCTGATAAAATACCGCATCCTTCATCCATTCCACGGTTTTCATGCAGTCATTTTCATTGATGTACGGCATCTGGAAAAAATTATAAAACCCTTCCTCAAAACAATACGTTTCTGTTACGCCGTCCTCGCTATAGTACCAGATTTTTCCATTCTCCTCAATCTGAAAGAGATAGGCAAACCGGACATCCGTAAGTGTCAGCTTTTTCTCGTAATAATTATAAAGCCTGTCGCTGTAACAGATTGTAAGCGGAATCTCTCTCCTGTCAAATGTGAAATCATATTTACAGGCACAGATTAACGTGACCTTCGCCGCCGCATCCTCTTTTGCCATCCGGAGTCTTATGACAAGCTCCCGCACATCGGTTGCGAAACAGTATCTCGAATCCGGCGTATGTAAAATTGCATATTCATTCATAATATTTTCTTCCTTTTTAAGTTGACAAACCATTCAAAATTCTTTATAACAAAGGCATACTGTTTTCGGAAAGGGGAACTGTCATGAGACAAAAAATAACAATCCGGGATGTTGCAAGGGAGGCCGGCGTATCGGTTGCCACCGTTTCTTATGTCATCAATGAGCGCACGGATAAGCGCATCAGCGAAAAAACACGAAAAAAGGTGCTCCAGGTCATCAATCTTTTAGATTACACGCCAAACCAGTCCGCACAGGCACTTGCCACGAACAGAAGCCGCACCATCGCGCTTTATCTGACCCCGGATATCTCTCTGTTAAAAAATGCAGAGCAGCTTCATGTTTTACAGCTTTTCTCCTCTTTCCTGCACAAAAAAGACTACAATCTGGTCTATTTAAGCAATCAGGACACCGATAAGTTTGACTCCGGGGATGCCATCGTCTGCTACGATGTCCCGTCGGAATTTTTCCATCAGGTCGGAGACAACAACTTCGTCCCGCTTCTGGCATTAAACTGCCGGATTGATGACCCGCTGTTTTTCCAGATTAACTGTGATTATAAGAGCCTTGCATCAGAGGCAGACCACCATTTTGCAGGGAAAGCCTACACACTGCTCCTTTTGGAAACACCAAACGGGAAGCAGCGTGACTATCTTTCCACCCTCTTTTCCGATATTGTCTACATTCATGATTTCACGGAGCTTACCGCTTTCTCCGGCAGAAATGTACTCGTGACAGAACATACGCTCGCATCCCTTTTACCGGATGATGCCCATGTTTTCTATGTCCCGACCGCTACCGTAGACTGCTTTGACACCCTGCTTACGTGTATCGAAAACGCTGTTTTACGTACACCGATTGAACAGCATGACATTGTCGTTAAACCGGCGGCTACTTGCAGTCTACCGTAAGCACCTGGGTTGCCGGATCATAGGTAAACGTATAGCTTCCGGTCTGTCCTGCCACAAGATTGGCACTGTCCGTTCCGGTGACAAAAGAAAGACTTTCGCTGTCATCCTCGGCTATGTTTGTGTAGCGGATATATTCCGTTCCTACACTGCTCGTATCTCCCACAGTTACCATGGAAGTAAACATGAACTCATCCCCCTCGGTCAGTTCCACTGTCAGCGTATAGATTCCGTCATTTTCCACAAACTTCGTTTCGTCTGAATATATATCCTCCCATCCAGTAATCTGTGCTCCCTTGATGTAATAATCCACCTGTTTTTCCTGGTCTGATGCAGTGCTCTCTCCGTTATAAGTCCAGCTGATAGAATCATAGGCATTGATATTAAATGCTTCTTTGTTCTCCTCCGAGTAATTTGCGTTGTCTGTCTCGTAAGCATCCTCCCCCGGATAAGTCGTCAGATAAAATGTGTAATTTCCGGACACCGCACATTTGATATTAGAGCGCTTCGTGCTGGTATCTCCAAGACCGCCGGAGTTTGCAAAATAGTCCGTTCCGTCATAGCTTATGGTGTCAAGATAGCCATACCCCCTCTGACAGTTCCAGGAGCTGTTAATCGCAAACTGAAATTCATCCCCGGACTCTAAATCCAGCGTAATCGTGTAGATATTGGCATCTGCGCTGTCCTCTTTTGTCATCGTCTGTGCATCGCCTATTACTTTTCCCCAGTTGGATTCCATCAGTACCGGACTGCTGCCGCTTCCGACAATGGCAAAGCTTCTCGTATCCTCCACCTGTGACACAAAGCCCGCAAATACTGAGGTATCCTCTGTAATTCCCGCTGTAAAATCAAAGCGGTGGCTCATGTTCGGCGTTGCATACCAGCCGGCAAACGTATAGCCATCCTTTTCCGGCGTACTCTCCGTCACCGTCTCTCCGTCTGCCACTTCCTCCGTGGAAAGTACTGTCGTTCCATCTGAATCATAAAAAGTGACGGTATGTACGGTTTCTTTTTCCTGTGTCTGTTCGCTCTCTGCCTGTTTCGCCTGCGTTTCCACTTCCCCTTGTGTCTGCGTGCCTGCATTCTCGCTTGTCACGTTCTCATTGCCGCATCCAGCTGCAAATAATATGCCTGCGGTCAGTGCCATTGTTGCCCATACATTTGTTTTACTTCTTCTCCTCATGTTCTCCTGCTTTCTGCACGGATATTCTATTATTTTTTAGGCGTTTTCCGTGCCGCGCCTTTGCTTAAACGGTTAAGCAAATGGTTATAAGGGAACCCCATCGGATTTTACGCTCCAAATGGGGTATTTCTTCTGTGGTTTGTTTAACCGTTTAACCTGTTTTTAATATAGCATTTCCGCATGCATCTGTCAATGTGATTTTTTTAACTCTCTTCAATAATAAAACTGTTCAACCGATATAACTATCAGATAAATTCAATTTCTATAAAGGGGAGATTTTTATGCAGACTTTTGACTTTTCCGGAATCCGAAAAATGCTTCAATCACAAAAGGGAACTCCAACCGCCACGGAGCGCGCCCTCCGCAATCTAAGCCGTTCCAGCGTTGGAAGCGATAGTGAAACACGCCTTTCCTCACGCGATACCTTTTCCATCACCCAGAATATTTCAGAGCTTTTAAGCCCTGCCTGCGGCATGACCGAGGAAGAAAAATCAAATTACCTCGAAAAGATTATGGCAAAATTAAAATCCGGGAAGCGCTTAACCCCCGAAGAAATGCGTTTTTTGCAGGCGGAGGCACCGGAATTATATCAGCAGGTGGCACGCGTCCAGACCATGCGTGACTCTTTAACCGCACGCTTAAAGCAGTGCTCCTCCAAGGAGGAAGCCGCAGATGTCTACTCCCAGACGCTCTCTTTGGTATCCGACAAGGACCCTGCAAAGGAATTTGTCATTGCCGCCTATCAGGATGCCTACAAAGAATTTCAGAAATCCGATGGATATCAGGCACTTCCGAATACCAAAAAAGAGGCAGAGGAAAAGGACTCTTAGAGTCCTCTTCTCTTAGAATCTTCTAATGTAATTTTCCGACTTTTCCCGCAACTTCTTCCTTGCGCATTGCATTTCGTACGGTTGGAACCGCTCCGACTAACAGAAACACATATACTAACACAAGATTTGCAATATAGTTTGTGATGTCAATTGCCTCTTCTGCCAGGAAAACCGGAACCAGGCGATAGCTGTAGAAAATATCCGTATCAAACTGTCTTGCAATCATAATTGCCCAGTCCAGGCGGTCTCCTACATAAGCCATTACAATCATGATAACCGCACTAATCACGATGCCACGCTTCGTGAGTTTGCCTCCTAATATCTCATAGCCACTGAGAGTACACACTGCCATGATGACACCGGACACTGCCGCTACATAGCCGAGCTGGCTTAATAAGATAATCGAAACTACACCAAGCAGAGAACCTAACAGTGCACCCACAATCCCTGCTATGATGTTCTCTTTTTTCTTTGTCCCGTTCATCAATTCCTCTGTTCTCTGACTTACGGATGCATAACAATCCTCGCAGAGATACTTTACACTTTCCGTAAAATAACAGCATTCCGTACTCTTTGCCTCTCCGCAGAGCTCACAGCCGTTTACAAGCCCTTTGCTCTTTAAAAATGCCAGAAATGCCGGAAGGCACTCCTGCATATTGTTCTGAAGCTTCTCCTGATTCGTGCATCTTTTCAGAATCATCGTTATCGTATTCTTCTCCTGTATGATGCCAAATATCTGCTTGTGCTCCTTCTTCAACGGCTTGCTGTCATCTAAGGCAATCTTTGTGCCATCATTGTTTATGCCGACGGACACTGCCACCATATCGTTATTTGTGTTTGTTGCGTTTACCTGATACGGCTGCATCCGAAAGGCATAACCGTCCCTTTCCCCATAAATGACACCGTGTTCTTCATCGAAACGCAGTCCAAGATACCGTGCCAGCCCTGCGTATCTCTCTTTCACCTTCCTGTTCATTCTCATAACCTTTTCCTCCAAATAAAGCTATTATTAAATAAAGTGTGCGCCTGTCGCACACTTTCGCGCGCGAGCGGATAGCAAAGCTATAAATTCTTCTCCGCGAGCTGCGCATATTAGCAAGCCTGCTTGCTTTTATCTTATAGGAAGTTCCAGTGGAAATTCCTATAAGATTAAAAAACCTGCACAAAAACTAACTGTTTCGCACAGGTTTTCTTTTTTCTTATCTCTTAATATCGTAGTTCATATTCATCAGATTGCGGATGCTGTCCACATCGTCCGTAATATTGGCATCACCACGGATGGTGTGCTTAATCACACTGCTGGCAACCGCGAAATTTACCATATCCATCGGCTTGTAATTGTGCATCATCGCATAAATCAGTCCACTTGCAAACGCATCTCCTCCGCCGACACGGTCGAGAATATTAAAGGTAAACAGCTTGCTCTCAAAGGTATGGTTTTCATACCAGAGATATGCCTTTAAGCTGTTCTCGCTTCCGCTGTGTGCATAGCGCACATGGCGTGCGATACACTTTAAATTCGGATAGCGTTCAACAAACGCCTGGAACACTTCATCTTCCTGCTCATAACTCGGCTGTAACGGAATACCGTCCTTGACATCTCCCTTGCTGTGGTCATTCTCATCCTTCCAGAGATGATACGGCTCAATTCCGAGAAGCACGTCCACATACGGAAGACACTCTGTACAGAAATCTCTTGCTTCCTCCCAGCTCCAGAGCTTGCTGCGGAAATTTCCGTCAAAGCTTACGATGATTCCCTTTTCCTTCGCAACCTTTAAGCAGTCTAACACCAGCTTTCTGCAGCTCTTTGAGAGCGCCGGTGTGATTCCGCTCAGATGCAGCCAGGTAAAGCCGTCCAACAGGGCATTGATATCCACTTTCTTGTAGTTATACTCTGCAAATGCACTGTTTTTTCTGTCATAGATGACCTTGCTCGGACGGATTCCATATCCGGCTTCCAGATAATAGCTTCCCAGACGATGGGTCGGTGTCTCCTCCGGAGTACTTAAAATCATTGGAGTACAATGTACATCGTTGCTGCGGAGCATACGGATTGCGCTCTTTCCAAGGCTGTTGTTCGGCACAACGCTGAAAAAGGTGCTGTCCACTCCGAGGTTGGCAAGTGCAAGCGCAATGTTCGCCTCACTTCCCCCGTAACTTGCCTCAAAGCTGGTCGCCATGCGTATCTTCTCATAGCTTGGTGGTGTCAGACGCAGCATAATCTCGCCGATTGTGATAAATTTGTGGTCGCTGCTTGGCTCTGTGAGCAGCGGGTTATAGTGTTCCATTGCGGTTCCTCCCTTTCTTCCATACAACAGATAGCTCTATTGTATTCTATTTCCTGTCATATTTCAAGGACAAAACCCCAAACTGCTTCGCCAAACGCTTTACACCTCTAAGCAGAGCACCTCGTAGCCTGCCATCGTAATCTCTCCGGCAAGCGTCTCTTTCCGGATTCTCTCATAATAGCTTCCATTTAAAACTACTTTTGCCTCTTCTCCTTTATAATTCATGAGAAACAGATAGCGTTTCTCCCCGTTTCTGCGGATGGTCACCTGGACGCTCTCCGGCGCCTTCACATACGCTTCGGTCACAGGGACAATGCCCATGATAGTAAGGAGGCCCTCTGCCGTCTTACGGTCAAAGCCGCCGCCGAAATAATATGCTTTTCCCGCACCGAACACATTTTCCGTAAGTGCCGCCTCACCCGCATAATAGCTCTTGGTAAAAGTACCAAGCACCTTTGCGGTCAGCGGATTTAAAATATCGTTAAATACCGGCGCCGGCAGCACCTCCTGTCCCACCTGACAGCCCATCTCCTTGATTTCCGGTGAAACAAACGTATAGTCCTCCACTTCCGCTCCAAGCACCTTTGCAAGGTATCCCGGCATCGGCATTGTCGTACATTTTCCGGTCAGATTCTTATAACCGGCACGGCTTCCCACAACAAGGATTCCGCCGCCTGCCACATATTCCTCAAGCACTTTTGCACGCTTTGCCGTCATAATCGCAGGGTGTGCGTAAACCGCAAACTGATATGGCTTTAAATCCTCCGCCGTAAGCTCCTCCGTCACGTTACAGAAATCATATGGAATGTGCGCAAATTCCAGCGCTTCCACCCATCCCATCTTGCTTCTTGCCGAGAGCGGACCGTGCCATACATCACACTCACCGTCCCACTCGTTGTCATAGTCCTGCAAAATCACCGCCTGCGCCTGATACTTGCTGCCAAAAACCGGTTCAATTCTTTCAACCGCCTCTGCAACCTGCTTCAACTCGCGCAGTCTGCGGTTGTCCCGATTGGAGTAATCGTTTAATCCATGCCAGTAAATTTCCGTTCCAAAAGTACAGGTGCGCCAACGGAAAAAGCTGACAAAATCGGCGCCCTCTGCAATCGCTTCAAGTGCCCAGAGCTTTATCTGTCCCGGTTTTGGCATCGGCTGCTCTAAGCGGACATTCCAGCCGCCTGCCCCGGACTGCTGCTCCATAATTCCAAACGTACCGGATATGGAACGGCTTCTGGTAAGGTTGATAGCGGCATCCCTGTCATTTAGCTCATCCTCTTTTGGATTTCGCTCAATCCCGTAGGCAAAATTCGGATAATTGTCATAGGTGATAAAGTCCAGTCCCGTTCCAATCAGGCTGTGATAGTCAAGATGTGCAAAAAGCCCGTTTGTCGTGACAAACGCATTTTTCGCATATTTTCGGATAATCTTTGCCTGCATCCGGATAAAACGTACACAGGTATCGGAAATAAAACGCTTCTCCTCCAATGCCATATGCGGATTCGTACTGCCGTTATTCGTGTGCTGGGTGAGCCGTACCTGATTCCAGTCGGTATAAGTCTGATTCCAGAAAACCGTTCCCATCGCATCGTTTAACGCATCAAGCGTCTTATATTTTTCTTTTAAATAAACCGCAAACGCCGCGTGGTCGCTCTCGGAATAGTAAACATCCTTTTCACAGTTGATTTCATTGTCAATCTGCCAGCCCACAATCGTCTTACAGTCCCCGTAATGTTCTGCGAGCTTCTCTGTGATGATGCGCGATTTTTCGATATATTTGGGAGAATTTAAGCTGGCATGACGCCTCATTCCATGCCGGATTAAGTTCCCGTCAACATCCGCATTGAGCACCTCCGGATATTTCGTGGTCAGCCATGCCGGCGGTGTTGCAGTCGGTGTACCAAGAATGACCTTCATTCCCTTTTCTTCCGTCAACGCAATAAATTCATCAAAAAAATCAAATGTAAATCTGCCTTCCTCCGGCTCAAATTTGTTCCATGCAAACTCCCCGATTCGTATCACAGAAAGCCCGTAGGACTTCATCCGCTCCAGGTCATCCGCCCACATGGATTTCTCCCAGTGCTCCGGATAGTAACATACCCCAAGTGTCAGTTTATCAAACATATTCCTCCACCTTCTCTTTTCTCTTATTTTGTATAGATGATAACACCGTCCTCCGCCAGACGTCCATCCCCGTAACCATAAGAAAACAACACCTTTCCGGGTACATTCACCCCTGCTGCCTCCTTCTGTCCGTTCAGCACGACACCGATTGTTTCATCCTTCTCATACCATACCACCCGTTGCATTTTCCTGTCAAATTTCCAGGTGATATTTCCGCTCTTACACGCATCGTATTTTTGGCGTATGGAAATCAGAGTTTTCATCCGGGAGAGTTCCGTATCATATCTGCCCGCTTCAATGTCCGTCCACGGCATACACCGTCTGCAATCCGGGTCATGTCCGCCTTCCATCAGAAGCTCCGTTCCGTAGAAAATACAGGGGCTTCCCTGCATCGTAAAAAGTACGGCAAGCTGCTGATAGAATTTTCCGGCATTTTTTCCCACTCTTGTATACAGCCGCTCTGTGTCATGGGAATCCAACAGGTTAAACAGCACCCGGTTCATCTGCTCATAGTAGAGACTGTAACAACGGTTGATGCCATGTGAAAAATCCTCCGCCGTGCGGGTGTCATCCATATAAAAATCATTCAGGCTCTGACAGAACGGGTAATTCATCACGGAATCGTACTCGTCCCCTTTCAGCCATTCGATGGAATCGTGCCAGATTTCTCCGAGCAGATACACCTCTGGATTCACAGCCTTTAAGCTGTGCCGGAGCTGTTTTAAAAACGAGTGTGACACTTCATTTCCCACATCAAACCGGATGCCGTCAATCTGCCATTCCTTTAACCAGTAACTGCATAGCTCTGTAAAATACGAAACGACTTCTGGCTGATTCGTGTTTAATTTAGGCATCGGGTCTGCAAACGCAAATGCGTAGTAATTTCCCTCTCTCGTGTTATGGCGGTTCTTCTGAAACGGCCATTTTTTTATGAAAAACCAGTCATAGTACTTTGAATCCGGTCCCTTCTCCACGACATCCTGCCAGGGTGCAAATTTTTCCCCGCAGTGGTTAAACACCGCGTCCAACATCACACGGATTCCCGCAGTATGCGCCTCTTTTACCAGACTTTTTAACTCCTCTTCCGTTCCAAACGCCGGGTCAATTTTCCGGTAATCCGTCGTATCGTACTTGTGATTGGAGTCCGATGCAAAAATCGGCGTCAGATAGATTCCGGTAATTCCAAGTTCTTTTAAGTACGGAAGTTTCTCCCGGATTCCCCTTAAATCTCCGCCATACACATCCCAAAGCCCGGTTTTTTTGTACTTCCATTCCTTTGTGTAAGGAGATTTTTCTCCGCTGCCCCCGTCGCAGAAACGATCCGGGAATATCTGATACCAGACGGTATCTGCCACCCAGTCCGGCGTTTCGGCAATGTCTGACGGATTCATCCATGGAAAAAAGAAATACTGTTCCTTCCTGCCCGGAATGAGTAATCTCTCCTTTTCATAGCAGCCATCCTCAAAATAAAAAATCTCTTCCCCGTCTTCGCCATGAAGTTCAAAATAATATTTGCAGCGCTTGTACTCCGGCTCCACCGTAATCGTCCAAAGCCTATGGTACGCCAGTACCCTTCCCGGCTCCATCTTCACCCGCTCGCCGCTCCACTTGGTGTCGCTTCCCATAATTCCGGAAGAAAACGGATCACCGTAATGTAAAAATACTTCCGCAACGTCATATCCGGTCTTTATCGTAATCACAAGCTGCGCTTCATTTAACGCATAACATTCATTTCCGGCAGCGCGGTGTGAAATCATTCCTTTTTCCATAAAAAAGTCCTCCCAACAATTCTACAATTCCTTTTCTTGTAACCAAAATCATTATAATATGTTCCGGGAGAACTTTTCTTGTAATAATTCCTTTTTTAATAACACAATCCTATCATTATTTTTTCAAGCAATCTGTTACCTTGTTGCACATTCCATCTTCTGTCCGATTTCCGCCTTCTGATTTAATGGCACAAAACCATCGTTCCGGCTGGTCCGAAATGGTGCCACCGGAATCCCGTTCTTTCCAAACAGCCGCACCTCGCCATAATTGGTCCACTGATAGCGTGCAAAAACCGGTGTGCTTATCGTTTTATTTCCTACAAATATCGTTTCTTTTTCAATTACCGCCTCTGCCGGAGCATACACTCCATCCTCCCCGGCAATCTCAAATCCGATATCTGACACCTTTTCTCCTTCATAGAGCGCTTTTCTCTCCGCTCCGTCATCAAGAGTAAAACCACCCGTGGCATTTTCAAAATGAAGGCGCAAACCGTCTTTTCGGATTTCCGCATAGGTAAAGAGCGGTCCGTCTGCATCCGCCTCGTTCTCTTTTTGGTATGCCACCGCGAGTGCCTGCGCACACATCCGCTCGCCTACCGTCTTTTTTGCCTTCGGATGAATGTCGTTAAAGACACCCTGGTCAAGAATACATGCCATTCCAGTATGTTTTACCGTGTCATAGACACCTTTCTGTGCCTCGCGGATTAAGCACCAGTTCTTAAAATCCGCATCCTGCTTGTAACGGTGCATCGGAAGCTGTGCGAATACGAATGGAAGTGTCTCATCGCACCAGTCTTCTCTCCACTGGCGAATCATGCGGGTAAAAAGCTTCTGATACAGATGCGGCAGGTGGTCATCGCTCTCTCCCTGATAATAAAGAAATCCTTTCAGGGAATATGGCATCACGCGCTTTAACATACACTCATAAAGTCCTGCAGGCCGGTACGGATTGCTGCATCCCATCGGTCCCGGCCAGCGGCATTCCCCGACGATTTCTAGTACCTGTGCCCACTCAATATCCGGGTTTTCCCGATAGCAGGCGTCCGCTTTTTTATCAAATTCCGCCTGATATATGACATACTCATCGTATTCCTTGCGCTGTTCTTCCTCGCTCTTTCCGGCGACCGCCTCCTCATAGAGACCGACATAAATCTGTAAATCACGATCCTCTAAAAGTGCTTCTCTTGGCATCCAGGCAGATGCGGACGTGCCGCCCCAGTTACAGCCGATAATTCCGACCGGAACCTGTAACTTCTCCTGTAGTTTTGCAGCAAAAAAGTAGCCAACCGCAGACCAGTATTTTGTTCCCTTGCCGCCGAAACACTCCCAGGCCGTCTGCTCCTCGGATGCAAAAAAGTCTGCGTCCATGTATGCCTTTTTCTGCGTATAATAAAAACGAATCATCTCATTGGCCGGATTGTTTAACACCTCATGCTCGGTGCAGTTCTGCAGTTCAAATTCCATATTGGACTGTCCGCCCGCTAACCACACTTCACCGATTGCAATCTCTTTAAGTGTGACCGTATCGGTTCCGTCCGTCACAGTGAGCGTGTGATGAAGTCCCGCTGCAAGCGGCGGCAGAAGAATCTCAAATCTGCCATTCTTTATGCGCGCTTCCCCCTCGCTTTCCTGCACCTCCTCTGTTTCCAGTGTTTTTCCGCAAAGGTTTGCTTTTACAAGTGTTCCTTCTTCCCCTGTTCCAAAAATTGCTATATTTTTTTCTCTTTGCAGCACACATTCATCACTGAATACGGCTGCCAGCTTTATACGTGCCATTTTATTTTCTCCAGATTATTTTTTTGAACATGCTTCTTATTGCGTAATCAAAACCGTACCGCGCACATCCCTTGACGATGCTGCCGCCTGAATCTCATATCGTCCGTGCTGTAACACGAAGCCCTTTTCCTTCTCATCGTAACAGGTAAAATCCTTTGCGGTCAGCAGGAATGCAAGCGTTTTTTCTTCTCCCGGCGCAAGCTTTGTTTTCTCAAATGCTTTTAACTCGTGGGAAGGACGTTCAAACGGTGATTTATCAAGCGGTGCCACATAAATCTGCACAATTTCTTTTCCGGCTCTTGTTCCGGTATTTTTGACGGTCACCGTTACCTGAACGTCTCCGTCTTCCAAAACCTCTGCACTTAATCCGTTGTATTCAAACGTAGTATAAGAAAGTCCGTGTCCGAAACAGAAGTTTACCTCCGTATCCTTTGTATCGTAGTAACGATAGCCGACCATCACGCCCTCTTTGTACTCGACCACGTCTTTTCTGCCGAAGGTTCCAATCGAGTGTGCCGGGCAGTCAGAGCTCTTCTTAATAAAAGTTTCTGCCAGTTTTCCGGACGGATTCACCCTGCCAAATAATGTCTCTGCCAGTGCCGTTCCGCCCTCCATTCCGGCATAGTAGCTCCACACGATTGCCTTTGCCTGCTCCTTCCACGGCATTGCAACCGGAGCACCTGCGTACAGACAGATGACCGTGTCCGGATTAGCCTCAAGAAGTGCGGCAATCAGTTCGTCCTGTCCGTAAGGAAGCGTGATATCCTCTCTATCCTTTCCCTCCACATCGTAGTCGTGGTTTAAGCCACCCACGAAAATAACCGTGTCACTCTCTTTTGCAAGGCGCACTGCCTCATCAAAATACTGCCTGCGAAGTTCCTCTTCTCTGGCAATCCGTTTTGCTTCTTTCTCTTCCGGGGAAAGCGCTTCCTCTGCCGCCCGCTCCTTTGCCTTCTCCTCCTCGATATGTCTGGTGCTGTCCCCCTGCCAGTTAATCTCGGATTTTCCTTCTTTTCCGGGAACAAAATAGCCCGGTGCATACGTCACCTTCGCATTTCCGCCGAGAAGTTTCTTGATTCCAAGCAACGGCGAAATCTCATAAAGCGCCTTAATCTCTGCACTTCCGCCGCCGTTGGAGTGGATTGCTGCCGCATTTGCACCGATGACTGCAATTTTGCCTGCCTCTTTTCCTTCCGGAAGCGGTAACAGATGGTCTTCATTTTTTAACAGAATCACAGATTCTCTTGCCACATCAAGCGCTGCCTTCTGGTGCTCATGGGAATCATAGGTGCCGCTCTTACGCGTCTCTTTTCCTTCTCCAATCATATGCAGCCGGTGCATCAGGCGCAGAATATTGCGGATTTTTTCATCGACAAGGGATTCCGGCAGCTCCCCGGATTTGATTTTCTCCAATAGCGGGTCTGCCATATGATGTTTGTCGAATGTATACACGACATCCATTTCGATATCCAGCGCTGATTCTGCTGCAAGGGTTGTGTCATGAACTCCGCCCCAGTCGGATACCACCATGCCGTCAAAGCCCCACTCCTCACGAAGCACACGGTTTAAAAGGCTCTTGCTCGTACAGCAGTGCTCACCGTTTAAGCGGTTATACGCTCCCATCAGTGAAAAGATGTTTCCTTTTTCTACCGCTGCCAAAAAGCCCGGAAAATAAATTTCCTGCAACGTCCGCTCGTCCACCAAAGTGTCTACTAAAAGCCGCTGTGTCTCCTGTGAATTTGCTGCAAAATGTTTGACACAGGCTGCCACGTCGTTCTCCTGGATTCCTTCCACTAACGGAACCACCAGTTCTTCAATCAGACGCGGATCCTCGCTCATATACTCAAAATTTCTTCCGCAGAGCGGGCTTCTCTTAATATTGATGCCCGGTGCTAAAATGATATCTTTTCCTCTGCCTCTCGCTTCTTCCCCGAGCACCTGACCGGCACTCTTTGCCAGCTTTCTGTTCCAGGTAGATGCAATTGCACTATTGCAGGGCAGATAGGACACAAAGTCCTCCGTTGTCCCGGTATTGCGCCACTCATCATCGGCAAATTCTGCCCGGACACCCATCGGACCGTCGGACATAAAAAGTGCCGGAATTCCAAGACGCTCCACCGCCGCCGTGCGGAACAGTCCCGCCCCGTGAATCATGGATATTTTTTCTTCCAGTGTCAGTTCTTTCAACAGCTTCTCAATCGAAGCCTCCATTTTTTCTTCCTTCATAATCATCCTCAAAAAACCCGCACATCTTTTTTAAAGTATGCGCGGGTTTTGTCCAATTGTTATTGTTCCGCCTAGTAAACGGCTTTCACATCTGCGCTGCCGTCTAAGGAAATTACCACATTATCCTGCTCCATTGTATAGGATGCACCATCTACGGAAGCCGGAGTTCCTGCATTTACAAGAACAACCTTGCATGGCTTTTTCGCTTCCACATGAATCTGGTAGCTGCCATTTTCATTGCGGATGGCTGCTGTCAGCTCTTTTACATTGTCTCCGCTGTATACGGCTGTCTCGGCACTCTTGCCCGGTTTGACTGCATATGCGTTTAAGGTTACGCCGTCTGCATAATCGTAAACGGCATCGTCATCATGTGCACCGCGTGCCACAATGCTTCCCTCTCTGACATAAAGCGGGATGCTTAAATAACCTTGTTTCTCTTTGTACCACTTGCCGCCTTCTTTTACTTCTCCGGTCAGAAGGGACGTCCAGGTTCCCTCCGGCAGATAGTACTCTGCCATGCTCTGGTCGTTAAAGATAGGTGCAACTAACAGAGAATCACCTAACATATACTGGCTTGCAAGATATGCACAGTTCTTATCCTCTGTAAATTCTAAAACCATGCTCCGCATCATCGGCACACCGGTCTTAGAAGTCTCAATAGCATTGCGGTATAAGTACGGCATTAAGGATGCCTTTAATTTTGCAAAGAAACGGACAACGTCAACTGCTTCCTCATCATATACCCATGGAACACGGTAAGAAGTAGAACCGTGCAGTCTTGAATGGGTAGAGAGAAGTCCAAATGCACACCATCTCTTGTATACATCCGGTGTGGAAGTACTCTCGAAACCGCCGATATCATGGCTCCAGAAACCAAAACCGGAGCTTGTCAGGGAGAGTCCGCCGCGTAAGCTCTCTTCCATGGACTCATAATCAGACCAGCAGTCTCCACCCCAGTGTACCGGGAATTTCTGACCACCTGCTGTTGCAGAACGTGCAAAGAGGATTGCCTCCTTCTCGCCCTTTTTCTTCTTGACTACATTGTATACTACCTTATTGTAAAGGTAGGTATAGTAGTTGTGCATCTTCACAGGGTCGGAACCGTCATAGTAGACACAGTCGGTTGGAATACGCTCACCGAAGTCTGTCTTGAAGCAGTCGACACCCATATCCATCAGTGCCTCTAACTTCTTGGAATACCATTCGCAGGCTGCCGGATTGGTGAAATCGACAATTGCAAGTCCCGGCTGCCACATATCCCACTGCCATACATCGCCGTTTGGACGTTTTAAGAAATAACCTCCCTTTACGCCCTCTTCAAACATGGAGGATTCCTGTCCTACATAGCTGTTAATCCAGACGCAGATTTTAAGACCTTTCTCTTTGAGACGTTTAATCATGCCCTCCGGGTCCGGGAATACTCTTGAATCCCAGGTGAAATCACACCAGTTGAAATCCTTCATCCAGAAGCAGTCAAAATGGAAAACTTTTAACGGAATTCCACGGTCAAGCATTCCGTCTACAAAGCTGTTGACTGTCTTTTCATCGTAGTTTGTAGTAAATGAAGTAGATAACCACAGTCCGAAGGTCCACGGTGCCGGAAGAGACGGTTTGCCTGTGATATCGGTATAACGCATCAGCACGTCCTTCATGGTCGGTCCGTTAATCAGGAAATAATCAAGCTGCTCGCCCGGTACAGAAAACTCTACCTTGGTCACCATCTCGGTTGCAACCTCAAACGATACTTTCTCCGGGTGGTTGACAAATACGCCGTAGCCTTTGTTGGAAATATAAAACGGAATGTTCTTATAAGACTGCTCGGTAGATGTTCCGCCATCCTCATTCCAGATATCCACGCTCTGTCCGTTCTTTACAAATGCAGAGAAACGCTCACCGAGTCCATAGATTAATTCTCCTACGGAAAGGGATAACTGTGCTCTCATGTAAGCATCTTCCGGTCCCTTATCGTAAGCATTTCCCTTCCAGTCGGTCTTCATGTAAGCAAGGTCCCGTCCGTTGCTTCCGGTAATCTTCTCATCTCCACGGAAAAAGCTGATTGTCCCGTTCTCTTTCATCATTTCAAAACGCAGGCTGCCGGAGGAAACAATAATACGGTCGTCCGTTTCCTCTGCCTTTAAGTTACCGCTCTGCGGCTCTGCAATCTCAAATGCAGGTGTCCGCTCCATCAGTCCCATGTGATGATAGGTCTGTACACGCAGTACCTCCGGATAAGGCGCTGAAATCTTAATCGTGAGATTTACGCCTCCTAATGTATCTCCCCTTGTAACGATTTTATTGGTAGGAGCACAGATTGTCACCACGTCCTTCTCAATCTTAGAAAAATAAATTTCTGCAGGGGAAAAACAGGCATAACCTTCTTTTTGTAACCAGCATCCATTACTGAATTTCATAATTGTACTCTCCTTTTTTCTTCTTATAGTACCTTTATCTTACATCATTCTACCCTCGGAAACTACCTCGCAAATTGCACAAAAATCACTGCGGAAATTTGACAAAGAACCTTCTCTGCTTTATAATTTTCATGTGCTTTTGGGGGTAAAACAGCCAGCGGCACAATGATTTACAAAGCGAGGATTTTTTTGATGTATAATGTATTGATAGCAGATGATGAGGACATGATTCGTGAGGGCTTAAAATGTCTCCTTGACTGGGAGTCGCTTGGCTTTTGCGTTGCGGGAGAAGCCTCAAACGGAGAAGAAGCCTATCATCAGACTTTAAACTTAAAGCCTGATGTGGTGCTTATGGATATCCGTATGCCCGGTATGTTAGGTCTTGATGTTATCCGCAAGGTCCGGGAAGAGGGATTTGAGGGCAAAATTATGATTCTTAGCGGCTACTCCGATTTTCATTATGCCCAGGAAGCTATTCATTATGGCGTACAGGACTATCTCACGAAGCCGATTGACGAGGATGAGCTGACAAACAGTCTTCTCTCCTTAAAGTCCCAGCTTGACGCTACCCGTGCAAGCCGCGATACTGCTGACCACTATCGTCAGAAAGCGCATGATACAATTGTCGAAGATTTATTAACCGGAACTGCCGACCTCTCCCTTTTGAATCTGGAGGAACTTCACTTTAATACAGATATCTATCAGGTCGTCATTTACGAAAAATACAGTCACAACATGGAGGATGCTTCCTACCGTTTTTCCGACCTTTTGCGCGTGACGAATCAGGACAACCACTCCTACGACAGCATCACGCTCGATTACCATGAGGTTTTACTGTTAAAAGGACAGTTTGCCATCCAGAAGTTCAATGACTTTCTGGAACGCTACGAGCGTGAGAAACGCCCGCAGAAGGATTCCCCTTTAGATTCCCTTTTTATCACTTACGGCAAATGTGTCACTTCCCTCTCCGATGTTTCTGTCTCCTATGCAGAGGCAAAGGAACTGCTATCCCGACGCTTTTTCTGCGAGCAGGAACAGCATACCATCGGTTTTATGGCACTTCCTGACTTAAAAAATACCGTTCCGATTTTAAGCGATGCCCTGTTACAGGAATACGCTGCAAGACTGTTAAATTACATTCAGGCATTTAACCGCAATATGGTTGCAGAAACACTCCGGGATTTACAGAACCGGCTGTACAATGCTTCCGATTCCATCACCTCCATCAAGCTGTTTTTGGCGGACCTCTATCTTCAGATTAAGGAGCAGATGAATCATTTATACAGCAACGTGTCCATCCCGTTTTCCAGCAATGCGGACATTATCCGGTTTATCGAAGAAAAATATTATCTTTATGAAATCGTGCTGTTTTTCACAGAACAGTTTGAGATTATCATGTCTGCCATCGGTAACTCCACCCGTGACAGCGTTTTGGATGATATTCTTCACTATATCAATCATAACTACGCAAGTAATATCACACTTGAAAATATTGCGCCACTTTTTGGCTACAACAGCTCCTATCTCGGCAAGATTTTCAGCAAGAAGATGGGTGAAAACTTCAACTCCTATGTGGACCATATCCGCATTGAGAAGTCAAAAGAGCTGCTTTTAAAGGAAGATATGAAAGTCTACAGCATTGCAGAAAAGGTTGGTTACCGCAATGTCGACTACTTCCACATCAAATTCAAGAAATATGTCGGACAAAGCCCTGCGGAATTCCGCAAGAAAAACCGCGGCAATTAGTCGCCGGCTTTGCACAACAGACTGCACACACGGAATTTTGCTTTACAAAAATCCCCCTGCCGGAACTTCCAGCGGAGGGATTTTTACTGTCTCATTTTTAAATTTCTCTCACAAAGCAGATACGGTCTGCAAATTTCTTTGGAAAGAGTTCCTCAAAAATCTCGTGATACTCTTCAAATGCGACCTTACATTCAAAGGTCATGATTTCCATTTCCACGCCAAACAAATCCACCAGATAATTCATCGGCACCATTCCTGCCGCCTGATAAAACCGTTTTCTTCTTACGCGCTCCTCGATTTCATGGTCAACGGTACTCTCAATCTCCAAAAAGAACCGTTTTCCACGGTAGCGCTCCTGCAAAAGTGCAAGTGCCGCCGAACCGATTCCCATTCCCCGTTTTGCATCGTCAATCGCAAAATAGTCGAGCAATACCAAATCCTTATAAGCAAGTGTGATGACAAGCCCTGCAAATCTTCCGTCTTCTTCCTCAAGCAGAAGGATTTCAGAAATGCCCGCATCCCGCATCTTAAGAATCATGGAAAACGGCTTGCGTTCTGCTTTCGGGAACGCTCTTAAGTACAAGTCCTCTATGTTTTTTAACTGTGTTTCTGTCTGCGCCTCTATTAACTGCATCATATTTTTATTCTCCAAATACCAGATTGCTGAGCGTAAATGTTACCTTCACGCTCTGTGGATTCTCCACACCTGCAATATCCATATTCAGCACATGAGACTTCACAGCTACTTCCTCCACTGCACTACCATCCCAGGAGTTAAACGGGTCATTCGTGTCAAAAATTCCGGACGACTTTAATGCCGACTTGCTCTCGGTCTGGTTGATGGTCAGCTCTACACCGTCTACCACGATGCTGTCATAGCTGATGTCACAGGAAACCAGATTTGATTTCTTCTGTTCTCCATCCGTCACTGCCTGGTCCTTGATGTAGATTGCAGTCAGATTGTTTAATCCGGTCACGCCGGCTGCTGTTGCTGCGGAAGATAAATCCGTCGCACAGTCAAATGTCACGGTATACTGACCGTCTCCTGTCACCTCAATCACCGCACCTGTCTCATTTGCAAAATAAGAAATTGCCTCGTCATTATAAAGGACATTGAGGGCAAGTGTCAATGTGTTTTCCACTGTTTTCTCTGTCACTGTCACATCCACTGTTTTTTTCGTGCCATCGGAAGCTGTAATTGTGATAACCGTGCTGCCCGGTGCAATGGCAAGTATCTTTCCAAGCGTTGACACTGTTGCAACGGATGTGTCATCCGAATGATAGGTTAAAAATACACCTTCGGTATCGGAAACTGCATTTAAAAACTGCTTTTCGCCCTCTGCAAGCTCATAGCTGTCCGCCTCTGTTGTAATCGCAGATGCTGCCTCTCCTGCTGCCGTCACGGTCACCTTGATTTCAGCAGATGCTGAACCGCTCTGGGAAAAGGCGGTCACTGTTGTGGAACCGATTCCCCTTGCACGGATTCTTCCATTATAAACGGTTGCAATCTCCGGGTCCGCGGTCTTCCATAAAAGAACGTCATTGTTCTCCTCCGGTTCTGTCACCGCATCCGCATCATAAGTACTTCCAATCTCTAAAGACACTTCACTGTCTTTTAATGTAATGCCTGTGATGGCTGTAATTTCCGGTGAAACAACAAGGTCTTTTACATCCTTATCATCATCCGCAAAAAATCCGCGCATCAGACCGTCTGTCACTTTCTTATCAATGCTCTGATATATCTTTCTGTCTACAAGTGCAAAACTGTAATCTGCCGGCTCTGCACTTCTGTCATACCAGCCCTGATCCCAATAGACCGGAACCACACCTGCCTTTTTGCATAACAGATTAAAGACTTCATTGTGGTATGCACGCTGTTTGGGATTGTTCTTATTAATGGCACCGTATTCACCCATAATAACCGGGATTCCCTGGGAAGTAAAACGGGTAACAAGCTTCTCGCAGGCTTCTGCAATCGCATCGACCTTTGCCTCATCAAACTCTGTCTTGGTCATGGATTCTTCCATGCCAAAGCTGTAATCATAATAATGCACGGCTGCAAAAATCCGTTTTTCTACCGTATCCTCCGGCAGGTCAAAACCATATTTTTCGTTGGTCATATGCTCCACGTTCGTATAGCGTCCTGGAACAGACAGCCAGCGGTTCGCATTATTGGAACCGGAAGAACGCACAACGTTTACAAAAATCTGATTTAAGTTCATAATGACTGCCGTATCGTACTCTACAGAAGTTGTCGTATCTCCGGTCACCTCGTTCATCGACTCGAAGATAAGATGCTCGTCATAATCCTTAAAGTAATTTGCAATTGTTGTCCAGACCCCCTCAAATTTCTCATAGAGTGCCGGAAGGTCATCCGTTCCCACACGAAGCCATCCGGACTGGTCTGCACCGTCGTGGTGAATGTTGATAATCACATACATATCCTGTCTGATACAGTAATCAACAATGTCCTGCACTCTGCTAATCCATTTCTCGTTGATGGAATAGTCTTCATCGTTAATCATCGTTCCCCAGGTGACCGGAATACGCACGGTATTAAATCCCAGGTCGTGTACGGCATCAATGAGTGCCTGTGTGGTCTCATCATTCTGCCAGAGTGTCTCATTCGGGGTAAAACCACTGTGTCCATCCATCGTATTGCCCAGGTTCCAGCCGGTTCCCATCTCCGCAACCATTTCATCGACTCCAAGCACGCGGAACGGGCGCGGATTTCCGGTTTCTGACACATCGTCCGTAACGTTTAATCCGATTTTCTCAAACTCACCACTTTGTTCCTCCGTGCTCTCTGTAACGGCGCTTTCTGTATCTTCTGCCGCTTCCGTCACTTCGATCTCTGCGGTACTGCTGCTTTCTGTTCCCCCGGTGTTTTGTGTATTGCCTCCGCACGCACTCATTCCGAGTGCCATGGCAGCGCATAACAGTATCGCCGTCAGTTTCTTTCCTGTCTTTCCCTTACTCCACATAAAAACCCTCACTTTCATTCTTCGTTTATTTTCTCCGGATTCTTCACCGCCCCAGGCTCTTTTTCAAGCATCCGGAAAAAATATCTCGCATATCCGCTGATGGTCAGGATGATGCAGGCCGGACCAATCAGAAACCCTACAAACATCGTCATATTATTCCAGAAAATCAATACAATTTCCAGAAAAAGAATAAAAATTAAAGACAATGTCCGTAAAAAAAATTTGGTTGCAATATCCACTGAATTTTTGAGCGTATGAATCCAGGTATTCTCATACCGCGCCTGCAGCGGAAATGCAAATAAGAACGCCATCACAAAGATAAATGCGCTGACCATTCCCATAATCAAGAGAATCATGGGATTTCCGTCAATCTGATTGAACAGAGAGAAATCCAGCCATACCACATAGATACAGAATAAAAACAGAATTCCCAGCCAGATTCCGTTCTTGAAATTCGCCTTAAATGATTTCACAAACTGATGTGCCACATAACCTTCTCTCTCATCCACCATTTTCATGGTAACATCAAATGCTGCGATGGTGGCACCTCCCAGCGTGATAATTGGAATTGAAAAAATCATCCACAGAAAGTTGATTTTAAAAATATCCCATAACCGCTGCATAAACTTATACAATGCACCATCCACACTAAAAAATCCCATATATTTTCTCCTTATGACTGCAAAAGGCTGTCCGCATCCGAACAGCCTTTTGTATTAAAATAAACTTAAATTAACGAACTGCTTCTTCCAGCTCATGTCTTGCTGCTGCCTGCTCTAAGGACCATTCTACACACTCATCATAACCATAGTTCTTAGCCTGCTCTCTCATCTCAGCAACAATCTGGTCATACTCTTCATCAGAGTTTGCATAAATTGCTCTCCAGCTGTATGTTACAATTACATCTGTAACCGCGCTCCAGGTGGTCTTGAAATCATCTGTCTTGGAAGCAAGTGTAAAGGAAGTTGCCGGAGCTACGACATATTTCTGTTTCTCCATGTACTCCTGTACAGAAGATACTCCGTAGTAGTCTCTCCAATCCTGCTCTGTATCGCAGCCTGCCTCAGTCTGATTGCTCTTCCAGAATTCATAGTTGTATTTCTCGCCGTTAGAATCCGAGTTGGTTGCATTGATACTCCAGGTTGTGTTGTTAAACTGCATACATCCATCGTTGAAGTTTCCGAGTCCCTCGTAGTCATCAATCATGGCAGTTGTTCTGTCGGTGTAAGCTTTCTTACCGAAATCTGTGAAGTGGGTGTATCCATCCTCATCATAGTACCAGCATAATCCTTCCGGACCATAGTTATAAGTCATGGTTCCTTCCGGTGTGCACAGCTAGTTGATGATTTCCATACATAACTCCGGATACTGGGTGTTTGCACCGATACTCCAGATACGGTTACCACCCTGTACGTTCATACCGTAAGCAATCGGACTTGCTTCGCTTGGAACCATGGAAAGCATCATCTTATTGTCTGCCAAATGCTCCTCTGTGTTGTAACCGGCACTTCCGGAGTAGTTAAAGATAGACCAGAAAGTTCCGCCTGCACGTACTTTTTCAATCATGTTATCGTAGGTCTGTGTCATGGAGTTCGGGTCTAACAGATTGTTCTGATACAGTTTGTTGAAGAACTTTAATGCCTCAAGGTAAGGTCCGTTCTCCTCAAGTGCATCATGGAATGTACCGGTATCTGAATCATAAACACCGATTCCGTGCTCATCATATCCGTGATATGCGGTTGCAAGCGATTTTACATACATTACCATATCTCCGTCCCAATCCGGCCACAGAGAAACTGCATAGGTTTCATTTCCGTTGTCATCGGTCGGGCAGATTTCTTTCATCTGCTTGAATACTTCTACCAGATCATCCAGATTCTTTACTTCCGGATAGCCTAACTCTTTGTAGAGATCCCAGCGAAGATCCCATGTATAGAAGAATGCCTCGTGGTCTTCTGCAGAAGTTGCCACGTTATGACCAAAACCGTAAACGGTATCTGATTCGCCATTGGTAATTGTCTTTGTCAGCTCTGAGTTTTTCTCAAGTGCATAGGACATATTTGCTGCAATATCCGGGCCATACTCAGTTAAGAGGTCATCCTCGTTCCAGTCATATAACAGTCCTGCCTGTAATGCTTTGGAGTAGTTCTCTCCGTCGCTTCCCCAGATTACGATATCACCTAAGTCACCGGACTCCATACGTGTCTCATACACACCATCCTGCTCCGGGATAATGTTTAATACAACGTTGAATTTGTCAAGTAAAATCTTTGCGCTCCATCCCATCTGTTCTCCGGAATAGTTTGCAAGCTCACTGAAGACGGTCAGTGTCACCGGTTTGTCAGAAGAGGATGCCGCACTGCCTGCACTTGCCCCTGCCTCTGTTGAATTGTCCACAGAACCGGAAGAATTTCCTCCACATCCTGCAAGACATCCTGCTGCCATTGCTGCAACTAACGCAATGGATGTTGCCTTTTTTACTGCCTTTTTCATTTTTTACCCTCCTTATTTGATTGCATCAGCCTTTAACGGCGCCGAGCATAATTCCCTTTTCAAAGTAGCGCTGCATGAACGGATAAACCAGAAGAATCGGAATTACCGAAATCATGGAAATTGTATACTTCTGAACCTTGACGTTCAAAGCATTTTCCATTGCCGCTGCAGCCGCTGAAGAGTTTCCGGAGCTCATTGCTGAGCCAAGGTTGGAACTCTGGTTAAGATAATTATACAATAAATGCTGTAATGTGTACAATTTCGGGTTGTTCTGCATTAAAATCAGAGAATCCGTAAAGGAGTTCCAGTGTCCTACCGCACCAAAGATTGCGATGGTTGCAAGAATCGGCTTACTGAGCGGCCAGATAATCTTGCGGAATACGGTAAAGAAACTTGCTCCATCCATAAAGGCACTCTCTTCGAGCTCTGCCGGAATGGATTCAATATAGGTTTTTACAAGAATGATATTGTACGGTGCCACGATACCCGGAATAATGTATGCTGCAAAATGTCCGGTCAGTCCTAACATGGACATGTTCATGTACCACGGAATAATTCCTGCATTGAAATACATGGTAATGATGATGAAACGATACCATACTTTTCTGTGCCACATCTCTTCCTTCGTTACCAGATAACCGATAAGACCGGTTGCTGCAACCATCAAGGCCGTACCGATAATGGTTCTTGCAAGAGAAACTCCAAATGCATTAAATACGTCGTTTACCTTTAAAATATCCAGGTAGTTCTGGATGTTAAGTCCCTTCGGGTACAACGTGATTTTTCCCTGTGCTACCAGACTTCTCTGTGAAATCGTGTTGATGAAGATATAGTAAAACGGGAAGATACAGCTCAATGTAAAAATTGTAAAAAATCCATAATTTAAAATATTAAAAAGGATATCTCCAGGGGTCAGTCTGTATTTTCTCTTATGCTTTTTTGCGTATTCTCTTTCACGCTTTTCGTCTAATTTTTCCTGTTTTGTCTTTGCCATATTCTCACCTCCTATACGACACCGTTACCACGGATTAATTTTGAAATACTGTTTGCCACAAACAGAAGGATGACAGAAATAATGGATTTCGCCATACCGACTACTGTTGACAATGGGATGGAACCATTTCCAATACCCAGGTTGTATACATACAGGTCAAGTACCTCAATCATATCTTTGTTCATTGCATTCGTAAATACAAGATACTGATCCATACCGTTGCTTAACACACCGGCGATTGACATTACTAACATAACCACATAGGTTGGAAGCAGGCCAGGAAGTGTTACATGACGCATCTTCTGGAATCTTCCTGCACCGTCTACGGTTGCTGCTTCATAGAGCTGCTGGTCGATACCGGCGATACCGGAAATGTAAATGATGGCACTCCAGCCGATGCCCTTCCACATTCCCCATGCGAGCATCTTTAACCACATATGGGAAGTATCCTGTAAGTAATTGACACTTGAGTTTCCACCCATATTGTTGATTAAGGTGTTGATAAAACCGTCTGTGTTAAAAATTGCAAATGCAATTGCATATACCAAAACCCAGCTGATGAAGTTTGGTACGGTTGTGAATGTCTGCACAAACCGTTTGAACTTTGTGCTCTTTACCTCGGTGAGGAAAATCGCAAAAAACATTGGAACCCAGCTTGTTAAAATTCCAAGTCCGCTAAGTGCAAGTGTGTTCTTCAATACGTTTAACAACCGTCCTACGTATGTTGGGTTCTGTAATAAAACCTTAAACCATTTGAGTCCTACGAAATTGTCCGGTCCGATTTCTCCTCCGGCAGAGTAATCGTAGAATGCGTAACGCCAGCTGAATAACGGCAGATAGCAGAACGCAAGTACTAACACGAGGAATGGCATCAGCATTAAGAACAGCTTGTATTTGGATTCCATTTCCATCTTCTCACCCTTTGCTGCCTTCGGTGTTCCGATAAACAGAACGATTGCAAACACAAGGCTTAACACTGCAAGCACTGTAAAAATTGGAATACCAATTGGGAATTCGTATGTAATCTTTGCCGGGTCTGCAGCACCTGTAATCAGTTCATATGCGATTACAACCATTGCAGCGCCAGCTGCTTCTACAATCGCCCCTCCAAGGATGAAGCGGTTTCCAACGGTTTTCATCCGGAGATTTCCAACGGACATACAGCTTCCGACTGCGGTAAGGATAATTCCAATCAGGATTGCCATACATGCGATAAACAGCAGAATAAAATGGCTCTGTACCAGCCAGCCTTTGTTAAATGCACGTTCCAGTCCCGATGTCAGGCTTGCGTAAGAAACGCCGCTGGTGAACAGGGAAGACGTGCTGCTGATTTTCGCCTGTCCTGCTTTCTGTATGATGTTTGCCGGATTCAAATCCGGGAAGAACAATAATAGCACGAATACAATCGTAAGCAAACGCATTGCTATGTATGGAATTCGCATCTTATTGACCTTTTCTGTCACTTTTTCTTCCATAATGACCTCCCTCTTTCTGATGGTTCAATTCATGATTTTATTATAATAAAATAACTTTCTAAAAAAAACCTTAAAAACTGAAACTAAAATACAGTACTTTTTCCACCCGAACCACCAGAAATTTCCATAAAAAAAGAGCCTTAAGCGGCTCTTTTTTTATGGATGGAAATTAGTTATTTCCTTTTTTCTTTTTGGATACGACTACAACTGCTGCAACTGCTGCAATCACTACAATAACAACGATTACAACTACGACTGTTGTGTTGCTTCCGCTCTCAGCCGGTGCTGTAGTATCTGCTGCTGCCTGAGTGTCTGCTGCCTGGGTGTCTGCCGCTGCCTGGGTATCTGCTGCCTGGGTATCCTCAGCCGGTGCTGCAGACTCATTGTCATAGTTGAAACCAGATACGGTAAAGGTCATCTCAATGCTCTGGGTCGGTGCATTGTAGAATGGAATCTCTTTTACATCCTCATTCCAGATGTTCTGGATTAATGGTTTTAAGTACTGTGTCTCATCCGGATCATAAACCGGGTCAGCATAGGTAGTGATGGTCTTTCCATCAATCTTTAAGGTTACATCAGAAATCTTAACAGTATCGTTCATCGGGATATCTGTAGAGATGTATAACAGGTTGAAGTAATCCTGGCCTGCTGCTGCAAAATCATCTGCAAAGATGGTTCCGAAATCTGTGATGGAAACTGTGTAAGTACCATTTCCTTTGATTTCAGCATCTGTTACAGTACCATAGGTCTCATCTGTCTCATTGCCATAGATGAACTGTCCCCAGTGGTCAGAACCGATACCATTGTCAGAGTTCCAGGCATCACGGTAGGTCCAGTTTGGTGTCTGTAAACCAAGGTATGCATGGTAAGTTCCGTCAAGGTCGATTTCACCGCTTGCTGTCTCAGCAGCTTCGGTAGCTTCTGCTTCTTCTGTTCCCTCTTCTGCAACATAATCTGTGGTTGCTAATGTGAAATCTACAGTCAGAGTGTCTTTAAAAGTGAAGTTTGCTGCATCGATTGGTGCATCTGCTGCAGTAGTACCATAGACATTGTAAATCTCAATTCTGTAGTTACCGTTTTCCTCAATATCACCGGTTACCAGTTTGCTTGTATCGCAGGCAACTTCTTCACCGTCTGCTGTTACCTTTAAATCAGTAACTTCAAATGTCTTGCTGTCTGCTTTCATGCCTTCCTGTGCGCCTACGATATCAACACAGAATACCTGAGCTCCGTTTGCTCCGGTCTCTCCGTCTCCACCAACCTCTGAAGCATTTAAGGTTACAGAATAAGAACCGTCTCCGCTTACTGTTGTGGTAGCGCTCTCCAAAGTTGCATCCCAGTTTCCAAATGCCCAGTCATTGTCTGTGAACATCAGAAATGCTGTATAATCCTGTGTGTCTGCTTTTACGCTCAGTGGATTTAAAGATAATCCCCCAAATGCAAGCGCTGCTGCAAGAACAGTGGAAAATACTTTTTTTACTGTCTTTCTCATCATTGCTTTCCTCCCTATTTATGCATGATAATTGTTCCCTCAGGAACTTTACAAGCTTACTTTAGCAGAAACCCCTAAAGAAAAAAACATATCCTTTTCTACATAAAATACGTGAAAAATTTCACTTTTTTAGATAGAATCACTAAAAATCCGTGCTTTCTGCAATTGCCGGAAGGTATAAAATGACCTGTGTTCCCTCCCCGTAGCGGCTTTCAATCTCCATGCCGTACTCTTGTCCATAGCAGAGCCGGATGCGCTGATTGATATTGTAAAGACCGATGCTCGACTGTAAAACCAAATCCGGCGTTGCAAGCTTTTCCCGGATGTTCTCTAACTCTTCCTCCGTCATTCCACGCCCGTTATCAGAAACGGTAATTTTCATCTTTTCGTTTTCAAGTAACGATACTGAAACCTCAATCTGTCCGTTTCCATCCTGTGATTCAAGGCCGTGCACCACCGCATTTTCTACCACCGGCTGTAATAAAAGCGGCAGGATTTCAAACTTCTCCGGCCGGATATCTTCCATTATTAAACGATAATTAATCCGTTTTCCAAAGCGCAGCTTCTGGATGGCAAGGTAGTTTTCAATGTGGTCAAGTTCTTTTTTGAGTGTTGTGTAGGAGGTTCCCGTATTTTCAAGCACGTAACGCAGCGTTTTTCCAAGGATTTTGATGGCATTTGCCACTTCCTTATCCCCGGTTGTCACCGCCTTCATGCGGATGGTCTCAAGCGCATTGTACAAAAAGTGTGGATTTATCTGGCTTGCAAGCATCTTGTATTCCATAATCTGCTGCTCGTTACGAAGCTCCTTCTCATTTAATTCCGCCTCGTACATCTTGGCATCTGTTTCCTTGATTCCCTGCACCATGACCTTTAAATCGTCAAATGCTTCCGTCAGCTCATCGTGCCCGCCGAAATCCGTTATCATGTCGTAGTCCCTTGTCCGCGCCTTATGCATCTCTTCACGCAGTAACAGCACACGGTTGGTAAAATAATGGGTAAACACAATTAAGATAATGCCCGGAATCACAATTGCCGACAGCAGAATCAAAAGACAGGTCTGTAAAAACTGGTCGATGGTTTCAAATCCACTGTCATTTAACGTGCACACATACAGCTTTGAATTTGTCATATACAGGTGGGTTGTTGACAGGGAAATAAAATACTCATTTCCGTCTGCCTCTGCCACGCCCAGATATGAAAAATAAGCGTTGTCATAGTCAATGTCAATCAACTGCTCTCTTCCATACCAGTTCTTCTTAGAGCTGTAGATAATGCCGGAATCGTCAACCGACACTGCGTCAATGATGCTCGAATCGATTCGGGAACGGATGTACTGGTCGCTGACCTTGATGACAATCACCGCGTTATACTTGGAATCCGGCAAAGTAATGCGCCGCACCAGACAGAGGTTTGTATCCTTTCCCCCGTAGCTGCCGGCATTTCGCATTCCCATCCAGAACGCATAGGAATGGTTGACTGCTTTCTGATACCAGTCCTGCTCCTTGATTTCTTCTGTCACGATATGGAACTGTTTATAATTTTTGATGGTGGGGTTGTCGGTATAAATATAAAGTCCTTCAATTTCCTTATAACTATAAGCAATCGAATCGAGCGTACTACTGCTGTTGACCGCAATGCTGAACTCACTTCCCGATTCATAGTCCTCCGTCAACATATTTTTCAGTGAACTGCTAAAGCAGATGCTCTCCGAAATCTGGTAAATCTGTGTTGTCATTTCGGTGAGAAGCGTTTTGACACGCTGGTTATCTGCATTTAACAGCTCCTTATAGTGGTTGTTTAAGATTTTATTTGCATTAATCATCAGAAAGATTCCGATGACGGTAATCGGCGCTAACAGTGCCACCGCATAAATTGTATACATCTGATGTCTGATTTTGGTTTTTCCAAACCCCAGCTGTTTCATCAGACGCTGAAAAAAATGTTCTTTCATTTACTCAACCGTAATTTTTAATGTCACAGGGAATGTACTCGCAACACCCTCTGTTGTCACATGTAACCCTTCCTTGTCCGTCTTCCATTCTTTTACCGCACCAGGGAATCCGAGCACCTCGACTTTTTCAATAATTCCATGAAATTCCGGCACATTCTGGTCAGCGCTGTCCGCTAACGCCTTCACGGTAAAGACTCCGTCCTCCGGACACTTCAATGCAATCGCATAAATGGCACCGTTGTTTGCCGTAAAACGGTAATCGGCGCTTGTATACACCGTTTCCTGCTGGTCCTGGAACTGTCCTTCTTTTGCCGCCGTAGGTCCTTCCTCGGATTTGCGCCATACCTTTGCGCCTGCAATTGCCTCTTTGTTATCCTTCATCCATGCAGCTAAATCCGTTAAAATCTGTTTATCCCCATCCGGAATCGTACCGTCTGCCTTCGGTCCGATGTTTAACAGAAGATTTCCGTTTTTGCTGACAACATCAACTAAGGTGCAGATAATCTCATTGCTGCTCTTATAATCAAGGGTGTCCGTATAGCACCAGGAATTTCTTGCCACTGCCGTATCAGTCTGCCACGGATACGGTTTCGGATCCTTAAAGCCGCCGCGTTCCACTTCCACGATTCCACTGCCAAACATCATCGCATCATGCTTGTAGCAGATTAAAACATCCTCACCCCACTTTTTGCCACAGTTGTAATAAAATGCTGCAAGTTTCTTTAAGTATGGTTTAAATGCCTCATGCTGAATCCACCAGTCAAAGTATAAAAGCTTCGGTCTGTAATTTAAAATCAGCTCCGCGGTGCGTGCCAACCAGTCATTTAAATATTCTTCAGTCGGATAAGGCTTGCTGAACAAATCCTCCAGGTCCGGTTCCGGCATTGCCGGCCAGTAGAAGTCGCCCTTTTGCATCGGCTCTTTGATATCGCTGTCAAATTCCTTGCCGTGGCTCATGAAAAACCAGTGCTCCGCGCGGTGTGTCGACGTACAGAATGTCATATTCTTTTTTTCTGCCGCCGCTTTTAAGTCTCCGAGCACATCCCGCTTTGGTCCCATCTCTGCCGCGTTCCATCTGGAAAGCTCACTTTTGTACATCTGGAAGCCGTCATGATGTTCTGCAACCGGGAAAATATAGCCCGCGCCTGCCGCCTGAAACAGCTCCATCCACTCATCCGGGTCAAATTTTTCTGCGGTAAACATCGGAATGAAATCCTTATAACCGAATTCTTTCTGCGGACCATAGGTCTTGATATGGTGCTCGTATGCCGGCATCCCCTTAAGATACATATTTCTGGAATACCACTCATTGGAATTTGCCGGAACACTGTAAAGTCCCCAGTGCATAAAGATTCCAAGTTTCTGTTCCTTAAACCATGCCGGCACTTCCGCCTTCATCAAAGACCCCCATTCCGGTTTGTAAGGTCCCTCCGCAATCACCTGTTCTACTGTTTCAAGCAATTCTTTTTCCCGTTCTGCGCTCATCACATTTCCGCCTTTCTACATTATGATATCATTATAAACATATTACTCTTATTATCGGTATTGTAACAGGAAAATGCGGGAAATACTACCGCAATTTCCCGCATTTTCCTGCCCAAAGAATTGGATTATGCAAATCCCATCTCGCTTAGATATCGTTCTTCAAACTCTGCCTGCCCCGCAAGATTGATTTCCCTGGTATGTGTGCGCACAAATTCCGCACGCCGTTTTACACTATTCTGTTGTGCACCCTGCGTTATTCCCTTACTTTCATCGTCACATAACGCAAGCGCCGCTCCTTCCAATGCCGCATTTCCAACCGCCACAATTTTTTCCGAAAGCTCGGGCGGAAACATTCCAATCTGCACGGCACTTTTCACATCCATTTTTTTGCCGAATCCGCCTGCTAAATAAACGGTTTCCACCTCGTCTGCCGTAACACCGTACGCTTTCATTAAAAGCTCTGTTCCGGCGCGTATCGCCGCTTTTGCCATCTGAATCTCACGGATATCTGCCTGCGTAATCCGGATACGATACGGTGCTTCTGACAAGGGAACGCCCGTCTCAAACCAACGCTCCGCCAAGGTTCCGTTTTCATCGACCATTTTATTTTGCACCAGCTCACTCATGACGTCCAATATTCCGCTTCCACAAATGCCCTTTGGCGACTCTCCTCCCACCGTCTCAAGCTCTGCAACCGCACCATCCGCCGTCAATCTGACGTGGGAAATCGCACCGGCAACTCCCGGCATCCCGTTTGTGATGCTGTTTCCCTCAAAGGCAGGTCCAGCCGCCGCAGAAGTCGCAAGAAAGCCGTTTTTGTTTCCGATGACCATCTCGCTGTTTGTTCCGACATCCAGAAATAATGAAACCTCCTCCGCTTCATCCATTCCAACCGCAAGGACTCCCGCCACAATATCTGCTCCCACAAATGCAGAGATTCCCGGCAGAATCACCACCTGCTGCTCTCCCCATTCCTTTTGCACACAGTATTCCTCCCGTTTTGTTGTGACCGGTGTAAACGGTGCCACACCGAGCGTCTCACACGAATAGCCCATTAGCAGATGGCACATCGTCGTATTTCCGGCAATCGTGATTTTTTTCACAATCCCGTTTCCCCCGGAAAGCAGCTCTTCCATTCCAACCGCCAAATCCTTCCGCACCAGATTTTTCAGTAAATCCGCTCTTCCACAGTCCGCCGCCTGAATCCTTGAGATTACATCTGCGCCATAGGCTCTCTGGTGATTGACGAGCTGTTTTGTCTTAATTCTCCTGCCGTCCGAAAGGGAAACAAGCGCCATTGCAATCGTAGTTGTGCCAAGGTCAATGGCAACGCCGAGCGGCTCTGCGGACGGAACGCCCCCAACAATCTCACATGGTTCGTGCTTTTCATTGTTATATGTAGTTTTGTTTGAAACTGTCTTATCCCTGACATTTTCAAATTCCGTCTCAACGTCCATCCGCTCGCTGTTATCTCCAAGTTCTATCTCACAGTCTCTGACCGGAACACACTGGCAGGAAAGCCTGAAACCCTCTTCTAACGTCTCCGCAGATAACCGCTCTCTCTCAACCGGCAGCGGTTCCGGCGCTCCGGCATAAAAGCGTACCACGCATTTTCCGCAGTTTCCTCTGCCACCGCACGGCGCATCCACATAAATTTCTCCCTGTGCGAACAGTTCCCGCAGTGTGTGTCCTTCTGCTGCATCAAATTCGATTTCTTTTGTCCGGTTTATCCACAGTTTCATTCTAGTCCTCTCTCCGAATCAGATTCCGGATTGCATGATAGATACCGCGAATCAGTGCAAATATCAGAAACATTGCAAGGAAGCCTACCACTCCGAAGACAATGTCCGCAAATTCCATCGCTCCGGTTCCGGTCACCTTCTGTCCTATTTCAATGGCAAATGTAATTACAAGAATAACTGTGAACACATAGAGCCAGCTAATGACCATCACATGATTGTGCTTCACCAGCCACTTAAAAATCGGATGGACGATAAATATCATTGCCATTCCAAGCACGCCGATTACCAGAAAATGCAGCTGTTTGTCCGAAAAACTATACTCATAGGCATCATTTAACCCAAGCAGATACGTATGGATATCTGCAATCCATCCAACGATTTTATATAAAAATTCTTTCATGTCACGCCTCCGAAATTGTTTGTCTTTTTTCTTCCCGCATCTTATAATAAAACAGGTATCAGGAAATCCTTTATGATTATACTGGATTTTCACACAAATAACTATTAATTTTTCCTGAATTTCTCAAAAGAAATACAAAACAATAACGGAGGTTCTTCCTATGAAACTGATTTCCTGGAATGTAAACGGACTGCGTGCCTGCGTCCAGAAAGGTTTTTTAGACTTTTTTAACGAAATAGATGCGGATATTTTCTCCATTCAGGAGTCCAAGCTGCAGGAAGGACAAATTGCCCTTGACCTGCCCGGATACCATCAATACTGGAATTATGCGCAAAAGAAAGGTTATTCCGGCACCGCCGTCTTCTCCAAGCAGGAAGCTCTTTCCGTTTCCTACGGCATCGGCATCCCTGAGCACGATACGGAGGGGCGCGTTATCACCCTCGAATATGAAAATTTTTATCTGGTGAACTGCTACACGCCAAACTCCCAGAACGAGCTGGCAAGGCTTCCCTACCGGATGCAGTGGGAAACCGATTTTCGTTCCTATTTAAAGACACTCGATGAAAAGAAGCCGGTCATTTACTGTGGCGATTTGAATGTTGCACATGAAGAAATTGATATCAAAAATCCGAAAACCAACCGCAAAAATGCAGGTTTTACCGACGAGGAGCGGAAAAAAATGACCGAACTGCTCGCCGCCGGATTTACCGACACCTTTCGTTATTTTTATCCTGACCAGACAGATATTTACTCCTGGTGGTCCTACCGTTTTAAGGCACGGGAGAAAAATGCCGGCTGGCGGATTGACTATTTTATCACCTCAAAACGCCTTGAGGATAAACTGACCGATGCCAAAATCCACACCGAGATTTTCGGCTCTGACCACTGCCCCATTGAGCTGACCGTAGCTCTTTAAATTTATGCTTTTCTCCTTGCGATGCGCACTACCTCTTTTTCGGTGCCCTCTTTCAGGTATAAAAGAACCGGCTCCGTATATGTCAGGGTGTGGTGCGCCGCATCACGCAGGGAAACAAAGTGTGCACAGAATATCTGGTTTTCCACCCGGAACATATTCATCGGATCATAACCGCAAATACAGTAATCTCCTGTCTCTTCTGTCACTTTTCCTTCCAGAAATTCCCGGATACGTTTTATTTTTGACTGTTTATCCCGTTCCATTACCACCTGCACAGGCGTTTGGGTAACTTCCGTCTGTTCCTCTGCAAACGCTTCTGCAAGTGCCTGCGTCATGTTCCCAAGCTGTTCTTTCACCAGAAAATAGATTGTGCCAATCCAGTAAGACATTCTGCGGATATCCAGTGTTTCCTCTGAAATTTCCCGCAGTTTTTCCAGATAACCCTCAATCCGTCTTTGTCCTTTCTCCGGTGCCATCACAAGTAACGCCTTTGTTCCGGCGTACTCTGCCATCCCTTCTAAACGCTCTATACACTCTTCCTGCTCCAAAAATGCCCCGATTTCTTTTTTTCTACATTCCCGCACAGCAAGAAAACTTGCAAACAACGCTTCTTTCCGCTTTTCCCCAGCCTCATATGCCGCCACAAGGAGCTGGTTTTCTGCGTATTTCGCCTGGTATGCAATCAGATTTCCGGGATAACTCATCAGTTTAAAATCGTCAGGACATGCTTCCACTTTACATATCTTCTGATGTACATGAAACATTTCATGCACAATCTGTGCTGTAAGTTCATCCACATCTATCATATTTTTATCCGGCACTGCATAGATGGCAAGATACCCATTCTCAAATTCTATCGCCGTATTCCCCAGAAACCGTCCATCCACCGGAATTTCCCGGTTTTTCAGGTAGACCGTCGTCTCGTCATAGATTGCAAATTCGTAACGGCAAAATCCCGGCACAAGTTCTTCAAACGTAAGTTTTTCCAGTCTTTGCTCTATTTGTTCATATAAACCACGCATCTTATTGCTCCTCCTGTTTGTTTGATACACTTATCATACTAGAGGGAGGACGGGGGATTCAATTTGAAATCGGGGGAGTTTTTCCTAGTGAAGGCTTCATTTGGATATTAATTTCTTACCAAATCTTAACTTCCAGTTCTCTTCTGTCATGCTATAATATTCTCAGAAATTGAACGAAAAGGAGTTGTATCACGAATGAGAACCGTTGACATACAGGAATTAAAATCAACAGCGGACGAGTTGTTTACAAATGTCATTAATAATGATGAATTCTTTGAAGTTGAAACAAATTATGGACGGGCTGTGGTTATTAATGAGCGCGAATGGGATGTCTTTATCAATTCGCTTGGGGTACATTCCGGGAAGAGCAAATAATTGACTGGTTATTATATAAAAATATCACTTAATGCAGGCTAAACAGAGCATAAAAAAAGCGTTACCTTTCAATTCGATAGGTAACGCTTTTTCTATTGCAATATAGATGTTCGTTATGATTGAATCTTTACATTTGCTCTGTTATTCGCCATACCAACAAACTTTGTCATACTTTATCGTGTCATCATCAAATGTCGCTTTTGCAGTAATAGTATTTTTCTCATTTTTATTTATATTAACATTGTTCCATACAAAAACAGTATCATTGCTATTTGACAATTCGCTGCGTTTTATTATGCCAAGTGACCTGTCGTTCACGATAAGTTCAACACTTTGTGCATTTGAATATATCTTTATAAATGGTACATTGCAAGGTCTTACGTTATGACGGCGCTCAGTAATGTAGATAATTTTCTCACTGCTCCATACAGATCTGTAAAAGAAATACGCATCTTTGGGTATGCGTTCTCTCGTGCATAGACCCTTATCATTCTGTCCTATCGTATCGCCCTCTTCACGACCACTGGAAGGAAAATCAAACATACACCATACAAATGCTGCCCAAAGATATTTTCTTGCAGAAAATTGCCGCCAAACAATTTCGTGAAGCTGTGACTGATAATTTTCATAATGACGAGCTCCATTCGGGTCAATATCGTTCAGCCAGTCTATGCTGTCCTTGTGCTGTGTTATGGCTCCGCCACCGCCGTATTCAGAAATGCATATCGGACGTTTTTCTTTTGAATTATGGTATAAGTCAAGCCATTCTCCGAAATGTTCTGCATCGCCTGCTTCCTTATACCAACCGAAATAACGGTTATATCCTACGACATCTGTGGGAAGCTGCAAAAATCTGCCATAGAACTGATTGTCTGCATAAGTTTTCAGCCTTGTGTTGTCCTCCTTGCAGGCAAGCTCATAAAGTTCTTGGTATAAAGCAAAAATTTCATCAGACATTTGGTAAAGTTCATTAGATATTCCCCATAAGATGATTGATGGATGATTGTAATTCTGCCTGATAAGCTCAATAAGCTGCTGTTTTGCATTTTCTGCAAAGCCATCTGCAAGAATGTGACGTTCGCTTTCATCCGGAGACATTTTGTTTATAATCCCTATCTCTGTCCAAACACAAATACCGAAATCGTCACACAGTGAATATTCCTGACTGCAATGCTGATAATGAGCCATTCTTACAGCGTTGCAACCCATATCACGAATAATTCCATAATCACGTTCACGTTGGATATTTGTCATTGCCCAGCCGCTTTCAAAGCTGTCTTGATGATAGTTCACACCATGAAGAGGATAAGACTTTCCGTTAAGGAAAAACCCATCCTCAGGGTTAATATGATATGTCCTTATGCCAAAATTTTCGGATACCATATCTGTTGCTTTGTCCCCATAAAATAGGGTGACTTCGGCACGATACAGACAGGGAGAGTTTACACCATCCCACAACTGCGGAGCAGATATTTTTTTCGAAAGTGTAAGCCTGTCGCTTTCTGTATGTCCACACATCTCTGCAACAGGCTTTCCGTCCGGGGCAAAAATTACGGCCTTTGCCTCTATGTTGTTGGCGGAATCAAGCTTTATCAGTACATCAATGTCTGCGCTGTCTGATGTAATATTATGTGGTGTGATGTAGACTCCGCAGGAACCACTGTCCTCCAGTGCAATGTGAACAGGTTCGGCGGCAATTAATTTAACTTCTCGGTACAATCCACCCATTTTTGTAAAATCGCCCTGTTCAGTAATTGGAGCAATGTAATTTGTGGGTGAATTGTCAACAAGGACTGCAATTTGGTTTTTTCTGTCATAGTGTACATAATTCGTTATGTTTATGCGAAAAGCAGAATAGCCTCCATCGTGTTTTCCGGCAAAAAAGCCATTCACAAACACTTTAGCAGTAGTGTTGGCTCCCCCAAATTCAATGTATAGTGCCTTGCCCTTGTATTTTGTCGAAAGCTCCAAATCTCGGCGGTAACAGGTCAGTCCTTTATAATAGCTGCTTGTTACACTATCAGTTGCATTAAAAGTGTGAGGCAGGCAGATCTTTTCCCATGAGCAATCGTCAAATTCGGGGGTAACTGCATCATTTTCGCTTATTCCCAGATTATATATCTTAGCAAAGCGCCATCCGTTGTTAAGTTCTATTTCAGTTCGCATAAATATTTCCCCTTAAATTATAGTTACTGTATGTTGGAAGAAATTAATTTCAATATTATATGTTGTTTATCCTTCTTTGTGTTCAGATTTGAAAATACCTGTAAGTTCATTGATGATTCTACATGTTAAACACTATATGTAAATTTTTATTTTGCATATGGTATTTGTTTCTTGATATATAAAGAAACTTTTATGTAGTGTGTTTTTTTAGTTGTTTAGCCAAATCCTGTAAATCCAAATAAATGATTGGTATTATCTACTATCTTTCTCTCAATATTCCCCCGAAAAATGCCCTGACTCCGTCATCTAACGATGTACTCACATCTTTTTCTTTCAGGTCGTAATAATATTTTCCGGTTCTGATATCAATCGACAATGAGTCCAGTGGGAATCCGTCCACCCTCTTAGGATGTGGTTTTGTTACCAGAATAAAAGGTTCCGTGGCAATCGACATATCCATGCTCGAATAATGATGTGTTTCATCCAGGATAAAATAAATGGCATTTCGATATCGTCCGGTGATTCTTCCACCATGTTTTTGAGCCAAAGAAGCATAATATTGTATCATTTCATCGTCCGTCAGCGTCTTTCCATTTACCCTCCGCACATAAATCCCCGGCTGCTCCTCTTCCTTTAATTCATCAAAGTACAAACCACTGTCACAGGAAAACACCGGCATATGAAACGCCTCATAATACGCTCTTGCCTTTATCTGTGCATTTTCTAACGGTGTACTGCCATTTTCATCTACACGCGGAAGTTCCCCTTCTATATCCTTCAAGCCAGCCAGCTCTATCTTTAACGGTTTCACCGCTTCTTCCATCGCCTGAAGTTTTCCCTGATTGGTTGTCCCATACAATATCTTCATCTTAATTTCTCCATTAATTCTGCAATTGCCTCAAATGGTGCGCACAAAACGAATCTTCCCTGGTTTGTCCTTTTATCAAAGTAATAATTATAGGTTAAGCCTTCATACTGCCTTTCATTGATAGCTGCAAGCATTCTCCGGTTCAGTTCTTCTGCGGTCTCCTCACCAGGTTCATCATGAATAACACAGGTTTTTGGCTCAGATTTGTTCGTTTCTTCCAAAAAATGCTGTACCTGCATATTGGTTTTGATTAAGATTCCGTCCATCACATACCCTTTTGAAAAGAATTGTTCTAAATCCTTCTCCGAAAAAAGCCACTTTCTTCCTTCACAGCTTCCCTGTAATGTACCCTCCTTTAAAAAGGTACGCAGCCTTCTTGTGGAATAACCGGTCATCTGTGCCAGTTCATTTAGTGTGTAATACATGTGCCTTTCTCCTTGTCTTCATCCTTTATGTATCGCACCCATTCTGGCAACAGGAAGGGGGTGTGCTGCCTGGAATTAACAATCTCATTTCTAGTTTCCGTCACGGCAAGCATAGTTGCCTACTATGTCTGCAAATGGCTAGATGGAAACGACAGTGACAACTAGCCGAACGGATGCTCTACCGTTTAATAGGAGAAGAACCCTCAGTAGTGGATGCTACTGGGGGTTCATTTTGTGTATCGCTTGGATACAATCTCATTTCTTGCCTGTGGGCATTATAGCATATGCCATCTGGCATTTCAAGTATTCCCTTTTTAAAACATAACTTTCTCATAATAAACGCAATGGTGTTTTCTGCCCCGGTAGGCAATATCCTCCTCACGGTCTGTTTTTTCCATTCCACATTTCTCCATCACACGGATGCTTGCAATATTCTCCTCAAATGCACCCGCTAAGACTTTTATGTACCCAAGCTCTTTTAAGTCCAAAAGAACCGCATTTAGCATCTCGGTTGCATAGCCTTTGCCCTGATACGCCGGATGAATGACATAGCCAAGTTCTATCACATCACCTTTTTGCTCCACGTCATTGACAAAACCGATGAGTCTTTTGCCCTGGCAGATGCCATAAAGATAATGTTCCTTAGAAAGAGAGTTTTTGTGCAGGGTCTCAAATAACGCAGTCACTTCCTCTTCCGAAGCAAAATCCGGAATCAGGTACGTCTTACACACATCGTCATTTGTAAGTATTTCTCCCATATCCGCCCGGTCGTTTTCCTTTAGCGGTCTTATCGTAAGATGTTTCGTTTTCATCGTTTTCTGAAGCCCAAGCTCCCGTTTTTTCTTTCTCAGATACCGGATATACAGATAAAAAATCGCCTCAACCGCTGCAACAGCAAACGCAATTCCGCTGATTACCGACATCTTCCCGCTAAAGGAAATCGAATCCTGCACGTAAAGTGCCGGATGATTCCGGTAATCCATCCACATCCACAGCACTTTTCCAAGATAAATGCCTGCCGTCGCGGCAATACAAAGTTCCAATAATTTCTGAAGTTTCCGCAGCATCTTATTCCTCTTTTCCAGCAAGATAATTTATAAACTGCTGTGCAGTACGACCGGAGATTCCACCATGGCTTAACTCCCATGCGTTTGACTTCTGGCAGAGTTCCTCGTCGGTCATCCGGATGCCCTCTCTGTGTGCTAATTCTGTCACAATATGGAAAAATTCTTTCTGGCTCGGCTTGGAGTAATTGATGGTGACACCAAAGCGGTTTACCAGAGAAAGCTTCTCCTCAATCGTATCGGAGCGGTGGATGCCGTTGCCATTTTCCATGTCATTGCGGTCATTCCAGGTCTCTTTGATTAAATGTCTGCGGTTTGAGGTTGCATAAATTAAAATATTGTCCGGCTTTGTCTCCACGCCGCCCTCAATGACAGCCTTTAAGAACTTGTACTCGATTTCAAATTCCTCGAAAGAAAGGTCATCCATGTAAATAATAAAACGGTAATTCCGGTTCTTAATCTGCGCAATCACATTTGACAAATCTTTAAATTGATGTTTGTAAATTTCAATCATGCGCAGTCCCTGCGGGTAAAATTCATTGACAATCGCTTTGATACTGGTGGATTTGCCGGTTCCGCTGTCTCCAAACAAAAGCACATTGTTCGCCTTGCGTCCTGCCACAAATGCAGCCGTGTTGTCCACAAGCTTCTGCTTCTGGATTTCGTAGCCTACAAGGTCATCAAGCATCACCTTATCCATGTTATTGATGGCAACGAACTCTACCTCATTTCCATCCTTTTCCTTGACACGGAACGCCTTGTTAAGACCAAACATTCCAACACCGTAATCTCTGTAAAATCCGGTAATCTCGTCAAAAAATTCGTTCTCATCCGCCGCCTGCTCTAACTTTTCGCTGAGGGCTGTGATTTTCTCGCTGACATTTTTGTTGTACATCAGCTCTTTCTTACCGATTGCTTTATAATTGGAAATCCGGGAAAAGCAGTCGATTCCAAGTGCTTTTTCAATCGGTGTAAAGTCATAGTCAAACAGTGCCTTAAACACCTTAAAATCATTTTTTGCAAAATAATTGACGCTTCCGTCATTCGCGCCTACCTTTTCACAGGTAATGCTGAACGGGTTTTCATTTGTCACCAGATAAAATGTCAGGTAGTTATGCCACAGGTTCTTATTAAATCCGTAGTCTGTTGCTACCACGAGAAGCCGCTTCAACTGTGTGTAAATATCCGAAATCAGCTCTGAATCCGAATACTTATCCTCGTTAAAACGGCGGAAAATTTCACCAAACTGACGGAGGATGCAGTCCTCCGCCATATCTCCATACATAATCAGCTTTGCAATCTCACGGTACATAAGCTGCCTCCTTTGCCTTCCACAATTTTGTCTTTCGCCTATTATAGCACTGCTTCCGCAAAATTGCACCCTTGCAGGATTATTTTTTCAGTTTTGTGCGAATCCGGGAAAGATTATCGAGTGCCGCATTTAATGTCTCATCCCGTTTTGCAAAGTGGAACCGGATTAAATGATTAACATCCTCCTTAAAGAAGCTCGAACCCGGAACGGCGCCAACGCCCACCTTCGCAGCTAAATCCTCGCAGAATACAAGGTCACTGTCATATCCAAATTCACCGATATCCACGAGCACATAATAAGCGCCCTGCGGTTCGGTAAATTGCAGTCCAATATCCTTTAATCCGTTCACAAACAGGTTTTTCATATGCGTATAGTGTGCCTGCAACTCCTCATAGTAAGAATCCGGGAATAAAAGTCCGACCGTTGCCGCTTCCATTAACGGAGCTGCCGCTCCGACTGTTAAGAAATCGTGTATTTTTTTCACGCGGTCAATCACTTCCGGCGGTGCAATCACATAGCCGAGTCTCCATCCGGTGATGGAATAAGTCTTCGATAAAGAACTGCACTCGATGGTGCGCTCTCTCATTCCCGGCAGTGTTGCCAGATAGGTATGTTGATTTGGTGCATAAATAATATGTTCATATACTTCATCTGTAATTACATAAGTATCATACTTAATCGCAAGGTCTGCGATAATCTGTAATTCTTCTCTGGTAAATACTTTTCCGCACGGGTTTGATGGATTACATAAAATCATCGCCTTTGCGCCCTGCTTAAAGGCATCCTCAAGCACATTGGCATCAAATCCGAACTCCGGCGGTACAAGCGGTACGTAGATTGGCTCCGCTCCGGATAAAATGGTGTCCGCTCCATAGTTTTCATAAAACGGAGAAAAGATGATGACTTTATCGCCCGGATTCGTCACTGCCATCATCGCAGCCATCATCGCTTCCGTGCTGCCGCAGGTGACAACGATTTCTTTATCCGGGTCTACCTTCATGCCGGAAAAATGCTCCTGTTTTGCTGCAAGCGCTTCCCTGAAATTCTGCGCCCCCCAGGTTAAGGCGTACTGGTGTGGTCCTTCTGCTGCCACCTCTGCCAGACGGTCGGTAATCTCCTTTGGCGGGTCAAAGTCCGGAAATCCCTGGGAAAGGTTCACTGCTCCGTATTTTAATGAAATTCTGGTCATTCTGCGAATCACAGAATCGGTAAATCCTGCGCTTCTTTTGCTTAATTCCTTCATATTTTTTTGCTCCTTATGTTCATCCAATATTATAAGAAATATGACTGTTTAAAATATGTTTTTTGTCAAAGCTCTCTTTGATACCGCGCATCAGCTCCAGATTCACAGACGGTGTCTCTGCAAGGAAATATTGTTTCTTGGTGAGACCGATGCCGTGCTCTCCGGACGTAAGACCGCCAAGCTCATACGCTTTTCCATAAATCCGCTTCATATTGGCAGTCCGCTCTTTCTGCCAGGTCTCTTCGTCAAGCTCTAACACCCGGTTCATCTCCGAGAGATCAAGCACGATTCCACCGTGGTCCGGCACCGTAGAACCAACCAGATTTGTTCCTGCCCCTCTTGGAGTCAACTGCATCCGCCGTTCCTTTCAAACGTCCCAAGGTATCACTTAAATACGCATCCTGTTTCTTTCTTCTTTACGCTTATTTCAGTAAATCCTGATCCCAGCCCTCTTTGATGAAGTAGCCGCCGAAATCATCGTTAAATACTTTCTCGGTTGCATCTGACTGGAATGCTTCCACTACCTTCTTATAAACCTCTTTCTTGTCTGCATCCTGTAAATCTGCGCTTCTTGCTACGATGATGTTCCAGTACTGTTCCTCTGTCACACTGGTATCCTGGAATAATGCATCGTTTACTGCAAGTCCAAAGTCTAATGCATAGTTTCCGTTTACAACACCTGCTGTCACATCGTCAAGAACAGACGGAATGGTGTTTGCAGCCAGCTCCTGAATTTCTACCTGTACATTGTAAGACTCGATATCATCGACCGTCGGGCTGAAGGCTGCATCTGATTTTAAGTTAATGATTCCTGCTGCCTCTAATACTTTTAAAGCACGTCCACCGTTTGTCAGGTCGTTTGGAATTGCAATGGTATCGCCGTCTTTTAACTCATCAAGGGAACCGATTTTGTTAGAATAAATATTCAGTGGAATGATGAAGCTGTAGCCGATAGTCTCTATGTCATATCCGTAATTTTCCACCTCTGATGCCAGATAAATCTGATGCTGGAATGCATTCAAATCGATTTCCCCGTTGTTGAGTGCATTGTTTGGGGTAACGTAATCGGAAAACTGTACAATCTCAAGATTGATGCCCTCGTCTGCGAGCTGCTCTTTTGCCGGTGCCCAAAGTTCATCATAGACGGAACCTACCACACCAAGTTTTACGGTTACCTCATCTGCTGCACTGCCGGAATCCTTTGAACCGCATCCTGCAAATCCTGCGGTAAGTAATGCTCCTGCCAATACGGTTGCTGCTACTCTGTTCCACTTTTTCATAATTTTTTCCTCTTTTCTTTTATTTTAAAATAATGTTTAGTGTGTATTTTTCCTGGCAATCAGGTTGCCTGCCAACTGGATAATGCTGACAAACAATACCAGCACGATGATGGTGGCGTAGGTGACATCCACCTGATTTCTGTCATGTCCGTAGCGGATGGCGAAATCTCCAAGTCCGCCGGCTCCGACTGCTCCTGCCATGGCGGTTAGTCCGATTAAACTGATTAAGGTAATGGAGACTGCCCTTGCAATCTGCGGAATACTCTCTCTTAAATAAACACTTCCGATAATCTGCCATTTGCTGTTTCCCATCGATTCTGCCGCCTCAATCAGTCCCGGTGAGACCTCGGAAAGCGCACTCTCCATTTGTCTTGAGAAGAACGGTACCATTCCAAAAATCAATGGAACGATTGCCCCGTCAACACCAATTGCCGTTCCCATGATGGCACGGGATAATGGCATTACAAACGTAAGTAAGATAATAAACGGGATTGCTCGAAACAGATTGACTAATTTGTCTACAATCTGAAAAACAACGGTGTTCTGGAAGATTCCTCCCTTTTTGGTCACAACCAGCACGACACCGAGCACTGCACCAATGATAAGCCCAATCACACTGGAACGGATAACCATTTCAAGCGTCTGTCCGATACTTTCCCAGAATGCCGGGAATTTTTCTGCCACATTTGGAAAAAGATTATTGAGGATTTCTTGCATCCAGAATCACCTCCACTCCTACGTTTTTTTCTCTCAGATAATTTAATGCTCCTTCTATATCCTGCGGCTCTCCGCTTAAGATTGCCACAAGTCCGCCAAGCGGCTCGGAACCTATCAGCTCAATATTCCCGAAAATAATATTGACATTGATGTGATACTGTCTGGAAATCGTCGAAACCAATGCCTCCGAGGAACTGCGCACCAGATATTTGAATTTGGCGATACACTCGCCCGGATTAATTTGGGTAATCTCCGCTTTTTCACCAATCAATTCATAAATCTTAGAAAGATTTGACGTCGTATCGATAAATTCGCGGGTGATTTTTTCCTTCGGATTTGCAAAGATGCTGAAAACGTCTCCCTGCTCTACAACTCTTCCGTTCTCCATGACAGCTACCCTGTCACAGATTTCCTTGATAACATCCATCTCGTGGGTAATCAGAATCACCGTAATTCCAAGTTTTTTATTTAATTCCTTTAAAAGCTGTAAAATGGAATGTGTCGTCTGCGGGTCTAAGGCACTCGTTGCCTCATCACAAAGCAACACCTTCGGGTCACTCGCAAGCGCTCTTGCGATTGCCACACGCTGCTTTTGTCCACCGGAGAGCTGGGATGGATAAGATTTTGCCTTATCCGAAAGTCCTACCAGTTCTAGCAGACTCTCAACCTTCTTTTTCTTCTCCTCTTTGCTTAACTTGCTGTGCTTTAAGGGATACGCAACATTTCCGTATACATTTCTCGAAGAAAACAAGTTGAACTGCTGAAAAATCATTCCGATATTTTTCCGGCTCTCGCGCAGTTGTTTATCACTTAATGTGGTAAGTTCCGTATCATCTAAAAATACCTGCCCGGATGTCGGCCGCTCCAACAGATTGATACATCGTACCAGTGTACTCTTTCCAGCTCCGCTGTATCCGATAATTCCGAACACTTCTCCATCCTCAATGCGAAGATTTACGTCTTTTGCCGCTTCCACCACATGGTCGCCTGCCGTAAATATTTTATTCACTTCGCGTAATTCAATCATAAATCTTCCTCCATCCTATTCCTATCTCTCATATAGGATTAATGCTCTTTTAAAAAAGCATATATTATATATATCATCCTCGTTTTGATTTGTCTAATATGGAAAAGTTTTGACCCGCTATAGGAATTACCTATAATAGCAATGTCACGACCGCCGCCGTTCCGGAAATTCCAAGAAGCCAGAACAGCCCGATGCAGACTACCGGTATCAGAAGCAGTCTCACTGCCACTGCAATGAAAAGATTTTTCTTCTTTAAAAGTGGAAGTAATCCCGCCTCTGCCATCGTCACCCCGGTAATTATCATAGATAACGGTGTTGTCATCTCTCCGACTGCCCGATGTTCGCCAGCGTATCTGTGCTGTAGGAACCCATATAAGAATTGAGTATCATGCATGGAACCACGAATTTAATCAGTAAATCCGAAAGAAAACTTTTCTTAGAAAAGGAACGCTTATGATTCAAATAACAGAAAAAGTCCTTGGCGAATCCGCCAAGGACTATGTCATCCGGCAATTAACCGAACAGATTGTGCATATTGGATTAGAACCGGAAATCTCTCTTTCCTTCTGCGATATCATGAATGTGGTCTGATGCTGTCTTTTTTACCTTTTCGTTTGGAATCTTTTCAAGCTCGCGCTCGATAAGCTCCATACCGATTTTTCTGGTTTCCTCGCTGGCGTAGTCCTCGAGATATTCCTTTAACGTCATCAGTGCATTCGGATGACAGCAGTTTAAAATCTGCATATTTTTACACAGCGCCATAAAACGGTCTCCGGTTCTTCCCTCACGGTAGCATGCGGTACAAAAACTCGGGATATATCCAAGCTTCATCAGCCAGTTGACCACTTCATCAAGGGAACGCTGGTCGCTGACGTCAAACTGCGCACTCGTTAAATCCTCCTCTGTCTCCGGTTCTGCATAACCGCCGACACTGGTACGGGAAGCGCCGCTGATCTGGGAAACTCCAAGTGGCAGTACCTTTTCTCTGACCGCCTGGCTCTCTCTGGTGGAAATAATCATTCCGGTATACGGCACGGAAATACGAATCAGCGCACAGATTTTTGCAAAAGTATCATCACTGATGCCGTTATCAAATGCGGACGGATCAATGTCGTCTGCGTGTTTGATTCGCGGAACGCTGATGGTGTGCGGTCCCACTCCGTGAACTGCCTCAAGATGCTCTGCGTGCATCAAAAGTCCGGCAAACTCATAGCGGTACATTTCAAGTCCAAACAAAACACCAAGTCCTACATCATCGATTCCACCCTCCATCGCGCGGTCCATTGCCTCGGTATGATAATCATAGTTGTGCTTTGGTCCCGTTGGATGCAGCTTCTCATAGCTTTCTTTATGGTAGGTCTCCTGGAACAGGATATAAGTTCCGATGCCTGCTTCTTTTAACTTGCGGTAGTTTTCTACGGTTGTAGCTGCAATATTGACATTGACACGGCGGATAGAGCCATTCTTATGCTTTACGCTGTAAATCGTCTTGATACACTCTAAGATATACTCGATTGGATTGTTGACCGGGTCCTCACCAGCCTCGATTGCAAGACGTTTGTGTCCCATATCCTGCAACGCCGTTACTTCCTGGGCAATTTCCTCCTGGGTCAGCTTCTTTCTTGCAATATGCTTGTTTTTCAAGTGATACGGGCAGTAAACACAGCCGTTTACGCAATAGTTCGACAGATAAAGCGGTGCAAAAAGCACGATACGGTTTCCATAGAAATCCTTCTTAATCTGCTCTGCCAGTGCATACACCTCATCCACTTTTTCCGGAATCTCGCAGGCGAGCAGTACCGATGCCTCCCTGTGATTTAAGCCCTTGCGTTCTCTCGCCTTTGCGATGATGGAATCAATCAGTTCCACATTGTCCTTGTTTGCATCTGCATAGGCAAGTGTCTCCCTGATTTCCTCATCCGAAATAAATTCTTCTGCTTTTAATGATTTTGCGTTGTACATACATACTCCTTTTCTCCCGTGTGCCCGGGTTTCTTCTATATTAATAGTTTACTTTCTGACCATCACCTTTTATAATCGCCCCGGTCTGTCACTACCTCATAACCGACGCTTTCCATCCGTCTCTGCATACAGAAACGACATTCCGCAGCCTCGTCTCCGGTACAGATTTTATTGTCATATAATTTATATTTCTCCCGCACATCAACCGGAGAAAGATTGGGCATCACAACATTCGCTCCCGCACGAATTCCTTTTTCCCTTCCGAGCGGATGAATGGTTCCAAGAGCCGTTGTCGATGGAAGCAGCACATGCGGGTGCATTAACCGGATAATGGATAACAAACGAAGCGTCTGCTCTAACGTTCCTGCCGCCTCCTCGCCAAACGGTGTGTCCTTCTGTGGAATGAACGGTCCGATTCCGACCATTTCCGGCTGTAATTCTTTGATAAACGCTAAATCCTCATACAGTGTGTCGATGGTCTGCCCTGGAGAGCCTACCATAAATCCGCACCCGGTCTGATAGCCGATTTCCTTTAGATTTCTAAGACACTGTTTGCGGTGTGAAAGCGACATTTCTGCCGGGTGCAGCTTTCTGTAATGCGTTTCATCCGCCGTCTCATGGCGCAGCAGATAGCGGTCTGCTCCCGCTTTAAAGTACGCCTCATAACTCTCCCGCTCCTTTTCCCCGATGGACAGCGTCACAGCACAGTCCGGGTACGCTTTCTTTATCCCGGACACCAGCGTACAGATTTTTTCATCCGTAAAATAAGGGTCTTCCCCCCCCTGTAACACAAAGGTGCGAAATCCCAGTTCATAACCGGCTTCACAGCAGGAGAGAATCTGCTCCTGACTTAGCCGGTAGCGGTCTGCATGACCGTTGCTCCTGCGGATTCCGCAGTAATAACAGTCGTTTTTGCAATAATTGGTAAATTCAATCAGTCCGCGGATGTACACCTTGTTTCCATATATTCTGTGGGCGGTCTCACGCGCCCGCTCGTGCAGATATTCGATTGCTTCCTGATTTTTGGTCTCCAGCAAAATCTTTAACTGCTCTTTTTCCAAATTTCCGTTTTTTTCCAGGCTGTCTATGATTTCTCGTTCTCTACTCATCTGATTTTCCACTAATATTTGAATAAACTGTTTTTGCCGTGATTCCATGCAGCCGTCCTAATTTTCCGGAAAGTGCATTAATCACATCCTGTGGTGCATCAATCGCAACACTGATAATGTTGACGCCCCTCTCCCGATAAGGGATTCCCATTCTGCCGACAATGTAATGGCTGTTCTCATGCAACAGACTGTTTAACGCCTCGATGGAATCCATATTTTCCACAATAATCCCAATCAGGGCAATCCGTGTCTCCGTCATCTTACTTTTCTCCTTATTAAATGATATCCCCTATAGCGCAAAAAAACCGGGGAGTTGCCTCCCCGGTACTTAAGAATCTACAAATAGCTGCACAAACCCGCCCCGTTTCCTCGCGGGTTCATCCGTTATGCACTGTTCTGTCGTAGCTTTCACCTCATGTTTGTGATTCGGTGTCAGGGGACATTTTTATTTGTTAATACTTTAACATCTCCCCCGCTTAAATTCAATGCGTCCTGCCCTATTTTGCTGATTGCACCTTAAAAGGTACAATTTTTCTTCTGAGGAACAGATAGCCGCCGGCTCCCGCAACAAGCAACAGAACAACCAGAAGAACCATTTCAAAAGAATGGCTCTCTGTTTCCTTTGTCACCACAAACGTACTGAAATGATTGGTCTGAAAGGTCAGTGCCCCATCTGACACCTCTGTTTCACAGGCAGTCAGACTTCCGTCCTCCTCAAGCCGGTAAACCGTCAGCTTTTCTGTATCTGCAACGCCATCCGGCAGCGGAACGGTCACACTCACATATCCGTCAAGCTGATGCAGTGCCAGATTCTTATCATCAAAAAGATTCAGTTCCATGACCTGACAGAGCATACAGGATTTCAACTGCTTTGCGGCTGTCACCGCCTTTTCATAGGTGCTTCCATCCGTCAGCACTTTCCAGGAAAGAGAGGCACCTTCCGGCAGCAGACTGCTGTCTCCCGTAATGAAAACCGTTGTTGTCTCTTCACTTGTTATCGTGCGCAGTTGTTTTTCTTCTGTGGAATCGGTTGTTTCTTCCTGCTCCTTTTCTTCTGTCAAAAGCGCTCCTTTAATGATTGTCTCAGACTCCTGCTCCTTTTCATCAGAAACTGTATCTTTCTTTGTATCTGGTGCAAAAATCAATGCCCCCTGAATCACAGGAATCTCTTCCCCTGTCGTCTCACTGCTATCTGTTGTCTCGCTGCTATCTGCCGTTTCGCTGCTCACTGTGGCATCACTGTCATCTGTTGTCTCGCTGCTCACCGTGGTATCACTGCTATCTGTCGTCTCACTCTCTGTCTCCTCAGTTTCGCTATCAGCTTCTTCACTTTCGGTTTCACTATCCTCGGTCTCGCTCTCTGTCTCCTCAGTTTCGCTATTCTCTTCCCCGCTGCTGTCACTGCTTCCGCTATTGTCACTGTCGTCACCGCTGCTACTACCGCTGTCACCGCTTCCACTGTTGCCACTGTCGTCACCACTGTTGCCACTATCGTCACCACTGTTGCCACTACTGTCACTACTTCCGCTATTGTCGCTGTCATCACCATTGACTGTAACCGTGAAATTAGAAATCGTGCACAGTTCCGAGTTCCAGAATGCAGTTTCTGCTGTTCCTACACCAATCGTGAGTTTTGAACAGTCTGCTATAAGGTTTAAAATCTCCTCATACCCGGTAAAATTATCCGATGTGCTGTCCGCATAGGAAAGCGTCTCTCCCGCAGCTTGCAATGTAACCTCATCCGCCGTCAGCGTAATCTCCACATGATACGTTTCTCCGGTTTCTGCAAGTGCCGCCCAGTCGGTACTGCCAGCTAACGCCGGACTATTGATATCTGCCCAGTGCACATCCTCTTCGCCCATATCGTTGTAGCAGATATACGGTGCACTCTGAATGGAAACCCTTGCTCCTGTTGTCTCGTCATAAAAACTGAAAAGCCCGTCCCAGCCATTTTTCACTGCATCCGATGCAAACAGGATGTCATAAGAAATCTCTATTTTTTCAAGTTCTACACCTGCTGCCGGATTATCCAGATATAAAATTCCATCGCTCTTTTGAATTTTCCAGCTATTTTCAGAAAGCACTACGATGGAACCCGTCTCCGTGTCACCGCTGCTGTCATCTGAATCGTCCGTATCGTCATTTCCGCTCTCTGTCGTATTACTGCATACCGCCTTCGCAGAAAAATTCTTTATGGTTGCAAGCTCCGTGTTCCAGTAGGCAGTCTGTGCCAGTCCAACACCAAAGGTAAAGGTATCACAGTCACTGATAAAAGAAAGAATCTCTTCTGCCGTCACATCAGATGAACTTGAAGCCTCTGACAGCGAAAGCTCCTCTCCGTCGATTGCAATCGTAACGCCATCCTTACGGATTTTGACACTTACTTCATAGTCCTGCCCGGTTTCTGTCGAAGCTGCCCAGTTGGTTCCACCGCTTGCCACATTGTTTGGATTGTTCAAATCCATCCAGGTTCCGCTTCCGCTGTTAAAGCAAAGATACGGATTCGTCTGCATGGAAACCCTGCCGCTGGAAGTTGTCTGATAGAAGCTGAAAATGCCATCCCAGCCATTTTTTGCGGCATCCGATGCAAATTGAAGCGTATATTCCAAGTCCATTCCGAGAATCTCTTTTCCTGCAAACGGATTGGTTCTTGTGTCAAGATAATCAGTTGTAGTTAAGTCTATCTCATCCTCGGACAATTCGACAAGATTCGGGCTGCTCGCAATCACAATGTTGCTTAAGGTACAAAGCTCCGTCCACCAATAGGAGGTCACCGCCTGTCCCACTCCCCAGGTAAGCATGTCGCAGTCGGAAAGCGCATCTAACAATAATTTATAAGTAGAATCTGAATTTGCCTTTGCCACACTGACTGCAATCGTTTCCCCGTCTACCGACATCGTCACACCGCTTGTGGTAATTAAAATCTCAACCCGGTAATCTGTTCCAGTCTCCGCCGTAGCCGCCCAGTTCGTTCCACCGTTTGCCGTATTACTCGGGTTGTTCAAATCCATCCAGTTGCCATCTCCGGCGTTAAAACAAATATACGGATTGGTCTGCACGGAGATTCTTCCAGACGTCGTGGAATTGAAAAAGCTCATCACGCCATCCCAGCCGTTTTTTGCGGCATCCGATGCAAAATTAATCGTATAGGCGAGATACAGGCAGTCTGTCTCCTCTCCGTAAAACGGATTTTCCTCATAGGTAATGGCATCACTTGACGCAAGCGTCACCTCATCCTTTTCATACCATACCACTGCATCTGCGGTACTCGAAGAAGCCGTCGTTGTCTCTGCATAACATTCTACATTGCTGATGGTACAATTTGCCTCGTCATCCCCGACGGATGCCCACCAGGAGCCATACCCGAAATACAAGGTTTCAGCACTTTCGTTGAGCCATTTTAACACCTTGGTGTAGTCCGTCAGCGTGCCGCCGCCATTTTCCGTGGAAACAATTTCTTCATCATACACCAGCGTTCCATCCACATAGACGCCAAAGCCATCCTGTAAAAATTCCAATTTCACATGAGCGCCATCGCCGATGTAATCCTGCACAAGCGACCAGTCTTTTATGTTGGCATCGAAATATCCGCCGGTCGCATTATAGCCGAGATAGGAACCCGGGGTAAAATAAAGCCGCCCGCTTCCAAGAAATGCAAGAATTGTTCCAAGCATATGTAAATCGCCTGTTTTTTCCACATCAAACTCCACACTGACACCACCGGATATATCAATCCCGTGCGTCGTTCCGTCATAAAACGGGTTTGCCACCGAAAGACTTCCGTCCATCACCACAGACAAATCCTGCGGATTATCGGTGAAATAAGATGCAATCAGCGTTCTCTCGGAAAATGTCCCGTCTCCCGCCTTCACCGTAACCGGGAAATCCAGCAGATAATAATAGCTTCCCTTGCCAATCGTTGCGGTCAAAGTTACCTGCACATCTTCTGTGCGATTTGCTGCCACTGTTCCGTCTGCACTTATGACACTTTCATCCGAAGAACTCCAGGAAATGACCGCACCGCTATTTCCCTCTGTCGGAAGTTCAATATCCGTATAGGTACTTTCCGGCACTCCAAAATCAAAGTTTTTCACATTCTGTGCAATAATACTTTTTGCATCGGAAGACATTGCTCCCCAGATACAAAGTCCTTCTTCATTCACCGCCGTAAAGCAAAGTGTCGAATAGTTCTCATTATCCACCTTCTGTTCAATCAGAACGCCCCGGTAGGTATGTCCATCCATGACAAGTTCAATATTAGGACTGTCCGCATCCACACTCCAGGTTCCGGTATAACTTCCGGTAATTGAACCATCCTCATTTAACACAATCTGCTGTGGTGTCGCATACTCCAAACCCGCATAATCCTGCACATACGAGTGTAAAATCGTACCATACTCTCCCGTCACCTGTGACACCTCATATCCACTGTCTGAAAGCGTCTCTCCGTCATACTCGTAAGGTGCTGCCACAAGCCAGCCATCTTCATTGACAAAAAGCTGATGTACCCGAAGCTCATGCGACGCCGTACCGTCTGCAAACTTTGTATGGTAAATGACATATGCTTTTCCATCTGTATCTACAAATACCGAATTATGTCCCTGTGCCACTTCCGCCACATCCATGCTGTCCCACTTATAGCCTGCCATCAGACGCTCACCGCGGGTATCGCTTCCATTATAGTTGTGCACATATCCGGTATAGCACGCGCTGTTTCCCTGTGCATCCACATACGGTCCATCCGGGTTCTCTGAACGGAAAATACGCATCTGATAACCGCCCTCCGGCGAATAAAAACCGTAGGACATAAACAGATAATAATAGTTTCCGATTTTCTGGATATAAGGACCTTCTCCTGACACATAATAACCGCCGGCAATCCGTTTTCCAAAATACGCATCACTGGTATAACTTTTTCCGAGCGTATCACTGTCGCTGTCATACACGACCGTGTAATCGCGCAGTCCCGTATTCTCATCCAGCTCTAACATACAGATTCCACCTGACCAGGAGCCATAGGCAAGCCAGAGTTTTCCATCATCGCCGTAAAATACAGTCGGGTCAATGGCATGCGGCCACCACTCTCCCCAGGTTCCGTTGCTGGTATCTGTCCGCTGTCTGTATTTCTCCGGAAGCTCGTCTAAATCCCCTAATACCAGTTCCAAATCCGTATCGTGAAAGGAATCGTCGGAATCTGCTGTTGAAAATCCGGTAAATACCACCGGTCCCTGATAAACATAAGGTCCTTCCACATCATCCGCTGTCAGAAGAATGATAGTCGAATCCCAGTTTGCACCATTTAAACTTAAGTACATACACCATTTGTTCATCGTCGTATTGTAAATCACATCCGGCGCCCACATATTACCTGAAACCGTGTTATCCTCAATCCATGCCGCCGCATCGTAAGTACCAAAGTCAACCTCCAGCTTTGTTCCGTCTGCCCTGCAAACACTCACTGTTCCCTGATAGGCATTTTCCTTAAACGCCTCCTCGTAAGACACCGTCTCCCCTGCCGCATTTCCGAATAATCCACAGTCTGCGTTATTCTCGCTGTATAGTAATTCCCAGTTACTTAAATCCGTCGTCTTCGCTGTGCCCATGTGAGAGCCAAAAACATAGTAAGTGCCATCATCCGCCACAATCGACGGATCATGCACGGACTGTCTTGTTCTGACCGTCGCGGATGTCCCCGTATCACCCGCTAAAATTTCTTCCATCTCGCTTTCCGTAATCAGCGTTCCATTCTCTTGTGCCCATGTCTTTGTCCCGATACTCCCCATCGGAGCTGCCGCAAGTAAGACTGCCATTGTTGCGGACAGCGTTTTACGCCATTTTCTTTTCATGTCTCCCTCCTGCATATTTCATGGTTTTACTTCTCCACGGACAGTATAGCACGGTTGTTTACTTTGCACTAAACTATTTTAAGTTTTTCTTAATTTTCTGTTGTTTTACACAGTTTCATTTCTCTCTATTTGTGCATTTTTTGTTCTCTTCTTTTGCTATCCCTATGTTCTCTGGTACTTTGGTTCATGACAATTTGAATAAAAAAGTTCTCTTAATTTTTACATAAAATATTTTATATTTTTATGTTGTAGATTTTCTCAAGTTATCGCGATGCCCATTATTCGAAAAAAAGGGAACCTCCCTAACGGAAAGTTCCCTCTTATTTCTTCTGATTCTGTTTTCTGCTTATCCTAACAGCTTTTCTCTCTTGCTGCGGATATTCTCTGTATTCACCTGTTTAATGTAATCAAGCAGTTCATCCGATACGGAAACTACACGTTCCTGTACGGCATCACATTCCCCTGCAATCTCACGGAATTTCTCCATATTGTCTGTGGTGACTTTTGCACTGTCCGCATTCTGTTCTGCCACCTCGGTCAGAGATGTAATTCCATTCTCAATCACATTCTTGTGATCTTTTAACTCGCCTACTTCCATGCCGATTCCGCCGATAGAATCACTTACCTGCTGGATTTCAGTATTTAAAGACTTAAAGATTTCTTCCGTATCCTGAATCTTTTCGTTCTGTCTTGCAAAGGCTTCTGTCACCTTTTCCGTAATCTCCACGCTGACATCAGAATTCTGAATCAGGTCATTGACAATCTGGTTAATCTGCTCGGTAGACTCTCTGGACTGGTCAGCCAGTGTACGGATTTCCTCTGCAACAACTGCAAATCCTTTTCCGTGTTCTCCTGCTCTTGCCGCCTCAATGCTTGCATTTAATGCCAGAAGATTGGTCTGGCTGGAAATGCCGGCAATAATCTCCGTTGCGGTTCGAATCTGCTGTGCGGATTTATTGGTAAGGTCTGTCTGCTTTCTGACGTTATCAATCGCCTCCCCGCTCTCCCGGCTGATGGTAATCAACTCCTTCATAATGCCCTCTGCGGAATCGTTACACTCTCTGACTGTTGCTGCGCTCTTTGTCAGATGCTCGATATTCTCGGAAATGCGGTCGATAGACTGGCTGATAGCATCAATCTTTTCTTTCATGTCAAGCGTATGGTCAGCCTGCGATACGGTATTGCCTGCAATCTTTTCCACTGCCTCGCCGGTATCCTCAAGCGATGATGTCATATCACCAAAAATCTTCTGAAAATCATCGGATACCGCACCAAGTTCATCGGATGCCTTGCGGATTCCGGAAAGCACATTTGCAAATGAAGTGGTCTCCTCTCGAATCGTGCGGATAAGCTTTCCAAGTTCATCGTCACGCGATGCCACACGGTCCACCTTTGCAGAAAATTTATCTTCCTTTCCATTTCCTGCCTTTCCCACTACCGCTAAAATCGGTTCAACGACAGCTTTTAATACAGCAAATATCAGACCAAACACAGCGACAATTATGACACAGATGAGTACCATTCCCGTCACCGTGCTGATAATCCGAAGCTCTACCAGTTTTAAAATCGCCATCAATATCGCCGCAAGTATCACAACCATTACTCCTAACGGTGCGAGAATTTTTTTCCATACAGCACTTTTCTTTGATTCCTCCATTTGTTGTACATCCTCCCTTTTTCTGCACTGCTTCTATGTTATCTTCTATAATAACTGTGCAAATTCGTAACCGGCTGCTCTTGCATCATCAATAAACTGTCCCAAGATTGCAGCATTCGTCTCTGATTCTGCGTGAAGCAGGTAAACTGCACCCGGATGAAGCTTATCCATCAGCTTCTGTAAACTTGCCGTCTGATCCGGCTGGTTGTTCACATCATAATCATAATATGCGAAGCTCCAGAATACGCTGGTATAGTTGCAGTTATTTACAATTGCAAGAGACTGTTCGCTGAACTTTCCTGCCGGGAAGCGGAAATAATGCATCTCATATCCGCCAAAGTTTTCCTTCACATATTCGTGTGTCTCCATAACCTCATTGGTCTGCTCGTCAATGGTCTCTGACGGAAGTCCGTTTGCCGGATGGTTCACGGAGTGGTTTCCGACTGTGTGCCCCTCATCAATCATGCGCTGCACCAGTTCCGGATCCGCAACCGCATATGGTTTTGTCACAAAAAAGACTGCCTTGACATTCTTCTCTTTGAGCGTATTTAAAATGGACTCGGAATATCCGTACTCATATCCTTCGTCAAATGTCAGATAAATTTTCTTTTCATCCGCTTCCTTGATAAAGATTGCATTGTACGTATCTCCATACTTCTCCTGGTACATGGTTGCTCCATCCGGACGGTTGTTTTCATCCGTATTGGATCCGTGTCCATAATCAATGCAGGTTTCGTCAAGGCTTGACACATTCTCGATAATCGTATTCGGCTCGCGGTCTGACGTGTCCGTCGTTGTATTCTCCGTCTCGGTTTCCGGCTCTGTCACAGCAGAGGATTCCTCTGCGGCACGTAAAATTGCCTCACCGATTGCTTTTCCATACTCATCTAAGTGCGCATCAAAAAGCTCATTATCTGTTGTATCATTGATAAATCCAAACTCAATCAGGCAGGACGTCATCTCCGTATGGTTATTGACATAATAATTTTCATCCGAATTGCTCTGGGAACCGTACTTTACACCGCGGTTTCTCTGGATTCCAATGGATTCAAGTGCGCTCATGATATCCTCTGCCAGTGCAATATCCGCCGCCTCTGCCTCTTTGTTCACCCAGCACTCTACACCGTAGCCGTCTCCCTCATTGCGATGGAAAGAAACAAAGTAGTCTGCGTTACTCTCATTTGCAATCTGGGCGCGCTCCTCAAGGCTTGGGAATTCATCTCCCGTACGCGTGAGCACCACCTCTACATCCTGTGTTTTTAAATACTCTGCTGTTTTATTTGCAAGTTTTAAAACATCATCTTTTTCATAGCGCTCTCCTGAATTGGTTCCCGGGTCTTTTCCTCCGTGACCGGGGTCTAAACAGATGACCAGCTTCTGTTCCTCCGTCTCCGTTTCTATCTCCGTCTCTTCTGTCTGCGCAGCAAGATTCTGGGATGACTCTGTCACATCGTTGGCGGAATCCACACCGGAATGTGTACTGTGCTTTTCAAGAAGATATCCGACTCCGCGAAAAATCAAAAGCACCAGCAACAGACAAAATGTGCACCCGGCTATGTTAATAAGGTTTCTGATTCGTTTTCTTTTCCTTCTGTTCTTGTCCACAATTAAACTCTCTCGTTCTAATTAAATTGGGAATATGCTCCCTGTTTTCATTGTATCGTTTCCCCGGCAAAAAAGCCAGTTAAATTTTTCTTAATATACAGATTCCAAATGGAATGTCACGAAAGCAGGAACTGTGACAGTGCATAATTGCTCACATCCTGCCCCTTCTCGGTCAGATAAATGCGCCCTTCCCGCTTTTCCAAAAGCTTCTCCTGCATCAGGCGCATCATAACATCCTGATAGACTGCTTCAATCGGAATCTGAAATGCAGCCTGAAACTCGTCACGGGAAATTCCCCGTATCATCCGGAGTCCCAAAAACATAAACTCTTCCATCTGCGCATTTCGTGATACCCGTTCCGCAGAAGCATGAAGATTCGTGGCAAAAAGTTCGTCCACGCTTCCGTCCGGAAGCGGATTCTGCCAGATACCACCGTGAATATTTCTGGTTTCCTCCAGATAGGAATACAGTTCTCTGGTATTTGAATACCGTATATTGTCAAGCAACGATGCCGCGCCGAGTCCTACTCCAAGGTAGCTTGTCCGCTTCCAGTAACCGATATTGTGGCGGCAAGCAAACCCCTTCTTTGCATAATTAGAGATTTCATAGTGTTCATATCCCATCGTCTTTAATGCTTTATCGGTAAGTTCGGTCATCTGGCAGATTTGTTCCTCTGTCGGCAGAAAATCTGTCCTTAATCCGGCATCCTGCTTTACTACATCGAATTTATAAGTCTCGTAAAAAGGCGTTCCCTTTTCAATGATTAACGAATAGGCTGAGATATGTTCCGGCTTCAGTCTTATCACCTGTTCTAAGGACCGGTAATATGCCTCCACCGTCTGTCCCGGAAGCCCGTACATCAAATCAATATTGATATTGCCAAATCCATTTTTGCGCGCCAGCGCATACATCTTTAAAAACTGTTCCTTTGTATGAATCCGTCCCAGAAGTTTTAGTTCTTCATTGTCCGCAGACTGTAAGCCAATACTAAGCCGGTTGATGCCGCTGTCACGGTAGACCGCAAATTTATGGTCTGTCACGGTTCCCGGATTGCATTCAATGGAAATTTCCGCATCTTTATCAATTGCGAACGACCGGTGAATCTGCTCCATGACAGAAGCCAGATACTCCTCCTTAAGCCACGAGGGAGTCCCTCCTCCGATATAGACCGTTGAAACGTGATAGTCCCTGCTGCTTTCCCCGTAAAATTCCAGTTCCCTGCACAAAGCCTTTGTATACTCCTGCTGTGTTTCCTCATCTGCGGAAAAAGAGAGGAAATCACAGTAATTGCATTTTTTCACGCAAAACGGAATATGGACATACAGTTCCATTTCCTTTTTCTCCATGGTCTCCCCTCCTGTATAATGACATTCTTCGTTTAATCCTCGTCCAGCTTTAAGACGCTCATGAATGCTTCCTGTGGAATCTCTACATTTCCGACCTGGCGCATCCGCTTCTTTCCTTCCTTCTGTTTTTCAAGCAGCTTTCTCTTTCGGGAGATATCACCACCGTAACACTTTGCAAGCACATCCTTGCGCATTGCCTTTACTGTCTCACGCGCAATGACCTTGCCACCGACAGCTGCCTGAATCGGTATTTCAAACAGGTGTCTTGGAATCTCTTCTTTGAGGCGCTCGCACATCTTTCTTCCTCTCTCGTAGGCGCTGTCCTTAAATACGATAAAGGAAAGTGCATCGACCTGCTCATGGTTGATGAGAATGTCTAATTTCACCAGTTCTGAACGCTCATAGCCCTTTAACTCGTAGTCAAACGATGCGTAACCTCTTGAACGGGATTTTAACGCATCAAAGAAATCATAGATAATCTCGTTTAGTGGCAGATCATACTTAATCAGCGCACGCGTTTTCTCAGTGTACTCCATGCTGAGATAAACGCCACGGCGTTCCTGACACAGTGTCATAATCGCTCCCACATAATCACTGGTTACCATAATCTCCGCGGAAACAACCGGCTCTTCCATATATTCGATTTCGGACGGGTCCGGAAGGTTGGACGGATTCGTCAAATCAATTATTTCTCCGTCCGTCTTGTGTATTTTGTAGATAACGCCCGGTGCCGTTGTCACCAGATCCAGGTTAAATTCCCGCTCTAAGCGCTCCTGGATAATCTCTAAATGAAGCAGTCCAAGGAATCCACAGCGGAATCCGAAACCGAGTGCAAGCGACGTCTCCGGCTCAAACTGTAACGATGCATCATTAATCTGAAGCTTCTCTAACGCATCCCGTAAATCCGGATATCTCGCGCTGTCCGCCGGATACATTCCGCAGTAAACCATCGGATTTACCTTCTTGTAACCCGGAAGTGGCTCTGCACAAGGGTTTGCGGCATTCGTAACCGTATCGCCGACCCGCGTGTCGCGCACATTTTTGATACTGGCACAAAGATAGCCTACCATGCCGGCAGACAGTTCCTCACAGGGAATAAACTGTCCGGCACCAAAGTAGCCTACCTCTGTTACTTCCTCTTCTGCTCCGGTTGCCATCATGCGGATTGTATCGCCGACTTTCACCGTTCCCTCTTTCAGGCGGCAGAATACAATAACACCCTTATAGGAATCATAAAGTGCATCGAAAATCAAAGCCTTAAGCGGTGCCTTCGGATCTCCGATCGGCGCCGGGATTTTGGTCACAATCTGTTCTAACACCTGGTCAATGTTAAGTCCGGTCTTGGCAGAAATACGGGGTGCGTCATGCGCCTCGATTCCGATGACATCCTCAATCTCCTGCGCCACCTCATCCGGCTGCGCACTCGGAAGATCTACCTTGTTGATGACCGGAAGCACATCAAGGTCATGGTCTAATGCCAGATATACATTGGCAAGTGTCTGCGCCTCCACACCCTGTGCAGCATCCACAACAAGAATGGCTCCGTCACAGGCAGCAAGGCTTCGTGAAACCTCATAGTTAAAGTCCACATGCCCCGGCGTGTCGATGAGATTGAAAATATACTCTTCCCCATCCTTCGCCTTATAAATAATACGGACAGCCTGGGATTTGATTGTAATTCCACGCTCTCTCTCAAGTTCCATGTTATCGAGCACCTGCGCCTGCATTTCGCGGTTTGTCAGCGTTCCGGTGCTCTCTATAATACGATCTGCAAGTGTCGACTTGCCGTGATCGATATGTGCAATAATACAAAAATTCCGAATCTTACTCTGGTCGATTGACACGTATTTTCCTCCTTATGCCTTTTCGCATAGTACTTATTATACGTGATAGCGCAAGGTATCGTCAAGACCCAGAGGCGGAAAGTAATGTGCTTTCTAAAGCAGTCCAAGTCCTTCCATCGCAGCTTTTAAGCGTACACAATTTTCTTTGGAAAGCTGTGTCAGCGGAAGACGCATGGTGGGCTCACATTTTCCCTGTAAATGGAGTGCCATCTTTACCGGAATCGGATTTACCTCACAAAACAGTGCATGGATAAACTCAAGGCTCTCAAGCTGAATTTTTAAAGCTTTTTCACGGTCTCCTTCGAGATATTCCAGTACCATATCGTGCATCTCGCGTGGCATTACATTTGACATTACAGAAATAACACCGATTCCGCCGAGGGAAAGAATCGGAATGACCTCATCGTCATTTCCGGAATAAATATCAAGCACGCCTTTACACAGTGACGCAAGGGTTGCAATCTGTGAAATATCTCCGCTCGCTTCCTTGATTCCAACAATATTTTCCACTTCCCTGCCAAGTCTTGCGGCTGTCTCCGGTTTGATATTACAGCCCGTGCGGGAAGGCACGTTATACATAATAATCGGTAACGTTACCGCTTCTGCAATCGTCTTATAGTGTTCATATAACCCGTTCTGTGTTGCTTTATTGTAGTAAGGGGTCACAACTAACAGACCGTCTACGCCAAGCTCTTCTGCTTTCTTTGAGATTGCAACGGCATTTCGGGTACAGTTTGCTCCGGTTCCCGCAATAACCGGGATTCTGTGGTTTACTTTTTCGACCACAAAACGGATGCAGGAAATGCGTTCTTCCTCCGTCATGGTTGCCGGCTCTCCTGTCGTTCCACACACGATGATTGCATCCGTATGTCCCTCTATCTGTTCTTCCACCAGTTTTTCGAGTGCTTCATAATCAATTGTCTCATCTTCATGGAATGGTGTTACCAGTGCAACTCCTGCCCCTTTAAATAATGCCATATCAATTCCTCCTGTCCGATTGGCTGCCTTTATTTGCGATATTCCGGATGTTCTTCTAAAATTTCTGCAATTAATTTCCGTTCATCCATCGGATGTTTCACGCCCTTAATTTCCTGATAATCCTCATGTCCCTTTCCGGCAAGGATGATGACATCTCCGTCTTTTGCATTTGCGATGCTGTAAGCGATTGCTTCCTTGCGGTCCGGGATTGTCACATAGGCGCCGTCCGCTTTTTTTACACCGGTTAAAATATCTTCAATGATATCCATCGGCTCCTCATAACGCGGGTTATCCGATGTCACAATTGTCAGGTCTGCAAGCTTTGAAGAAACCTCGCCCATCTCGTAACGTCTGGATTTTGCACGGTTTCCACCGCATCCAAACAGGCAGACCAAACGTTTGGGATGATACTCTTTTAAGGTTGTAAGTAAGCTCTCAAGTGCCATTGCGTTGTGCGCATAATCAATCATCAGCGTAAATCTCGGGGAGACCGGAACCATTTCGATTCTTCCCTTTACCACCACATGCTTTAATGCCTTCTGGATTGCCGGAATCTCTACTCCGAAATGGCGGCAGATGGCAATTGCAGTCAGAGAATTATATACGCTGAAACGTCCCGGCACATTCGTTTCCACCGGAAAATCAAGGAGTCCGGAAACATGGTATTTCACACCGAGTACTCCGTCCTTCTGCCAGAGTGTCAGCCCTTCCGCACGTAAATCCGCCTCGTTCTCGCAGCCAAATGTCTCCACCTTACAGGTGTGTCCCTCTAAGATTCCCTCCAAGAACTCGCTGTCCGCATTTAAAATTCCCTGTTTGCACTGTCTAAACAACAGGCTCTTGCAGTGCATATAGTCTGCAAAATCCTTGTGTTCGTTCTCTCCGATATGATCCGGCTCAAGATTCGTAAATACGCCGTAATCAAAGGTAAAGCCGGATACCCGGTGCAGCATTAATCCCTGGGAAGAGACCTCCATGACAACTGCTTCCAGTCCTGCTTCCACCATCTCATGAAAATACTCCTGCACCTCGTAGGATTCCGGTGTCGTATTTTTTGCTGGAATCTGTTTGTCTCCGATGATAATTTCAATCGTTCCAATCAGTCCCGTTTTAATGCCGGAGGATTCGAGAATTGATTTTACCATATACGTGGTTGTCGTTTTGCCCTTGGTTCCGGTGATTCCGATGGTTTTTAACTTCTCCGCCGGATGGCCGAAATAAGCGGCTGACATGCAGGCGAGCGCCAGACGGGTATTTTCCACGCGGATGACCGTCACACCGTCCGCTACGGTTACATCCTTTTCCACGATGACTGCGGAAGCACCCTTTTCTACCACTTCCGGGATAAATTCATGCGCATCCCGCACACTTCCCGAAATACAGACAAACACGGAATTTTTTTCCACTTTTCTTGAATCATAAACCAGTGTCGATACCTCTTTGTCGGTATCTCCCTGCAGCACACGATATTCCATACGTTCCAGTAAATCAATTAATCTCATCGTTCTTATCTCCTTTTAAAATTCTCCCTCAAACACGGTAACTGCCGGTCCTGTCATAAAAATGTGGCTGTTCTTCTCATCGTAGTGAATGGTCAAGTCGCCGCCAATCAGATGTACTAACACCTCATGCTCGGTATAACCGTTTAAAATGCACGCCATCACGCTGGCACAGGTTCCCGTTCCACACGCTAATGTCTCGCCGGAGCCGCGCTCCCACACACGCATATTGATTTCATTTCTGCTTAAAATCTGCACAAACTCTGTATTTGTTCTCTTCGGGAAAATCTTATGATGTTCAAAATGCGGTCCCATCTTCTCAAGGTCTAAGCTCTTCGTATCCGGTACAAATACAACCGCATGCGGATTGCCCATGGAAACACAGGTCATGTTCCACTCTTTTCCGTCGACCTCCACCGGTTCATTTACCATGCGCTCTCCTGCGAAGTCCACCGGAATCTCTGCCGGCGCAAGAATCGGCTCTCCCATATCTACTTTTACCAGAGATACCTTACCATCTTCCACCGTAAGGTCCAAGTACTTAATTCCGGCACCTGTTTCAATGGAAATCTTTTTCGCATCCGTCATACCGTGGTCATAGACGTATTTTGCCACACAGCGGATTCCGTTTCCACACATTTCCCCTTCCGAACCGTCCGCATTAAACATCCGCATTCTGAAATCAGCAACCGTTGACGGGCAGATTAAAATCAGACCATCCGAACCGATCCCGAAATGTCTGTCGCTGACCTTTATCGCCAGAGCTGACGGGTCTTCTACCGTTTCATTAAAGCAGTTGATATAAACATAATCATTTCCACATCCATGCATTTTTGTAAATTTCATAATTTTTCTCTCCTGTCACTGTACTACTGTCATTATACGTGACACTTTTTGATTGGTATATTCATTTTGTGTTTATTATATTGCAAATTGTGCTCTCATGAATTAAAATAAAACAAACCGCAAACGCGTGAGCATTTTAAAAGGAGTTTTTCATGCCCGAATATAAAAAAATAGGTTATCTGACCAGCAGCTTTAAGCTGTTCCACTTAAAGGACCAGCAGATGAAGCAGTTTCACTATCACTACCATGATTTCCATAAGATTCTCATTCTCTTACAGGGAAATCTCAGTTACTGCATCGAGGGACGTACCTACGACCTCTCCCCGGGGGACATCGTGCTCGTCCATGCCGGGGAAGTGCACCGCCCGATTCTGCACTCCGGTTCTCTGTATGAGCGGATTATCATCTATGTTTCTCCCGCCTTCTTAAACGAATATCAGGAGGAAAATAACAATCTCGGACTTTGTTTTGCGCAGGCACACGAAATGCAGTCCCATGTGCTACGTACCCGCTCCGGCAAAATCGGTGCGCTTGCATCTGCCATCCGCAGTCTTGACCAGTCTTCCAAAGAGATTGGCTACGCAAGCGAACTTCACCACAAACTTTTATTTTTGGAATTTCTGATTCACTTAAACCGCGCTGCTTTGGATGAACAGCTTACATTTGTCTCCACTACTTCCTCGGACAGCAAGATTCCTGCCGTGTTAGACTACCTGAACGAACATCTGACCGAGGACCTTTCCGTCGACGATATTGCCGGACACTTTTATGTCAGCCGCTATTATCTGATGCATTCATTTAAAGAACAGACCGGCTATACCATCGGGGGCTACCTGTCCGCCAAGCGGCTGTTACTGGCAAAAGAGCTGATTTCTTCCGGTCTTCCGATGACAGAAGTCTGCTATTTGTGCGGTTTCCGGAACTACTCAACATTTTCCAGGGCATACAAAAAAAGCTTCGGCGAATCCCCCAGGGATTATCGCCAAAGCCTTTCTTAAAAACTATATCATTGTTTGCAACTATTTTTTACTGCTTCTGCTCTGCAATCGTATTCATAAGCTGTGGGATAAACTGTTTCTTGCGGGAAACAATTCCCTCCAGCCAGATGCCTTTCTCCTCTTCGCGTTTGTGGAATGCCAGTGCAAGGATTCTTCCGGCATCCTCTCCATAGAAAATCACCTTGGAGGATTCCTCAAGGATATCTGTGAGCATCACATAAACCATGTCAATCTTCTTATCACCGAGCACCTGTACCATGAACGGACGAAGGTCTTCTCCCACCTTGTCAAGTTCTTCTGCACTCATCGCTGAAATCTGCGCTACGCCGAAATCGCAGTCATCGGTGTGGAAAATTTTAAAGTCCTGATAGAAAATTTCATCGGTGGTTTTATTCTTAAAATCACTGCCCGCCTGGAACATATTTTTGGAAAACTCTTCAATCTCCACGCCCGCAATCTCTGAAAGTGCATACGCAACTTCTTTGTCAAGCGGCGTACAGGTCGGGGAACGGAACATTAACGTATCGGAAATAATCGCTGCGAGCAAAAGTCCTGCAATCGTTGGCGGAATTTCTACCTGTTTTTCCTGATACATCTGGTAAATAATCGTGGACGTACAGCCAAGCGGCTGGTTTCTGAAATAAACCGGAGACATAGTCTCAAGGCTTCCCAATCTGTGATGGTCAATGATTTCTATGATTTCCGCTTCATTGATGCCGTCCACTGCCTGCGATTTCTCATTATGATCAACAAGAATCACCTGCTTCTTCTGCATCTTCATGAGGTTACGTCTGGATATCATTCCCACATAGGCACCCTTTTCATTGAGCACAGGGAAATCCCGGTGTCTGACCTTGGACATTTCTTCTTTTACTTCATCGACATAATCTTCAATGGCAAATGTAATAATATGATTCTTTGTCATAAACTGCTTAATTGGCATACTCTGATTGATAAGACGTGCCACAGAAAAGGTGTCAAACGGCGTTGTGATGACAATACAGTCACTCTTTTCCGCTAACGCCCGTACTTCCTCATCGACCTCAAGTCCGCCGCCGATAATGATGCAGCTCGCATTGGAGCGGATTGCCTGAAGCTGCGCTTCCTCTCTGTCTCCTAAGATGACAAGGTCGTCATCCTCGATATAATCTGCCATGTATTCCGGGTTTGAGGTCGCAACAACCACTTTTCCCCGGACAAAGTAAGCATGCTCATTTCCAACGATGACATTTCCATCTAAGGTCTCTGCAATCGTCTTATACTGTGTTCTTGCCTGTGCCAACACACGGTTGTCGAACACATCCATGTAGGAGGTTGCGATATCCTTGGTGACAATCAGTCCTTCAAGTTTTCCGAAACAATTTGTCACCGGAAGTGTTACAACCTCTAATTTTTTCATCAGCTCCCATGCTTTTTTCAATGAAATCTGGCTGCTGACTCCCGCCGTCTTGCGGATATTGATATCTTTAATCTGCGCACCCGCATAGCTTTCAAGCTCCGGCTCTTTCACGCCAAAATAATCTAACACATAACGTGTCTCCGCATTAATCGCTCCGGCACGCTTTGCAAGAAATTCTCCCTGTTCGGTCTGGTTCTTCAAATACGCATACGAAATCGCAGCGCAGATAGAATCTGTGTCCGGGTTTTTATGACCGATTACCCAGACTTTTTTCTTTTCATTTCCCATATCGTAACGTCCTCTCTGGTTCACAGTCAAAACCGATGTTTAAAAATGGAATACGCCGAGCGAATACAGGATAAATCCAAGTAATACGACAAAATTTAAACCTGCAAACCATGATAAAAATTTCACATAGTTTTTCACGGAGCCGACGCTCTTTTCCATTTCGTCCATCTTTTCAATTTTGGAATCAAATTCGTTAAATAAATCCTGGATGTTGCGGTAGCACTTGACATTCTCAGAATGTACTTTCTCGGACAAATCCATCTTGATAGACTCTAACTGTCCGGTCGCATTCTCTAAAAGTGCCTTTACCTCTGCAATCTGTCCCTCGCTGAGCTTCTTGTTGGCAATCGCCTGCTCCTCTAAGAACTGCTTGTTGGTTGCAATCTGCTCCTCGCTCACCTTGCGGATTGCCGCAATCTGCTCCTCGTTTAACGCCCGGTTTGTAGCAATCTGCTCCTCGTTGCGTCTGCGGCTTTCTTCAATCTGATTCTCACTTGTGCGCTTTACCTGTGCCACCTGCTCTGAAATCGTGTGCTCGATTTCGTCCATCTTTGAGGTGACCGTTGTCGAAAGCAAATCTACCTTTGTGCTGAATACACGGACAATTTTATCTGCCTCTTCCTGACGTTCCGTTAAAATCTGCTCCAACTCCTGCGCTTTGTCCTCACGCTCACTTACAATCGACTGCAGCTCCTGTACCTTGCTCTCTTTGGATGCCAGCAATACCTGTAACTGTTTCGCCTTTTCACGGAATTCATCAATCTGGCTTAATAAAAAATCTTCTTTTTCCACGTTATTTTCTGTCCTTTCACCTTCGTGCGCACTTTCTTCCTGCTCCTGCATTTCCTGTAAGTCCTGCTGCATCTTCAATGCGCCCTGTTCTGCCATTATATCCGGCATCTTCTGCACTTCTCCCTGTGCTCCTGTGCTTTCATGCCTCACTGTATTCTCACGCTTTTGTATATTTTCACGCCCAACCGGGTTTTCACGCTTTGGCGTACTCCCCCGCCCGGCTGTACTCTCACGCTTTTGCACGCTTCTTGTCCTTCCTGGGTACAATTGCGTCAATATGTATTCAAATAAATTTGCCATGAGCGCTCCCTTCCCCATTTTCCAGAAAAACCTATTGGTATTTTATCATTATCATTTTTCTTTGTAAAGAAATAAAATAAAGAGCCTTTTCATAAACAATCAATGACTGTAGAAAAGGCTCTTTACGTTCTTGCAATCTTCTTTGCAAGAAACCTTTGTCTCCCTTTAATCGCTCTGAGAGCTTGATCCTGACTCAGGAAGAACGTATCACAAGATGGGCTTACCCATAATGTTGAAATATAATACTCATTTTTTCCTATTTGTCAACCTAAAATTGCCTTGCTTGAGTTTCCTGTTTGCACTGCTACTCTCCCTGCAAAAGACTCCTGCACACCCCTCATCAATTTAAATACCTGGGACCCCGTCAGCCAGCACCGGCGGTTTATGAAGCTGCAAAAATAATCCCGGGTCATTCTTTGCAATGCTTCTTTCGTTCAAATCATCCAGCGTAACATACTCCCTGTCTGTGCCCTCCATCAGCTTCTGAAGCATCGTGGTCTTTCCCACTTGTCTTGGACCCGTTACCAATACAACCGGATATTCCTTTGCTGCCTAATTTACCACATTCTCCCCAAATCCAGTTATTTCTCCAGCTCATACGGCGCTCTGGAATATGCCGCATCCAGCTTCACCAGAAACAGTGCCAGAATTTCAATCATCGAATCCACGTCCTTGGTGCTCAACATCTCCACCGGAGAGTGCATATAGCGAAGCGGAATGGAAAATAACGTCTGTGTCACGCCTGCGCCGGTCTTTAACATCGTGTCGGCATCCGTGCCGGTTCTGCCTGCAAATACTTCAAACTGTACCGGAAGATTGAGTTCCTTTGCACATGCTTCGAGCAGTTCATTTAATCTGGCATTTGGAATGGAACCACGGCAGATGACGCCGCCCTTTCCAAGCTCCACGTCCCCTGCTTCTCCGGCATCCTTGTAATCGTTTGCATAGGTGACATCCACTGCCACGCAGACATCCGGTGCAAGTCTGCTGGCACTTGCATATGCGCCGCGGCCAGTCGTCTCCTCACCGGTCGTTGCCGTTGCAAAAATGGCATTTTTCGTTCCCATGGCAATTGCTTTCTTTGCCGCCTCAAAAATAATATAGACACCGATTCTGTCATCAAACGCACGCGCGGCAAGTCTGTCATTTGCCAGCTCTACCAAATCCGTATCATGCACGATATAAGAACCCTTCGGTGCAAGCTTTTCAGCTTCTTCCTTTGAGGTACAGCCCAAATCCACGAAAAGGTCCTTCGCTTTGACCTCCGCCTTCTCCTGCAAGCTTCCGGTTGTTCCCACGATTCCCTTCACGAGTCTGCCGTCCGGTGTTAAAATCTGCACCTTGGTTCCAACGTAAAGCTTCGGGCGGATGCCGCCGTTTTTTTCCACCTCAAGCGCTCCATCTGCGTTGTGTCCGGTCACAATCAGACTGATTTCATCCGCGTGCGCCGCAAGCTGAATCTTAAACGGTGCCTCTTTCTGATAAACGCCGGTCAGGGTTCCCTGGTCTTCCACCAAAAACTCATCAAACTCCTGTTTGTAATGGCGATACACACATTTCTGTAACTGTTCTTCTTTCCCCGATGGAGAAACACAGTCAATCATTTCCTTTAAAAATTCCTGATTCATATTCAAACTCCTTTCTTTTTCTGAATACGGTGAAGCTGCGGGCGAAGTGTCAGCTCCGTCACAACCAGCCCTTCCCGCTGATTTAAAATAAATTCTACCGCCTGCGCCACTTCTTCCGGAAGAAGATAGCTTTCGACTTCCTCTCCCACCGTAAAATCCGCGTTGCGGTAAAGCTCTGTTTTCGTCATGTCCGGGCAGATACTTGCCACACGGACACCATATTTTCTTGCTTCCTCAAACAGACTTTTCGTAAAACTTGAGATTCCGGCTTTCGTCGCGCCGTAAGCACAGCCATGCGGATTTGCCTGGCTCGCCGTCACGGACGAAATATTGATAATGGTTCCCTTCTGCCGCTTTAGTCCTCTTAAAAGCTGCTGGGTTAAAATCATTGGCACTTCCAAATTCGTGCGCACCATCTGTGCAATTTTTCCCGGATTTAATTCCTCGTGAAGCCCGTAATAGGCAGCCCCCGCATTATTGATTAAAAGCTTCACATCGCCCTGCGCCGTGATTTTTTTCAGCTCGGAAAGAAGCATTGCCGTATCTAAAAGGTCGCAGACAACAGGATGAAAATTTTTATCATTTATCTCCGTAGTAGAAAAATTCCTGCCAAATCCATAGACCTCATACCCCAGTCTGCACAGTGTTTTTGCTATCTCCCTTCCGATACCGGAGGAAGCTCCCGATAAAATAGCTGTCTTTGTCTCCACGTCATTCCTCCTCATTCTGCCACCGGAATATCCGTTCCGCAGGCAGCCAGTTCTCTAAGATTCTCACAAGATATCCTTCCATCTCCTCCATCAAAGCCGTCGGATAATGACAGACCCCGCCGTCATTCTGATACGGAAACTGCACCACAGCAGAATCCGGCTCGCCTTTTCGCATCTTTTTCAGATACTCCTGCGAAACCCGGAATGTCCCGACACTCACATCCACGAGCCGCTCCATATCCATCATTTCTGCCACCTGATATAACATTTCCTCATACTGCTTCTTCCAGTCCTTACAATAAAGCATCGGGTCAAAGCACAAACGCACTGGAAAGCCCTTCTTCATCGCCTCCGCTGCGCAGGAAAGCCGCTGTTTTAAAGAAGGAGTGCGGTGTTCAAAGTCATCAATGATTTGCTGCGGCGATAAGGTAAACGCCCAGATAACACCGGAATTTGCTGCAACTTTTTCAAAAATCCGGCTGTCCGCACATTTTGTCCGCATTTCTATCTTAAGCTGTCCCGGTTGAATCCGGTTCTGTTCCTCTACAAATGTATTCCACTCTGCCACATATCCGGCAATCGGTTCCATCGCCAGCAAATCCGCATCATAGGAGACACACACATACATCGAATGTTCCTTTAACTTTTGCGCAACCTCTTCAAAAATATCTTCCAGATTCACAAAAATGACCAGATTTCCGGACGGATACATTCCCTTAAGATAACAGTATTCGCAGTCATACACGCAATTCATGACACAGGAAGTGTAATAAAAGTTCTGATTTCCAAAGCTCTGGCACACCGGCGCTCCCTCATACAAAAGTGCTCCGTGCTTTGCCGCTAAAATCAGCTTCTGCGCACAATGCTGTTTTTCATAATCCTGCCCGCTCCGGCAAAAAATATCCTTATAATGGTCGATGATGATTCTTTTCGCTTTCGGAAAATGTTCTAATATTTTCTTCGTCTTCGGATGATGTAACACCTCACGCTCCACATAAATATGGGAAAATGGCAGATTATAACAATTGTTGTTTAAGCTCCTCAATGCGTAATTTCCCCTCTCTTTTATCCCGGCATGGCAGTCTGCCGTCCTCATACATCTGTTCTAACACTGCTTCGTAATGAATTCCCGACAGTTTCCAGTAGCGAAGATGCTGCCGTAAGTCGGCACGCAAGGTCTCAGAACAGTGCAAATCCTGATACAGGCTCTCTTCCTCCGCCTTGGGGTCTGATTTTTCCGAAGTCTCCTCCAGGCTTTTTAGCATCTTAAGATATATGTCTATCTTATCCGCATTCGCATCCATAATAGCAGCTACATCATTCGTTTTGATTCGTTGTTCTTCTCCGAAATCCGATACCACTTTCAGAAAAGACATCTGATGCGGTCCAAAGAAATAACTTCCTGCCTGATAAACTGCTGCCGCTTCCATATCGTATAAAACGATATCCTCTGCTTTCTGCTGCATGGCGCTCTCCTGCATTTTTCTCTGACTCTGCACGACAGATGAAGTGATTAACGTTGCTTCCATACATTCATGCGCGTAGAGAATGTCCGGATAAAAGGTTTTCCCAGTTGCCTGTTCCATGAGCTTATGACAGAAAAAGAGGCTGCCACGCGTGGCATCTGCCGCACAGATTCCAAGATTGACCAGAAAATCTCCCACACCTGCCCCATATTTTATACAGATACTGCTCACAGCACACGCCGCCGCTATCTCACCCGCTCCTGTAATGGTAAGCCGGATGCTCTCTTTTTCATTGTAAAATGTCTGGAACCGCAGTCCCGAAGAAATTTCTTTTTTTAGATGATACCGCGAAATCAGCCCCTGTGCCTCAGGATAAAGTGCCGTAAACAGGTAAATCATGTTTTCTCCTTATAACCTCATAAATTCTTTTCAAAAAATCCCGGAAATGCCATATGGCACTTCCGGGATTTCTATCTTGTCTTACAGACTTTACTCTTATTTGTACAGTTCTACCAGTCTCTGTAAGTGCTCGAAACGAGCCTTTGCAGCTTCCTCAGATGCAGCGAAGAGTTTCTCTGCACGATCCGGGAATGCTCTGGTCAGACGGCTGTAACGTGTCTCATTGTTCAGGAAATCCTGATAGCTTCCGTCACCCTCTTTAGAAGTTAATGTGAACGGATTCTTGCCCTCAGCCTTGAGCTGTGGATTGAATGAGAACAGGTTCCAGTATCCAGCAGCTACTGCTTTCTTCATCTCATCCTGGCAGTGGTTCATTCCACCCTTTACACCGTGTAACTCACATGGAGCATATCCGATGATAAGAGACGGTCCGTTGTAAGCTTCTGCCTCAGCAAGAACTTTAACAGCGTGAGCCATGTTTGCACCAAGAGCAATCTGTGCTACATATACGTAACCATAGCTCATAGCGATTTCTGCAAGGCTCTTCTTGCCAACTTCCTTACCTGCTGCTGCGAACTGGCAAACCTCACCGATGTTGGAAGCCTTAGAAGCCTGTCCACCTGTATTGGAGTACATCTCGGTATCGAATACCATAACGTTTACGTTCTCGCCAGAAGCAAGTACATGGTCTAATCCGCCGAATCCGATATCGTATGCCCATCCGTCACCACCAAAGATCCATACGGACTTCTTCGGTAAGTAATCTTTCTTCTCGAGTGCTGCCTGAGCGTCTGGACATCCAGCTGCTGCAGCTTTCTCTAACTCAGCTACTAAAGCCTTGGAAGCCTCAGTATTAGCCTTTGTATCATTCTTGGTCTCATCAAATTTTGCGAATGCAGCCTTTAACTCAGCACTTGCTTTGTCAGAGGAAGCACATTTAGCTGCGCTTGCGATAGCCTGCTCACGAAGAACTTTCTGACCAATTTCCATACCAAGACCATGCTGTGCGTTATCCTCGAATAAGGAGTTAGCCCATGCCGGTCCCTTCTTGGAATCTTTGTTTACAGTATATGGAGATGTAGCAGCCGGGCCACCCCAGATAGAAGAACATCCGGTAGCGTTGCTGATGTACATATGCTCACCAAATAACTGTGTAATTAAACGAGCGTAAGATGTCTCTGCACATCCTGCACAAGAGCCTGAGAACTCAAGCAATGGCTGGTTGAACTGAGATCCCTTAACGGTGTTGTCTGCCGGCATACCAGGTTTCTTGCCAACATTTGCTACTAAGTAGTCGAATACTGGCTGCTCTTCTGCCTGAGACTCCTGTGGAACCATCTCGATTGCGCCTACCGGACATACGGTAACACACTCGCCACATCCCATACAGTCTAACGGAGATACGCTCATAGTGTATTTGTACTCGCTAGCCTTTGGCTTGGTATCAGCAAGCTTAATCTGGCTTGGAGCTGCTTTCACTTCATCCTCGCTCAGCATGAACGGACGGATGGTTGCATGAGAACATACAAATGCACACTGGTTACACTGAATACATTTTGCTACATCCCAGGTCGGAACTGTTACAGCAGTACCACGCTTCTCGTAAGCTGCTGCACCGTGCTCGAACTGTCCATCCGGGTTGCCCATGAATGCAGATACTGGTAAAGAATCACCATCCATTAAGGAGATTGGGTTCATTAACTCTTTTACCATCTTAACAGTCTCTGGACGTCCGGTTAATTCAGCCGGAGCCGGATCTGCTACCGGGTTAGACCAGGAAGCCGGGATTTCTACTTTGTGTACAGCGTCTACACCGGCATCAATTGCCTTGTAGTTCATCTCTACAACAGCGTCACCCTTCTTACCATAGGACTTCTTAGCAGCCTGTTTCATGAAGTCTACAGCCTCTTCGATTGGCATTACGTTTGCCAGTTTGAAGAATGCGGACTGTAAAATTGTGTTGGTACGTTTACCCATACCAATTTCAATTGCTTTGTCAATTGCGTTGATGGTGTATAACTGAATGTTGTTGTCAGCAATGTATTTCTTTGCTTCTGCATTCAGATGATGCTCTAACTCTTCGTCAGACCACTGGCAGTTAATCATGAATACTCCGCCTGGTTTTACATCCTGAACCATCTTGAATCCCTTTGTTACATAAGACGGATTGTGGCAAGCTACGAAATCTGCCTGGTTGATGTAATATGGGCTTCTGATTGGCTTGTCACCAAATCTTAAGTGGGAAATGGTAACACCACCGGTCTTCTTGGAGTCATACTGGAAGTATGCCTGGATGTATTTATCAGTGTGGTCACCGATAATCTTGGTAGAGTTCTTGTTAGCACCTACGGTACCATCTCCACCGAGACCCCAGAACTTGCACTCTACAGTACCAGGAGCAGATGTAATCGGAGCCGGTTTCACTTCCGGTAAGCTTAATCCTGTTACATCATCCACGATACCCATGGTGAATCTCTTCTTCGGAGCATCTTTCTCTAACTCTTTGTATACAGCGAATACACTTGAAGGAGGTGTATCCTTGGAACCTAATCCGTAACGTCCGCCTGTCAGCACGATAGAGTCAAGACCTGCCTCGCGCAGAGTAGCTGCTACGTCTAAGTATAACGGATCACCAAGTGCACCCGGCTCTTTTGTTCTGTCAAGAACTGCAATCTTCTTAACAGTCTTCGGAAGAACCTTAAGGAAGGACTCAGCTACCCAAGGACGATACAGACGAACCTTTAATAATCCGACTTTCTCTCCCTTAGCGGTTAAGTAATCAATTACTTCTTCTGCTACGTCGTTGATGGAACCCATAGCTACGATAACGCGCTCTGCATCCTCTGCTCCGTAGTAGTTGAATAAATCATAGTTTGTACCAAGTTTCTCGTTGATTTTAGCCATATACTTCTCAACGATTGCCGGTAACTCGTTGTATGCAGTGTTACATGCCTCACGATGCTGGAAGAATACATCTCCGTTCTCATGAGAACCACGCATAGCCGGATGCTCCGGATTTAAAGCGTGTGCACGGAAAGCTGCTACAGCGTCCATGTTGCACATCTCTTTCAGATCTGCATAGTCCCATTTCTCGATTTTCTGAATCTCATGGGATGTACGGAATCCATCAAAGAAGTTGATGAATGGAACCTTACCCTCGATTGTTGCAAGATGAGCAACCGGGCTTAAGTCCATAACTTCCTGCGGGTTGGTCTCACATAACATAGCGAAACCTGTCTGACGGCAGGCATATACGTCAC
>ENA-ORNF01000111-ORNF01000111.1-human-gut-metagenome-genome-assembly--contig:-NODE-111-length-77755-cov-8.299794_pt1 | contig 77755 bp, 80 predicted proteins | sample MGYA00242110_ERZ509012 | MGnify/ENA primary metagenome ERZ509012 (study PRJEB26280, sample SAMEA2338714) | human gut metagenome | biome: human gut; feature: human-associated habitat; material: faeces... | reverse complement strand
CGGAAGATTAGTCAGGGAGTTGAAGCGTAATCTTAAAGAGAATCATAACTACGACAAATTGCTCAAACTCTTTGAGACCATTCTTTCCCAAAGACGTAATAGCCGAAAAAAGATATATTCCATTCATGAACCTGAAGTACAATGTATCAGCAAGGGTAAAGAACATAAGAAATACGAATTTGGCAATAAGGTATCCATAATACGTTCTGTTACAGGCATTATTCTAGGTGCTATGTCCTTCCGCAATGAATATGACGGTCATACCATCGAGTCTTCCTTAGAACAGGTGGAACGGTTAACCGGGCGAAAAATCAAACTGTTGGCAGGTGACAGAGGATACAGAGGCAAAAAGGAAATTAACGGGACAAAGATTATGATTCCCGACGTACCTAAGAAATCAGACAGCCGATATCAGAGGTTGAAAAAACACATGCTTTTCTGCAAGCGTGCAGGTATAGAACCGACAATAGGTCACTTAAAGTCGGATTATCGTTTGGGCCGCAACTTTTATAAGGGTGTGGTAGGAGATGCTGTGAACGTACTTCTCTCGGCAGCAGCATATAACTTCAAAAGAGCTATGAAAGCTCTTTTGGGCATGCTTCAAAAAATATGCGAGATACTGTACTTGAACAATATCTCGCAAAAATGGGCTTTTTAAGGGACGACTAAGTAGATATAGGGCAGGATATACGTCATGTTGAATGCGATTCAATGATTAGCTATAATGCATCTGTTTTGCTCAAAAAGTGGTAATTAGCGTGTAAAAAGTAGAAATATGCTTACTAAAAAGCAGCGTTAACATAAAATTAATCGCTAAATGTTGTCTGCTTCAGAATAAATAACTATCTTGCACTCAGTTAGGAAGTTGTTTGGCTACTGCTTCATTTCGTTTTGGATTCTAAGGTTGGAAATTATTCCTTAATAGCAGATACAGGAAACATTCTTGTGATGACAGCAATGCTTGCCGGAGCAAAATTCAACGAAGTGTAGAAGGTTAATAAATGTAGCCTCAAATGATTATCCGACTTTTACTATGATAGGCCGCCAGTCTGTATTTTTCTGGTTTCTAGGGCGATACTTACTCACATTCAATAACCTTTTAACGCTGTCTGTATCATGATTCATAAAATGCCAGAACTGCCATATGCGCAGCATGCTCTTGAACCCATTATGAGTGCTGAAACATTGTCGTTTCATTTTGGTAAACATCTCCAAACCTATCTCGACAATGTGAATAAACTGATTGTGGGCACATCTTATGCCGAAATGCCGCTCAAGGAAATCATAGCCAAGGCTTCGGGACCCATATATAACAATGCGGCCCAGGCATGGAATCACATCATGTTCTTTAAGCAGCTCACCCCACAGCCTGTTGCCATGAGTTCTACAATATGTCAGGCTATTACCAGCAGGTTCGACAGTATTGACAATTTCCGGAAACAATTCACCGAAGCAGCCGTTGGCCTTTTTGGATCCGGATGGGTGTGGCTCGCATTAGACGAGCGTCACGAACTTCAGTTGTTGGCATTGCCCAACGCCGGAAATCCCATAACTCACAATATGCGTCCGCTCTTCTGCATCGACGTATGGGAACATGCTTACTATATCGACTATCGCAACCGTCGTGCCGAATATGTCGAAAAGTTTTGGAATCTCATCGATTGGCAGAAAGTCGAGCGCCGCATGACTCTTGACGATTCACCCTTATTTTACTAATCCGAACACCTGTTTTCGACAGTGTTCATTTTTTACACTTAATATATTTATGAAGAAGTATTATTGCGTAGTTTGCCAGTGGGTTTACGATCCCGCTGTTGGCGATCCTGATGGAGGTATAGAACCTGGAACTGCATTTGAAGATATTCCCGATGATTGGGTGTGCCCTCTTTGCGGTGTAGGTAAAGATCAGTTTGAACTGGTTGAAGAATAATCAACGTATGTTTATTACAAGTTTGAAGTCTACCTTTTTTGATAGTCTTCACTCATATTGTAACAAATAGTGCAACGGGCAATCATTCGCATTGAGCAATGGTTGCCCGTTCTTTTAGATAAGATAGGATGCGGCTCGGCAATACTTTGAATCAGTAGCAAAAAGGTGTGGGGTTTGGAGCTATGTTGCATCGTGTGGGTAATGACCATTACGAGTAAATGCCAACCGTAATTTTTTGATTTTGTGCTTCTACCCGTTCTTCAACGTACAACTTTCAATCACTTTGAAAGGGAAAACATTTCGCGGCTTCGGGTGCGCAGAGCGGATTTAACAAACAGGTGAATAAAGGTGAAAATGAACGGGTTTGCCTTTAGCTTCATTGCAAGGCGGAATGAGCGGGTGTGGAACCGATTGGGACGTTTTCTGAAAATGCTGATTATCAGTAGTTCCAAGATTGTTGAAACTAGCTCGGAACTATTTCAAACTAGCTCGGAACTAATTTCGACTGGCTCGGAACTAATTCGGATAATCGCGGAGCAAATTTTGACGATGGCTCATTGCGTGGTTCAAACAACGGTAGGCTGATGGAAAAATAGGCTGATTTTTTTATATGATTTCACTTACCCGACGGTTTGCTGTTTAACATTTACGACAAAGGGATAGGTGAGGATTGGAACGTTCAGCCAAACAAAACATTACAGAACCAAAAAAATGGATTTCGGGGAACATGTGTTGTATCTTTGCAGTAGCAAAGTCAGGCTGCACCTCAGCATAACTTTTGAAAAGGAGTTTTCAAGTTCTGCATTCGGTTTGCACTGACATTGCCTTCGGCAATAAAAGCAACACTGCAGCATCGATAAGTACACATTAGCCTAAATGGATGAAAAACAATACTCCTTATTTATTCAGCGTTCTTAGACATTTTGTTACCACAGAAAGTAAGATAGGTAGGCTTGTCTGAAACCCGGGATGCGTTGTTGAGTTTTACCACATGCTTTTGCGACTAAGCTATTGAATGACATAAAAAAAGAGAACCTTCGATTTACCATGGGGGTATAACGAATGTCCTCACCTTTTTTTTAGATCCATAGAGTCATAGCCTAATGAAAGGCGGTGACTTGTTACTTGAGTGAAATTAAAATTTCTTTTTCGATTTCAGTTACTTGCAGTTTGTCCTCACGAAGCAACCAGCCGATAGCTAAATACAAGTCCTTATCGGCACGTACTTTGATTGCTTTTTTAAGTTCTTTACTTGAGAGTTCACCTTTTTGGTTCAAAGCATCCCAAATTTTTCCGGCTAATTCGCCGGCTTTTTCTTCGAACATAGTTAGTTTGTATTAGTTAGTCAAATTAGTTAGATGTATAATCTCTAAACATTTGCAAAGATACATATTTTTTTGATAAGTAAGGCTCGTTTCTTGCTGTATTTCAATGTATTCCATTTAAAATCCGGCATGTAAGTCTTTTTTATGGCGGAGTTCTTCAATAATTCAAGTAAAAATTACTATTTTTGCTTATAGCAAAGTATTTTGCTTTGGGTGTATCAAGGCTTTTCTCGCTTGGTGTTCAGTGCTTACAATCTGTGGTTTTTACACCATGAACATTTAGGCGTGTAGAATAAAAGTATTTGATTCGTAGTATCATTGTATCCATCAACCTATAAATTGTATGCTTTCAGTTTTAATTCCTACTTATAATTATGATTGTACTCAATTAGTGAACGATTTATGTACATTATTTGATACAATAGATGAAGACGTCGAAATTATAGTGGGCGATGATTGCTCAACTCGTGTTGATGTTTCGACAGCGTTGCGAACTCTGAACGAGTTACCACATTGTCAATGTATTCGTTTGCAGCAAAACGTAGGTCGTTCTGCCATACGTAATTATTTAGCACAGCAGGCTCGTGGTGAATGGTTGCTCTACTTAGATAGTGATGGAGGCATTGTTAGTAAAGATTTTTTGAAAAACTATTGGGAGGTACGCGATAAAGCAATGGTGATAGAGGGATCTATCATTCATCCACCACATTGTCCGGCACCCAATCTGAGTTTGCGTTATTATTACGAGAAATCTGCAGAGCCAATGTTTACCGCAGCTGAACGCAATAAAGAGCCTTATGCTTGTTTCCGAACTTTCAACTTTATGGTTCGACGAGATGTGATGTTGCGCGTTCCGTTTAATGAAAGATTTCATCGGTATGGATATGAGGATATTTTGTTTGGTATAAATTTGCAGAATCAAGGAGTCTCAGTTTTACACATAGATAATCCTCTGATGAACCTTGATATTGAAACCAATGCAGTTTTTCTAAACAAGGTGAATGAAGCAAATACGACCTTAATTGAGTTTTACGATGAACTCCGTCTTAACTCGCGAATAGTACACAGCTATGAATTGCTTGTAAAGTGGCATATAGAACCAATGGTACGGACATTGTTTAAATGTGTTCAGTCATTGATTATAAAGCAACTGTTGAGTAGCAAACCTTCTGTTTTCTTATTCAATTGTTACAAGTTAGGAAACTTTAGTTGTTTAATGAAGAGTAAAAACAAATAGGAGTTTATTATGTTTGAACGTCTTCATAATTTATAGGGTTCTTATGAGTTTAAAAGTATATAAGGCGTCAGCCGGTTCAGGTAAAACCTATAGGTTGGCTTTAGAGTATATAGCGTTGGCTTTGCAGACACCATCGCCCAATAATTATTCGAAAATTCTTGCAGTTACTTTTACCAATATGGCAACGGCTGAAATGAAGGATCGTATTCTTATTCAGCTTTACAATTTGGCAGATGGTGGCAAAGACAAGAATTTTATGGCTGATATCAGTAGCATGTTGAATATCAGTCCTGCTGAGGTTAAGGAACGTGCTAAAAAAACATTGAAAGCTATCATTCACGATTATGATAGCTTCAGAGTTGAAACAATCGACTCCTTTTTTCAGTCATTGCTTTCAAATTTAGCTTATGAATTAAAGTTGTCGCGTACGTTTCGTGTAGATTTGGACACCAACGAGGTAATATCAAGGGCCGTTGATGAAATGTTGCTTTCAGTTGGTGGAAAAAATCAGTTGACACCTTTGATTTTAAAGTATATGCAGGACCATATAGACCAGTCTGAAGGGTGGAATATTTCACGTGAATTAAAATCATTTGCCAAGAAAAATATATTTGGCGATGATTACATGCGTAATGAAAAATGTATCAATGATTTTTTATCAGACCAAAAAGGCTTTAAGGAATGGTATAGTGAACTCAATAAGAAATATGAGAATTATCGAGAAAAAGTACTTACACCGGCGCATAAGTTAAACGATATACTTAAAACAAACGAAGCTGCTTCGTTGAAAGCCTATTCTGGTATGTGCAAGTATGTCAATGAACTTATTTCTGGAAATTTTGCAGCAGTTCCAACAGCGAGTACCATTACCAATTGTTTGAAAGATTCCAATGAGTTACTCAAGAATGATTTGAAAAAAGATGAGTTCTTTGTGAATTTGGCGCAGAGAGTTAAATTGCTTTTAGCAGCAATAGATGAAGGACTTTCATGTGATGGTGCTTCCGCATTCTTGAATACCTATCTGTTGGTGCAAAAAAATATTGTTCCTTTGCGTCTACTCAGTGCTATTGCTAATGAAGTAACGCGAATCAATCATGAGAATAATACGTTGTTGCTGCCTAAAACCTTGGAATTATTTAGCAAGTTGGTTGAAAAAGATGATTCCTCATTTGTGTTTGAACGTTCTGGTACGAGGTTTCAGCATATTCTGATTGACGAATTTCAAGATACTTCTCATCTGCAATGGGATAATTTTCAGCGCATGTTTGAGGAATGTTTGTCACAGGGAAACGAATGTATGCTTGTGGGTGATGTAAAGCAAAGCATATATAGATGGCGTGGGGGCGATTGGAGAATTTTAAACAATATAAATTCAAAAAGTCAGTCGCTGAAAAGAAATTACAGAAGTAAACAGGTAATAGTTGAGTTTAATAATAACTTTTTTGAAAGAGCAATCTGCAAACTGAATGCGCTTAATGGAACGGATAAACTGGATTCTTCTGACTTGGTTTCACACATCTATGAAGATGTGAAACAAGAATCGCTCGATAAATCGGGCGAAGGCTACGTTCGGGTAAATTTAATGAATAAGGAAGCAAGCGATGAAGAATTGCTCGATGATTTGTATGTACAAATAGTAAAACTACATACAGAATATGCAGTTCCTTATGATAAGATGTCTATATTGGTTCGTAGTAACGCCGATATATCAACAATCATAGACTATTTTTCAGTAAATCATCCCGATATTCCATTTACTTCCGATGAAGCATTTAAGTTGTCTTCGTCATCAGCTGTAATGCTGTTAATCAATGCGCTGAAGTGTCTGGTTAATCGCGAAGATACCGTAGCCCTCGAAATGTGTAAACGCTATGTTCGTTATTTTTCAGATAACTATGCAGTTACAATGCCCTTGGTCGATATTACGTTTTTCGATACTTATCGCGATGAATGGCAGAAGAAGTCGTTGTTTGAACTCTGTTTGTTGCTGATTTCTACGTTTAAACTTACTGAATGCGAAGAACATAACGCTGGTCAGTCAGCTTATTTGTTCTCCTTCTGTGATTACATCCTTGACTTTTTAGACAATAAATCGTCTGATATAAAGAGTTTCTTGCAATATTGGGACGATGTTTTGATTAAAAAATCAATAGCAGTTAATGTAAAGGACTCTATTTACATTATGACCATACATAAGTCGAAGGGTTTACAGCGCCATACGATTTTTGTGCCATTTTGTAATTGGCCTTTGGATAAGGATTTTCCGGATGATGTGCTTTGGTGCTCAACTAATACATTAGACAAGCCATTCAATGAGTTGCCTTTAGTGCCCATCAATACGTATCAATCAAAAAAAGTCTTGGCTTCCTATTTCAAATCGGCTTACCAGAATGAGCATTTGATGCAGCGCATTGACTGTTTCAATGCACTTTATGTAGCTTTAACGCGTGCTGAGAACAACATGCTGATATGGAGCAAGTGTCGTCCGAGGAACAATAATACGGTGAATGTATTGATGAAATGTTTGTCAGATGAAAACGTTGAATCCAGCGTGAATAATTCAGGCAAAAAAGAGGCAATGCAAGTATTAGAGTATGGTTCATTGCAGAAGTTTATACCCAAGGCAAACAAAAAGGACGATAACCCATTGGTGATGGATGACGTATGCAAAATAGATACACAGATGCGCACGCATCCCATCAAGGTAGGTTTTATGGAATCAAATCGTGCCAAGGACTTTTTGCGTGAGCTAACTGATGCAGCACAAGAAGAAGAGAGTAAAGAACATACAAAGAGTTTGTCCTATGTTGAAAGAGGTAATCTTTACCATTATATATTGTCACAAGTAAAACTTGCCACAGACTTGCATCAAGTGGTTCAAAAGGCTATGAATGAAGGAATGTTTCCATGTATGAATGAAGCCCAAAGCATAGAAAAACTGCTCCAACGTCGATTAGCCGATCCTTCTGTAGCTCCGTGGTTTGACGGATCTTGCTCAATATATACAGAGTGCTCTTTATTGGAACGTAGTGGGGGAGAGGTCATTGTTCATAAACCCGATCGCGTAATGAAGAAAGACAACAAGTTTATAGTTGTCGATTATAAGTTTGCTTCCTATCGCGAAGAGTATGTACAACAAGTTCGCCGATATATAAGAACGCTTGAAAAGATGAGCCATTCTGAAGTAGAGGGTTACTTGTGGTTTGTATATAAAGGTGAAGTACTTAAAGTAACGCTGTAATATGGCAGAAATCCAAACATTCTTCACTGAATGATGAATAAAAAAGGCTATAAGTAAAAAATACTTATAGCCTTTTGTCTTGTGTAATGTTCAACCGTTATCTCCAGATCAAGATTGAAATACTGGTAAGTACAGAAGTGATGGAGAGCCAAGTTGAGATATTTCGGATAGAGTTATCGTTGTTGGTCGAAGAACCCATTTTCACTCTGTTCGGTTCAACATATACGATATCGTTCTGTTGAAGATTGTATACCGGAGAGTTGAATACATTTTTTGAACGGAGATCGATAAAATATGTTTTGCATTCGTTGCCTTCTTGTCTGATTACTTTGATGGCATCGCGGCGACCCGTAATGTTCAAGTCACCAGCCATACCGATGGCTTCGAATATCGTAATATTGTCCCGAGCGATTTCCAAACGACCAGGGCGTGCTACATCGCCCAATACAGTTACGAACTGGTTGTAGGCAGCAACAGTAACAACTGCATCGTTGAGCACACCGTTTCTGAATACAGACTGAATTTTTGCAGCAGCTTCAGAGCGCGTTAAACCTCCCACTTTGATACGACCAATTCCAAGCAAGTCAACATTGCCATTTTCATCAATCGTGTAGCGCATGTTGTCTGCATTCTGCGTGCTTGAGGTGTTAGTTCCCGTAGAAAGATTGTAGCGAAATGCCAATTCAGGGGTTGCCGCACTTGTGATAGTAACACCTATTTTATCGCCAGGTGTGAGTTTCAGTGTAGCATGAGCAGGGGTGGTAGTTGTTTCTTGGGGAGCAAGATCCTGTAAATAGATGATTTTCTCTCTGGTCTTGCATGAGGTCAGTGCCAATGCTGCAATTAAAATGATGAATAAATTCTTTTTCATTTTGATGTTCGTTTTATAAGTAACGGCAATATTTATGCTAACGAATAATTGTTTATATAAGATTCGTGTGTGCAAAGTTACGATAAAGTATTGATATTGATTTGTTTTTATTCTTCATTTTTTATTTCGCTTAATGAATAATTTATATTGGTACGTATTCAGCATGTACACGTTTCAATATGAGATCATTGAAAGTCAAAAAAACCGCCGCATGAGCCATTGCTTATGCGGCGGAGAGATCAACCAAAATAACATAAAGATAGTTTAGTTCGTCTCGTCTTAGTATGCTGTTTTGTGTATTCCTGCAACAGATCGACCGCTTGGGTCATTCAAGTTTTTAAATGAAGCATCCCAGGTCAAAGCTTCGGCGGTAGAACAGGCTACACTGGGTATGCTTGGTACGCTGCGCGCTGCACTTTCACTTGGATAATATTCTTCGAAGATGCAACGGTAGTAATATTCCTCTTTATTCATAGGAGTATTGATGGGGAATCGTGTTGCTGCATTGGCCATGTCTTCATCACTGACAACTTTCGAAGTAATTTCTTTGAGCGTATCAATCCACGAATAACCTACACCATCAGAGAATTGTTCCTTTTGTCGCCAAACGACACTCTCTGGCAGCATGTCAGAGAAAGCTTCGCGAAGAATTTTCTTTTCAACAACAGAACCTGGACACATCTTAGAGGTTGGGTTAAGGTTCATAGCAACATCAAGAAAATCTTTATCAAGGAAAGGCACACGACCCTCTACTCCCCAGGCCGAAAGGCTTTTGTTGGCTCGCAAACAATCATAAAGATGAAGTTTACTTAATTTGCGCACTGTTTCTTCGTGGAAAGACTTGGCATCCGGTGCTTTATGGAAATAGAGGTATCCACCAAAAATTTCGTCTGCACCTTCTCCAGAAAGAACCATTTTTATACCCATCGACTTAATGACACGTGCCAGCAGATACATAGGGGTTGAGGCTCGTACGGTGGTAACATCATACGTTTCGATGAAATAAATTACGTCTCGAACGGCATCAAGTCCTTCCTGAATGGTATAGTTAATTTCGTGATGAATCGTACCGATATGATCTGCTACTTCACGCGCTTTTTGTAAGTCGGGAGCCCCCTTCAAGCCGACAGCGAATGAATGAAGCTGAGGCCACCAGGCATCTTGCTGGCTGTCTGTTTCAATTCTTCGAGCTGCATATTTTTTAGCTATAGCCGAAATAATGGAACTGTCAAGTCCGCCGGAGAGCAACACTCCATAGGGTACGTCGCTCATTAATTGGCGTTTAACTGCGTCTTCAAGAGCCGTACGAAGCGTCTGAGCCGATGCTTCGTTATCTTTTACCGCATCGTAACTTTCCCAATTACGTTTATACCACTTTTTCATGACACCCTCTTTCCCGATGTAGTAATGTCCGGGTAGAAATGGTTCATAATGTTGGCAAAAACCTTCTAAGGATTTTAATTCGCTGGCACAATATACCGTTCCGTCATTATCGTATCCAATATACAAAGGTATGACTCCGATAGGATCGCGTGCTATGATAAAGTCGTCTTTTTCTTCATCGTATAGCGCAAAAGCATATATACCATTTAAATCCTCAAGGAAATTTATGCCTTTTTCTCGGTAAAGGGCAAGGATAACCTCACAGTCGGAGCCGGTTTGAAATTCGTAATTATGCTGATAGGCACTGCGCAGTTGTCGGTGATTATAGATTTCGCCGTTAACAGCTAATACTTGCTTTCTGTCAGAAGCGAATAAGGGTTGTTTACCACTTTCAGGATCGACAATCGACAAACGTTCATGGCAAAGGATGGCAGATTTACCGCAATAAATACCACTCCAATCAGGTCCACGGTGTCGAATTTTTTTGCTCATGTCCAAAGCTTTTATACGAAGCTCTGGTGTCTGTTTTTTTATATTGAATATTGCTACAATGCCACACATAAATTCTTATTTTGGTTTTAGAATGGTCTTAATCATTGCTCGCCTTATAGAAATACTGTTATTCAAAGGATATTTCATATAGATATGTATCTATTGTTATTGCTAACACGATGCAAATATAGTAATATATTTTCTTTCAATATGTTTTTCTTGAAGTTTTTTTGAAAAATATTTCTGCCAGCTGTTTTATGCAATATGAATTTGCCTGTATGCTCCATATTTGTTTGTCCTATATAGTAGTAAAGGAGTTGCTTGAAATTATTCACATGCATACAAATTCTTGATATTAGGAATGTCGTTAGTTTTGGGTTTATGTGTTCATTTTATGATGCCAAGTATATTGGCGAGATACGATAGGATATCAGAGCTTGTATTGTTCGTCCCGATTTTAACATAAGCCTTTAATGCTTGTATGCGTGTGGTAACAGGAGTGAAATTTATAAGTTCCGGGTTTCTTCGTTTTTGAAGCTAAACAGCCATTTTCTATGGAAGTTCTTTGATATTTATGAAAGTGCTGATTATTAGTAGTTTCAGAATTCTTGAAACTGGCTTTGAAATAATTCTGACAATCGAGGAATAATTTTTGAGAGTCGGATTATATTAGGATTCAGATGTGTAGTATCGTGTTCCTAATGATTGAAAAATGAATGAGATTTTCTGTTTTTAAACTTATTTGCTTTTTAGAAAGACTTCATTTAACGTTTGCTCCATAGGGAAGTTCTGCTGATGACACAAAGAAGGGGTGTAAGCGTATACATATAAGGTGGTACTTTGATTTTAGCACTTCGTTATGCGTATAGTAAATAGCCCGGTAACCTTCGTGATTTTGATGGTTACCGGGCTATGTTTGTGTAATTATTTGTTTGAAACTCGCTTCTTTTTTGTCTTGTTCTTTTTTCTGGGTTTTGTAAAGTTGAACAAATCGCGCAGGTTATTGAATTCACGTTGCAGACTGATTCCAACTCCTTGCGTAGTCAGCGACGACTTTGTAAAGTAACGATCTGTAGTTTCGCTATATGCTTTAAGGCTGATACTGCCTTTGGGCGTTAGCAGATACTTGATGTCGAAGTCACCCACAAAGTTTGAAGTGTAAGTGGGTTTGTCGCGGTATCCAAAGTTTCCGTTTATGAGTAAACGGTCGTTGAAGAGTCTGCCTTGCAGAAGTCCATCTACTTCAATGTCGTTCCATCCGTATGTTCCTGTGGCAACATTCGTACCAAATGACCAGTGCGACTGACTTCCTAAAGCTGAAGATATTGCCGTGTTGAGTTGGCTTGTCAGTGTAGTCGACAGGAATGAACGCATTGCAGCTGTGCTTTGTTGCTGGCTGGTTGATTGTCCTTCTGCTGTTTGCGCGTTTGCTGTATAGAACCTGCCAATTCCCAACAGGTAAATAACCTGCCGGTTCATGTCCTCGTCTGTGGCAATAAGTTGACGCACCATTTGCTTTTCGTCGTCTGAAATGTTGTGTAAATCCAAATCAAAGTTGACTTGAGGTGCTTTGGCTTTGCCTCCAATGTTCAAGATGCAATCAACTTTTACGGATTTCTGCGAGAAACCGGCCCCATAGTTGAGATCGCTCAATGAAACTCCGTTCACTGTGTAAACTGCTTTCAGCCCCAGATCGGCCAACAACGGAGGTCCGTTGAATGTAATGGTACTTCCTGCCTGCAAGTTCAAATCCTTTTTGATAACATCTTGAATGCTGAGCTTGTATGTACCGCGTGTCAAACGATATGTGCCATACATTTCAAAGTTTCCTTTATTATGGAATGTGGCTTTGATTGGTCCTTCTCCATAGGCTGTAATAGCATCGCCAGAACGTGGGTCGGTTATAATTTTAACTTCTGCAGCCGGTGTGGCATCAACCATAAAGTTGAGCACGATGTCTGTTGAACTTTCAACTTCTTGTTTGTCGGGCTCTTTATCATTACCACTTTCGGCTGAATGGCTAGAGTTATTCGCTTCTCCGTTTCTGAATCGAATCATGTTGTCAGATGTCGACGTTGCTTCAGGAGTTCCCAGTGTATAAACAAACTTGGTGGGATCCGTGGGACGCAATGCGATGTCGGCACTGAAATAGCCAGGTTTTCCTTGTAAGCTAATACTTCCAGAGCCGGTCGTAGTGCTGTAAAAAGGCATTTCTGAGTTCTTGGGCATGTCATAGCATAATAAATTTTGTGCACTGACATTGAAAGCATAAGTCAGATTTTTCAGGTGAGTATGGCGTAGATAGCCATTGGCCTTACCAGTACCTTTATTTCTGTCGTCTATGTTGAAATCTTTAAAGGCGAATTCTCCTGACGACAATTTTACGATGCCATCTGTAACATCGTATTTAACTCCCGTAGCCACGATTCGTGCCGAGGCATTGGCTTTTAGTTCTCCTTCAAAATCCAGCTTTTTAAAGGGACCGTAAAGTTTTACAGTACCTGTGGCGTCTCCATTGAAATCAGAGAATATGCCGTCCATGTATCGACGGAGAAATTTCAGATTTGTTCGGTTGGCTTGTATGTTGAGTTCTAGCCCTTTTTCTGCCAATGACACATAGCCTTTAACTTTTGTTCCTAAATCTGTTTCGGGAACTAGTTGCATGTTGGCATCAATCTGTATTTTGTTTTCTTTTTTATTCCAGAAACCTTCAATGTCGGCAACTCCCATAGGACCATTATTGAACGTAAAGTCTGGAACGTGTAGTTGTGCATGCAGTTCGGGCGACCCAGTGCTTTTGGTTAGTATGGCTTTTCCTGTAGCTCGTCCACCGAATGCCACTGCGTCGAAATTGACCAAATCGAGAACATTCTGAATGTCGATGTTTTCTAAATTGGCGGTAATGGAGTCGTTATTGTGTGGTGATAATTTTCCATTGACAGCTAACATTTGGTTTTCGCGGGTAATTTTTAAATCCTTAAAGGCAAATTCCTTGTTGATTAAAGAAATATTGCCAGATGCGATATCCCATTCCGCACCTTCAAGCATGAACTTGGTGGGGTGTATGTTCATGGTGAAGTTTACCGTTTGAGGGCTGTTGACAAAACGGGTGGAGCTATAGAATGTACCGGAAAATTTGTCAGCATCCTCGCTTTTCCAGGCAATTTGCGTATGCAGCAAACTGTCTTTACTTTGAAGATTCGCCACAAGCTTCATATCCTTGCCTTTAACATCTTTATTCGTTTGTATAAGGCAGTTATATTGATTGTCTTGTCCGTTGATGTAGATACTCGAACGCCCCAGAATGTTGTTGTTAATGTTTATGCCGTTTGTATAGGCAGTGATTGAGGAGCGCCCTTTGTTGGCATTGATAATGCCTTGAACATTTAGACCATTCGTTAAATGTAAATCGAGATTGAGCATTTTGGATAATACTTTACTATCCGTTAAGTCAATCTTAATTTTCCATTCATCGGAATCCAGTACCTTATCGTGTTGTTTTTTAATTAGGCCGGGCAGACTTCGGTTCAAAATGGCTGTTATACCATTCGTGAGTCGTTTTATGTCTTTTGGACCATGGATGTCAGCCTTGATAAAATCGCCTCTTAATTTTAAATGCCCATTGTTGCGTTCGCATTCTGAAAGTTCTGCTACCAATTTATCTACTTTAAAGTTACCTTTTGGAGCATTGGTCATGCAGAAGTTTTGAATTGCAATGTTACCGGTGGGTATGTTTTCAGTAAAAGACAACTGTGTACTTACGTGGCCTTTAAATGATGCGTTATTATACAGCGTTTTTAGGTTCAGTTTTGCGGGGTTAATGGCTTGAACATCTATGTTGGAATCAATAGCTTTTAATTTCTTGCCTTGTAAGGCAATTTTTATTTGGGCTTGCGCCAATGCATTGATATCGTGGCTTTGAATGCCTAAGTCAATAAATTCTGGGCAATAAGTGCCTTCCGATTTAATCTGGCTATATGTATAGTTGTTCCATAATATTTTGTCAATATTCACCGACCACGCGCCTTGATCAATTTTCTTGTTTTTAATATTGCCTTTCAGCGAACCTGATGCTGTAATCAGTTGTGGTAATTGTGGTTTTGCAAGCACATTGGCTGGATTGGCATTGGTTATCTTGAAAGATGCTTGAAGCAGGCTTTTCTTTTTCTCGCCTTCTAAGTGGACCAACCCATGTTGTGTGTGGAGGTTTATTTCACCAGAGGCATCACCGTCAAAATGATACATGCCATAGCCGTTGATAGCAATGTCTCCGACACCATTTAAAATAGAGGTGATTTGAGTGTTTCTGCCAAAACAATTAGCAATCTTGGTTGTAAATGGTTGCTGAATATTCAGCGTTTCGATATTGACTATTATCCCTTTGGCTTTTCCGTTTTTACGCAACAAAGCTGCATTCGCAACTAATTGCAAATGCTTGTCTTGCTCAGTAATTTGCAAGCCATTGAGTGCTATTTGTTGGGGTGTAATGTTAAAGTCTGAGGATATTTTAACTTGAACGTCTAAATTCGTGGGAATATTAACTACGGGTTTTAAATCATTGGTTGCAATTTGAGCTTTGCTGATTTTACCATATACTTGCAAGGTATTGAATATTTGACTCCATTGCTCGCGAGCATTGTAATTGGCTTTTATGCCGTTGAGTTGAAAGACAGAGTGGGGAAGCGCCACTTCAAAGTCTTCAATAATGGCATGCGACCGATTGGCTTGCATGCGTAATCGCATATTTTGCAGTGTAAAGCCACTTTTCTCTTGAAATGAAAGTGAACGGATATTCAAGCGCAAAGAATCTGGAGTGATTTCCTTTAGGCTGATGTTGGCGTTCAGGTTGCTTGCGCTCAGATGATGGGGATTTATTTTACCTGCAGTTTCTTTTCTGTAATGTTCATTGTATGCAATGTTTATTCTTCTTAAGATCAGCGAGTTGATGCGTAGGTTTATGTTGCTGTCTGACGAACTCTTTTTACTGCTAAAGGCATCAATAATGAACTGGAAATTTGCAGGTGAATCTTTTTCAGACTTGTAAAGGTTTATGTTAGCATCAAGCACAGAGATTGTTCTGAGCGAAAGTTGTTTGCGGAATAGGGAACGTAATTCTATTTTGGCCGTCATAAGTTTGGCTTTCAATAGCGTTTGATTCGTTCTGTCGTTTATGGTTATGTCTTTGAGAATCAAACGATTAAATAGTCCTATCTCAAGTTTCCCGATTTGAACTTTACTCCCTATTTTATTGCTGATAATCTCTGTCGTGGTTTCGGTTAATGCGCGATTAGTTGGCCCAAAATTGATTATGGCCAACAATAACAGGTATGCACAAATTGTTGTGCATACGATAAAACGTAATATGCTGCGTAATGTTTTCGTAGCTGTATGGTCTAAGTGGTTTGTAAATGGCTATACATTGTAAACTGTTTTCTGAATTGTGCAATTAGGTAGAGAAACAGGTGTGACAATGTATTTGTTTAGTTGAGAAATTTCGCTTCTGATTATAATTATCAGTTTAATTCCAAGCAAAGTTACGATAAACCAAACGCATTTCAAAAGATTGCATGATTTTTTCTGTATCCTTCGACAGACAAATACTCTGTTAATGTTACATAGAATAGTACTAGTTTATAAGTGCGTAATAACTATTAAGTATTTTAAGCGTATAAACATGAACAATTTATTTTGCATATCAATATTTTGCTGTACATTTGTCAGTGAATTAAGAACGTTGGAAAAAACTCTTTCTCATCGTAATTCGAGGGATTGATGGTGTTCCAGCATTGATAAAAAAGTAATGATTATGAAAATGAAATTTTTAGGAATCGCAGCTTTAGCCCTTTTGACCGTAAGTTGCAACGGTGGTAAGTCTGAATCAACTTCAGTTTCCGACAGTACGAATGTAGTAACAACATCTCAAGACTCTTTGCCAAATACATTTGCAGGTTTATATAAAGGAACCTTGCCTGCTGCTGATTGTGAAGGCATCAATACGACTTTGCAAATAAATGCAGACTCAACCTATGATTTACGAAGTGAATACATCGGGAAAAAGGACGGAGTTTTTGAACAGAGTGGTGTATACACGATAAAAGATAATAAATTGGTTGTTTTGAAGACTCCTTCATCTGGTGAGTTGATTTACTATGTACAGGTCGAGAACGGATTGATGTTGTCTGATAGTTTGGCTACGGTAAATCAAGGTGAACTGGCTGAACATTATATTCTTAAAAAGCAAGTGAAATAAACTGGGATATTAAGTCCTTACATACAGGTGTGAAAAGTTTAAGCGCATATCTTTAGATGTAAAAGTGCGTAGTTATAACTTTTCACGCCTGTATTTGTTTATGGCTGTTTTTTCGGCTCAGTCACAAAAGCGTGTGGTAAAATTCAACCACACATCCCGGGTTTCAGACAGGCCTACCTGCCTTACTTTCTGTTGTAACACGATGTCAAAGAACGCTGAATGAATAAATAAGGAATATTGTTTTTTCATCCGTCAAGGCTAATGTGCAGCTTATCAATGCTGCAGTGCTGCCTTTATTGCGAATACAATGTCAGTGCAAACCGAATGCAGAGCGACGAGAGTTGGCTCTCAAAAGCTATGCTGAGGTGTAGCCTGAGTTCGCCGTAGGCAAAGATACAACATGCACAACCCGAAATCCAATTTTTTTGACCGCCTAATATCGCACCTCGACAATTTTCCATACCTCCGAACGGGCATTCAGCCCTTTATCTACGGGCATTTCGGCGCGTTTTCCATACGCGAAAAAAAATGAAATCGGGATATAACATTTTATCTCTTGTCGATTCTCAAAACGTACGAAACTGCAACGCTTGGCCTCCCCCCCAATGCTGCAACTCCCATACCTTTTTGCTACTGATTCTATTTCATGTTTCAAAGGTTGCTTACTAATTGAACTTTTGTATTTATAAAGGCGTGATGTCAAATTTGTTTTTGACATCACGCCTAATAAATTAAGTCAGTAGTGTAATATATTCTATTGAATAGCTAATAATTACTTTTCTTCTGCCAATTCTTTTTCATGTGCATCAATTAGCTTGCTCTGCAAATCACCAGGAACAAGTTCATAGCTGGCAAACTTCATAATGAATGAGGCACGTCCTCCCGTGAGTGAACTGAGTGAGGTTGAGTATGAGGCCATTTCCTTCAAAGGAACTTTAGCTTGAAGTTTTTCGTAGCCATTTTCGCTGCTCATACCAACAATCATACCTCGACGTCCTTGCAAATCGCTCATTACATCGCCCATCTTGTCAGCAGGTACAAAAACTTCAACGTCGTAAATGGGTTCAAGAATCTTAGGACCGGCTTCTTTGAATGCTATACTGAATGCGTTGCGTCCAGCCAGCATAAATGAAAGTTCATTTGAATCAACGGGGTGCATTTTACCGTCATAAACGATAACTCGTACGTCGCGAGCATAGCTTCCAGTAAGCGGACCTTGCTCCATACGGCTCATAATGCCCTTAAGAATAGCTGGCATAAAGCGTGCATCAATGGCACCACCTACTACAGAGTTGATGAATACCAATTTACCGCCCCATTCCAAAGGAATTTCTTCTTTTCCTTTGATGGCAATTCTGATTTCCTGGTTGCCAAATTTGTAAACGGTAGGATCAGGCATACCATCGCTATAGGGCTCAACAATCAAATGTACTTCGCCAAACTGTCCGGCACCACCACTTTGTTTCTTGTGGCGATAATCTGCGCGTGCAGCTTTTGTAATTGTTTCACGATAGGGGATGCGCTGTTCGTAGAATTCAATGGCAATTTTGTCTAAGTTTTCCAAACGCCATTTAAGGGTACGCAAGTGGAATTCTCCTTGTCCGTGTACCAGAATTTGTCGGAGTTCTTTGCTCTGTTCAACTTCCCACGTCGGATCTTCTTGGCGCATACGATTCAAAGCTGCCATCATCTTTTCAGTGTCAGCTTCGTTGACGGCACGAATAGCACGCGTGTATTTGGGGTTGGGGTATTTAATGAAGTTGAATCGGTGTTCGCAGTCTTTTCCATTGAGTGTATTTCCGGTACGAACATCCTTCAATTTAACAGTACATCCGATATCACCTGCTGAAAGCTTTTCAACTTTTTCGCGGTTTGCTCCGGAACATACAAAGATTTGCGCCATGCGTTCTTTAGAACCACGATCTGCATTTGACAAATCATCGCCTTCATGAACAGTACCACTCATTACTTTAAAGTATTGAACTTCGCCAATGTGTGGTTCAACACCCGTCTTAAAGAAGTAGATCGAAGTAGGACCATTAGGATCGAGTTTAACTTCTTCACCACGGCTGTTATGTACTGCCGGCATTTCGTCAACAAAAGGAACAACGTTGCCCAGGAATTCCATTAAGCGACCTACGCCCATGTTCTTTGATGCACACACACAGAATACGGGGAAAATGCTGCGGGTAACCATACCTTTGCGAATACCTTCACGCATTTCGTCCTCTGTCAGATGTTCTGTCTCGAAGAACTTTTCCATCAAGCCTTCATCGTTTTCGGCAGCTGCCTCAACGAGTTCTTTGTGCATAGCTTCAGCTCGTTCTTTTTCTTCTGCCGGGATGTCTTCAATGGTTGGTTCACCTCCTTCGGCTCTCCATTTGAGTTTCTTCATTAAGATGACATCAATCAATTCGCAGAAATCTGGGCCTGTTTTTACGGGATATTGAACGGGAACTACTTTATTGCCATAAATGGAGCGTAAATCTTCAACCACCTTTTCATAGTCACAATTCTCATTGTCCAGCTGATTTACCAAGAAGATAACAGGCTTCTGCAACTTCTCCGTATATCTAAAATGGTTTTGCGTACCAACTTCAGGGCCAAATTGTCCGTTGATCAGTAGCAATGCTGTATCGGTTACATTGAGTGCTGTCATGGCTGCTCCAACAAAGTCATCGGAACCCGGACAGTCAATGATATTCAGTTTCTTGTTATTCCATTCAGTATGGAAAACAGTGGAAAAAACAGAATAGCCATAATCTTGTTCCACTGGAAAATAGTCTGACACGGTATTCTTTGCCGTGATTCGACCACGTCTTTTTATCTGACCACACTCAAAAAGTAGAGCTTCTGTGAGCGTGGTCTTACCTGAGCCGTCATTACCTAAGAGTGCAATGTTTTTAATCTCATGAGAATTGTAAACTTTCATGGTGATATTAAGATTTAGATGGTCTAATTATACTTAAGCCGTTTGCCATAACTTACCACATCATTTAGGTTAGTACTTGTGGCTTATGAAGTTGAGGCAAATTCAACTAAGCAACGGGGAGTTTCCTCGGTTACGGTGCGCAAATTAGTAATTTTATCAGTATGGACCAAATCTTGCCGATATGTTATTAAGCATATTCTGAAATGCGAGCTTGTCAAAAGTGCTGATTATTCGCGAAGTCTGGATGTTTTATAAGGTTTCTTTTTTTTCTTATAAAGAAGGGTAGACTATAAAAAATCCCCTTAAGAGTCGAGTTTGGATTCTGATGCCTTATTTGTATGGCTTTATAAGTATCTGAATATCAGCGTATTACGTATTTTTAGTTTGTTGCATTGCGAATAGAAGAAACGAGAAAGGAACAAAATGCATATTTGTTTTGTTCCTTTCTTAGCAGAGTTTTGAAAGCGTTATTGCTTTCATGTTAATTCAAAGAAGTAACCGCGTACTATTGGTTGAATGCCACGATGATCAATGGTGATTTCTAATTTTCGGCACGCGTATCGGCGACCGCGAATGAGGTAGGGGAGAGACGGATCGAGAAGAGTACCAGTACCTACATAAGTAAATATATGAGTAGTTCTGGTGTCTATGATTGGGGCTACTGTCATGTAGTCGCCTATGGTGCCTGTTTCGCTACGTGCGTTGTTTTTGCATAATGTAAAAGGACCGGCAGGGAGAGGAACTTCTTCATTGTTGATATTGAAGAACGGGGGGATGTCTGGCAAGAGTGTTTCTTCGTTTTCCATATATGGCTGACCGATGGCTGCCGGATAATAGGGTATACCATAGCTTTGGGAGCAATAGGGGTAACAATTATAGGCTACTTCCATCACTTCTTTTTTGGTGTCAGATGGTTGAGAGTTGTCTGGGGTATTGGGATTGATGGCCGCATCAATGGAATAAACCGATTTATTGGTAAGGCAGACATCGGTTGTTTTAAGTATTGGTACACAATTCTTGATATTGGATTCGTAGAAAGTTGATACACTGTGCTTATCGTGTTCACTCCAAAAACCGGTTGCGGGTGCCCAAGAAGCCGGAACGATTCGCAGATTTGTGTCGATGTCACGCTTTTCTTTTCTTCGCCACAAGGGTTCAAATTGGCCTACTCTGTACAGATCAAATTTTTCTGTAGCCGTATTGTGCAACAGTGCGTAGAGTTTATCTGTTTCCGCTACGTGAAAAAGATAGGGACTTGTTTCTTTATCTTCTTCGCTCATTTGATTCACATACTTTTCTACCTCTTCGTAGGTTTTGCATTCCAAGCGATCGGCATGTTCCCATACCTCGTCCGGAAGACGCAGAATGGTGGATACTTCCGGCCAATCATAGTCGACATTTCCATCGGAACTTCCTATGCTTTCGCCTTCGCTATCATGTTCGACCTCCCAATCATCAACGATTTCAGTTATATTTACGGTTCTTACTCCACTTTTGTAAAAATGTTCTCGCGGGATCATGTCTACGGTCTTACCGTCGCGAACGACGAACACACATCCGAAAAAGTTTTGGAGTTCATTAAAGAACTCCGAAAGCGTCCATTCAGGTAGAGCATCTGCACGATACATACTTCCCCGACTGTTTGCGATAAACAGGCCCCATGCCAAGCGGTCTGGGTTATAATATTCCCAATCTCCTACTTTGTAACCTATGGCTTTCACCACTCTTTTCATGATGTCGAGCAGGTAAGGCTGAGGGGCAAGTATGGTGTATTGTGGGTGGCGTGCTTGGGTTTCAGCGTTTGACATATACATAGCCATTCTGGCTGTGATATTGGGCAAGTTTGTTCGTGTCCATGGGTTTGCAACCAATTCGTCCGTAGTGCTTAGAATTGGGAAGCACACACTGTCGGTTTGGCTTTGGGTGCCGTGAGCCAACATTCGGGCTTTGTTTCCAGGGTTATTACCAGATGCATAATGAAAAAAGCGTATGGTATCATTTGATGTCACTCCGGGGTTCCAAGTCTCGCCACCTTCCTCAATTTCTCCAAGACTGTCCCAGGCTTTACCCAAACCGATGCGGTTTACCGTTGCTTCTGTAACATTGAGCAATCCTGTCGTTCCTCCTTTTAGTTGTACTTTTACTTCATTAGCATTGCACGCTGTGACAATCGCTATTCCGGCCAATATTATTGGCGGACAAATCAGTTGCATATTGTATTTTTTTGTCAACAAATCAGCGTGGGCCACTTCAGGTCTGTCTAATAAACCAAAGATAAGGCGGTTCTGTGGGCATTCGCGCAATGGCAGAGCAACGTCGAACGTATAGTCGGAGTTTTCTGAAAAATAGGGATTTTCGCGGACAAGTTTAAACGTCGTGTCAGCTTTCAGTTCGGCTTCGATGCCGTTGATGGTTAGTTTCATCATAGTTTAACGAGTTTGTTGTATTTTTTCCACTGGCGGGCAAATCCGTTTGGTCCGTCGATAGTTACCACGGCTGTAATGCCTTCGTCTATTTGTGCGGTTAATTTTTCGAGGGCTTCGGCAGTTCTGGGCTGTGCAGTATCTACCACGGTGACAGTAGGTTTGTTATCGGCAGCAGTTACAGCAGAGGCACTGAAGGATGGAGCAGTGATGGCTCGGCTCACGTCGGCAGCTGTGAGTGAGGCCACCCGGTTGGTGCGTTGAGCCTGATCGATTAAATTAAGCACTGGCAGGATTGCAGGATTTCTTACAGCCTGATGATTCGCTACGAATTCGCCTTCGTGCACCACACCGGCTTCGCGTCGGTAATGGTTTCCACCTGTGAAACCGCCCTCATAGTAACCTTGAGCCTGGGCTTCATGTTGTTTTTTGATAGCCGCTATTTGTATGCTTCCGGCCGCTAATGCCATGCTGGCTGCGATAGGGCCGAGTAGCCAGTTCACCTTTGATGCTGAAGCGTAAGCATTGATGGCAGCCACGGCAGTTTGTGCCACCGCCTGAGCCAATTCCATCACCATTTGTTTTTTTGCATACTTACTCTTTACTTTTGCCAATTCGGCTTGTTTCTTTTCTTCCAGTTTCTTTTGTTTTTTGGAGTTTTTCCCGGCTCGTTCTATTTCAGCCTCGTATTTGGCATTGATTTTTGCCTCTTCGGCACTCTGCTGCGCCTGATAGAGTTGCGACACGCTGCTCATGACCGCCGAAACAGTTTGCAATGCTGCCACACCTACCGATGCCCAGTCTTGCCAAGAGGCTTTACCGCTTCGAATCCTTTCATCCAATCGGGCAAAAGCTTCAAACGTACGCACCAGCGAAGTTGACATTGCATCCATCGTACCGCCCAATTCTGATTCGGTATTTCCGGTTTCCTGCTTTTTACTGTATTTATCGCGTATGCTTTGAATGGCTTGTTGGTATTCTTCTTCGCTGAGCAGTCCGCGCTTAAACGCTTCGTTTGCAATGGATTCCTCCGTATGCTGTTGTTCTTCGGCAGATTTCTTCAGATGTTCAGCCTGTAATTGCTGTACCTTTTGCCAAAATTCGTTTTGGCGTTGCAATTTATCAGCGTTTTGCAGTTCATCGTATTGCTGTTCCAGCTCTTGCAGCAGTTTTTTGTCAGCACCTTGCTTACGTTCAGCTTCAATACGCAAAGCGAGGTGTTTTAGCGTAATTTCTGTTTTCTGCTGTTCGTAATTCTCCAGACTGATTTTGCCCGCTATGTACTGATTTTTCAGTGCTGCCTCTTCTTTGGTCTTGACCGCTTCCAGTGTCGAAAGGTTTTGCTTGTGCGCTTCTTGTTTATAGTCTGCTTCTACTTCCAACCGTTGTTTCTCGGCTTTCAGCCATTCCGTACTGTTCTTTTGGTGCAAGTCGCGCAAATCTGTGGCAAGTTTCAGTTCTATATCGTACTTTTTCTTTTGGTACTCTGCGTAAGTGGTCAGTCCTATTTTATAGTCTACTTCAGCCATTAGCAAATCTCGTTCGGCATTGTTTTTCAGCGTATCGGCTTTTGATGGCGTATTGTTTGTATGATTTGTGTCTGTTCCAGCCGTTCCTGAGTCCCCGCTGGTATTGACAACAGGTTCATCTATAACTGTTTTATTGGTTATAGTTTCAATCGTAGCCCCCATTTCGTGTGCTTTTTTGTTGACTGTCTTAATACGTTTATTTACATCCGCAATGTTTTGTGTTTGTTCATCCACCCAGCCTTCAGCCTCTTTCAACTGTACAGACAGTTTGTGCAACTCTTGATATTTACCGGGCATTTGCAGCGAAGTGCCGTATGGGGTGAACGTTCCGGGTGTATTTTGTCTGAGAATGTTTTCAGCCGACATTCCAGCAAAATGCTTGAGTTCCGGATTATTAGCAATGAAGTCGTTCAAACGTTTTTTGCGGATGCTAACGGCATTGCGTCTGCGGTCACGGCTCATTTCAAGGTCGAGCAGCTGTCCGGTCAATTCATCAGTTTTGGCTATGGCAGCTTGCGCTATGGCCTTTTTCTTCAGTTGCTCGATGTAGTCGGTGAGTGCTTTTGTATTTTCGCGCGTGATGCGGCCTTCCTCGTTGATTTCGGCCTGATATTGAGGCGCAATCTGTTGCAGCGCGTGAATGGCTTTTTTGCGTTCAGCAAGGCTTCGGGTGTTGTCATGCACAATGGCCGTGAGCAGTTTAATTTTGTTTTGCGTTTTAGCCGTTGCTTCTGCGCCCTGTTTTTCAAGTTCCAGGCTATCGGCCTGTATTTCTTTTTGCAACCGTTGCTCGCGGGTCAGTTCTTTGGTTCGCGAAGCCAGCAGATACACCGCCCCGATTACAGCAACTACAGCGGCCAGCACTGCAGCATAAGGGTTGGCCAGCATGGTGGCGTTCAGTTTCATCTGTGCGGCGCGTAACAATACGGCATTTCCGGTTAGTTTGGCATAGCTGGCAGTGAGCATCAATCCGGCTGCACGTGCGGTGGCTGCGATTCGTGTGCCTAAGGCTATGGCGGTATTTTTGGCAGTTTCGGCTATTGTTCCTGCTTTTGCGACAGCTGTGTATGTGGCAATAGAAAACGCCAACGAACTGACTGCTCCAATGTTCTGAACCGCGAACGTTCCAACCGCCATCAATGCCTGCAAAAAAGCGGTTAGCCCATTCGTGGCTGTGGTAAACACGGGCATCAATTTCTCGCCAAGTTCCGTGCGCAAGTCGGCCAGCTTTTGTTTTGATTTTTCGAGCTGTGCCTGCGTGGTATTGTTGGCTTTGTCGTATTCCTTTTGCACGCTGTCTGCCTGTGCAAAAGCTTCCGTGGCTTGTAGCTGGGTGTTTCTGACAAGTTCCAAATTGTTTGCCAATGAAGTAATCACTTTTGTAACGCCTACCCCCGTTAGTTGCAATTCGGCCATGCGTGGAGCGAGCGCGTCCATACCGCCCAATTTTTGTGCAGCAGAGGCAAACTCCAGCAAGGCTGCATTGGCATCCTGTTTTACGAGCGTAGTAAACTTTTTTACATCCAGTCCTACGGCTTTTGCCATTTGAGCCGGTTTGGTGTAGAGTTCCTGTATCAGGCGGTTCAATGCCGTGCTACCTTCTTCGGCATTCACCATACTTTGATCCATGACCGAAGCCAGTCCCATTACTTGAGCCTGCGTCATGCCGGCCTGTCGGGCCATACCCGAAAGGCGTGCCGTGAAGTCCATGATGTATCCTTCGTTTGCCGATGAACTTTGTGCCAGCTCGTTGATGGTTGAGCCGGTAGCCAGCATGGCCTGTTTCAGGCCCATGCGTTCCGAATCGCCAAATAGCTGAGCCAGTTTGCCGATGTTCTTCACCGCACCTTCGCCTAGATCCTCACCCAAAGCCACATTCAGCACATTGGCAGCATCCACAAAGTCGAGCACCTGCTGTTTGCTCTGTATACCCAATCGTCCGGAATCAGCGGCCAAGTCATTGAGTGCTGCGCGGCTGGTACGGGTATCCATCCGTTTGAACGCTTCATTCAGTTCTTCCACTTCTTCACGGCTCATGCCGGTGTATTTCGTCACGTTGGCCAGGTGTTCGTCCATTTCGGCGAACTCTTCCACATAGCCTTGCATGGAATCCAAAGCTGACTCAAAGGCTTGTGAAACGGTATTGACGATACTTGTAATGCCTACCCATTTTTTACCAAAGGCTGCAAGTCCTGTCTCTTCATTTTCTTTGGCGACTTTCATTTCCGAGTTAATCTTATCAAGTTCGGCCCGTGCTTTAGCCAAAGTTCGTGTTAGCGTTTTCCACTGCTCCGACCCTCGCTCCACATTGCCATTCTCAAGTTCCCTATTTAATTCCTTGATTGTTTTTTTCAGTTCTTTGGGAGTGGCTTTGTCCAAGTTCTTCAGCACTTTTTCCACGGTTTGCGCCCTGCTTTGCATACGCTCGGCCTGTCTTTCCAAAATCTTGATTTCTCGCGTATAGGTTTGCAACGCCTTTCCATCTCCACGTTCAAAGGCTTCGACACGTTTTTGTCGTGCCGTTTCCAGTTTCTTATTTATGTCGTCTAACTTTTGTTGTGATTGGTCAGAATTGATAACCAACTTTACCGTCTTAATGTCTTGTGCATTCATAAAAAACGTGTTACTTTTGGGTTGATGTTCCAAAAGTAACACGCATTCATGATTGTATAAAAGACAAGAAAGCATTGTGCGTAATCCTGTCAACAACTTCGACAAAATTCCTTTTTTCTTCTTTTTCTTTCAGCTTCTGCATAAGCTTTCGGGTACATGGGATTCCCGTACATGTCTGTTTCGTATGGGTTAATTGGTTTTCTTCTTCTCGCTTTCCTTTCTCTCTCTCTCCGATTCATTTCCGACAATTTCTCAGCAAACTTCGGGTCTATAAGAGAACGGATGAAAAGATATAAGAAAAGAAGAGTATAGAGGACTAAACAAAAAATAATAAAAGGGTTCATATCAACAGTTTTTTAAATCATATCCGACATAAACTTAGAAGCAGAAATGTTTCTGCAACAAATATACGAACTTTTTCGCGCATTTGCAAAATTTACGCTCTAAAATAATTCTTTTTAAAGGTTGTCAAATGCAGCCCTGAATCTGCTCCCCAGTTGTTGTGCCATATAATCCTTCATTACTTCGGTCGAAATATACCACGAACGCGAGAACCACGGCCGCTTTTCGCGTGCCCGCCCCAATTTATGCTCCATTCGGTAAGCTTTACCCAAAAAGGCAAGGTTGCCCCCGTTACCGCGCGTGTAACCATTGCCCACACCCCGGTCTACATAGATACCGTATCGCAGGAACTGAAACGAAATGTCGGCATCCAGTCCGTTTACGTTCACATTACCTTTCGTTACGCTCTGACGCAGATTTCCCGTGTGGTACACGCCCAAAAGGTCGAGGCGGTCGCGCCATATTTCCACCATTTTGGCCGTCCATCTGTCCACATATTCCGGCATGGGTGGGGTTGTGTTGGTGTTGTTATTCATAGCCGGTGTGAGTGTTTAGTTATCCCATTCTTCAGGGCGGAAGCAAAGATCGAGCGGTTGTTCCATGGTCAACATAAAGTACAATCCCGTGGCCGAGTTGAGAAACATGCCGCCCAGTTCATTGCTACGTATGTCGGCGGTGTCAAGATAAAGCATGCTGCCATTGGCCTGTTCGCGGTCGTGAATCATGCGGCTTTGGAACTGTCGGAACACTTCGCGGCACAAATTCATGGCGCGTGCGTAATCATCGGTACTTCCGAAGCGGAAACGCGCTAAAATGAACACGGTGTAAACCCTACGTTCATACCAGCCGCCGCCACGTTCAAAGGTTGTACATTGCGAGGTATCGGCCGTACATACAAAGTTGGCCGTGGTTTGAAAGTTCTGCAAAAGTCCCTCCAAATGTTCCGGGCCGCTGCACGTCACAGCCTTGAACCTGTTTAGCGCGCACAAACGGCATTCCGAAGCCATCCGCGCCATGTAGTGGGTGAGAGAATGTGTCATAGCCTTACTTTTTATTCAAATGTTCGTTCATTTCACGCGCCTCGCGAGCTTTAGCGTTCAGTTCAGCCAACGCATCCATGGTGTCGGCATGTAGCACCGCCTCATTTTTGGTCACGTCTCCTCCGGTCAGAGCCCTGATTTCAGCCAGCATCAATTCGCGCATATCGGGTTGGTTATTGCCGGTTGGTGCAGTACGGCTGAAAAGGTCAGGAAAAAGTTGCGTATAGGCAGTTTTCAACCCCACGAGCCACCACAGCACCAAAACGTGCTCGGCCTCATGCATTCGTTTGCCGTCCCATCCCGGATAAAGCAAAGGCATCAGTGCCTCCAGAGCTTCAGGTTCCTGGGTTTGCAGATAGCCTTGGTAGTAATTTTCAATTTGCAAATAGTGGCTGAACGGCACGCCCGAAAGGTGTGCATCCACCGCTTCAATGTCCCGTAAGGCATGGGGGCGTATCGGTTCTTCCGGTGGTGTGTCCATCCAGTCTAATTCCGGAAGCAATTCTGCCAAAGCGGCAGCATCGCCCAGCTTGTAGCGTACTTTTGGGGTAAGCATGCGTGTGAGGAAGAGCGTTTTCACTTCGTCAGCGTTCAGCAACTCCATGGCAGTCAGCGAGGCCAAATAGCAGAGTTGTCTGTCGGTCAACGCCCCCCACGATGTGGGTATTTTAATTTCGATGGTCTTACCCGAAGAAGAAACACGGGTCTGTTTTCCGGTTTTCATACTTTTGTCGGTTAATGATGTTCAGTATTTCAGTGTAATTGTCCGCGTGTTCCGCATCCAGTTCCGCGAGTTGGCGTGCAGTTCTGTAAACGATTGCCAAAGCATAGCGCGTGTTCCGCTTGTTTACCATGGCTTCAAGTAATCTGCGCACCGGTGCCAGCAGATGGTTGAAGGGCATGTAGGCAGCCTCATTTTTCATAGGTGGCTTCCGGAGCGCACTGAGCAAAAGAATATATAGATTGCTCCCTATCAGCATTTGCATTTCGGATTCCGAGGCTTCAATTCTCGGTTTCACTTCGTCGAACTCCCGGGCATATACAGCAGCTCCTTCGCTTGTCATTATGCCATTTTCGCGGCAAAGCGTCGGAGAGTAGAAGAGCGAAGAAATCATTCCGCTGTGCGCAAGTACCCCATATTCTCTGAGTCGTTCAAGGTATTCGTCGGCATGTCGGCTTGCGTCCATCCGCAGTTGTTCGCGCAGAGCATCCACCCGGTGGCGGCTTGCCGGTTGCGCACTCTGGTTGCTCACCACACCGAACCCCGTGGGTGTGGCCACAAGGTCGAGTTGCGGCATCAGGTTGTGAGCAGCAGTTTCGCATACGGTTTGGGTAAGTACCGATTCTATGTTTCGTATTTCAGCCTCAGAAAGTTCGCTGTAATCGGTATGCCAGTCATTGAACCGCTCAAGCGTGTCAAGCAGCAATGGTTTTGCCTTTTCATAGATGAAGCCCTCAGCATCGGCCATCGACGGCAGCACAGATTCAAAATGCTCGCGTGAAATTTCAGTAATCATAAGTCGTATTTTTCGGTTGTTACTTGTTTGGCATCGCGGTGTTCGTCGAGCGTCGTCAGTTGTATCATGGGCACGGTAAATTCGGCATCCTCCCAGCCATTGTACCGGCACACCATGTTCAGCGGCATCAAAAGCAGATGATGGAAGGCTGTTTCGAGCGCCTGTTTCATTGTAAACAGTTCGCGTTTGTCGCTTCCCGAGTTATTGCTTTGCGACTTTCCCGGAGTAGCCCCTACGAGGTTCGGGTGCACGTTGTCAGCATAGCAAATCGTATTGCTCGCCGCCTGCACATCCTCCATCCAGTCGCCGCCCTCCTTAGGGGTAGCAATCTGCACAATGTGAATGTCGTGAACTTCGTGGCCATCAGGATTCACATAGTAACCGCTAATCCAGGCTTTTCCACTATTTTCAATGCCGCAAACGAAGTCTTTGATTTTCTGTTTCTCTTCGTTCACACGTTCCTGCATTTCCACCGGGTCGTTAATGTTTTCTTCAGCACAAATGCGGTCCCAGTACGTTCGTTCAATCTCCACCTGGTATTTAATGGAAGAACTGTTCCGCAGTTTGGCACGTTTGCCTACGCTGATCAGCCTTTTCTCATCGTACGAACCGCCGCGAAAAACAGCCGTCCAATAAGGCACCGGGTAGTATTGGCAGCCCGCTGTCGGGAATCGCACCAACATTGCAAATTTGCGTCCTGCCCGTGTTGGCCGTGGCGCACGTTCTGGCTGCTCAGGGTCATACCCCATACGGTTGCAAAGGTCGCCAAAAGGGTCGTCCTCGCTGAGTAACGGGATGCGTTCCACCTTACCCTCCTGTATGCCGCGTGCCTGCCAGTTGCCGTAGTACACATAATTGATGCGCCCCCGATTGTCGGCTTTTGCAAAACGGCAGTAGCATGCATCTTTGTGAATCAACCGATTGATTCGCTTTCCGTCGCGGCTCATTATTATCACACATACCGACAGGTAAAAGTGTTTCATATCGGTAGCCTGTTCCAAAAAGTAACGTGGCAAGAACTGGCGGTTTACCCAGCGTTTGGCTTCCGGCAGGTAATGAGGTGGCTTGTCGGCATGTACTTCGAGCCGCGGCCCGGCACCATAACAAGTCAGCACATTAAACAGTTTGTTTTGAGCAGTAACTTCGTCAGCCCCAACCAGATTGATGAGCCGGAAAGGCAGCAGGTCGTCATCGCCCCACCTTACGTATGTTTCGCCCGGGTAGCCCGGAACGCCCGAGGTGTAAACCATGCCGTCGCTGTCGGCTATTACGTTTGTCGTATCGTCCACTTCGGTCAGTGCTGCCTGAAACTCTGTGTTCGGAATGTTGAACACTTCAACGCCTCTGCTTTTATTTCTGCCTCCTGGTGTATGTATATTTTTCATCATAGCAGTGTTTACCAAAATATTTTCATGTTGTCTATTTCGTGAATCATCACCTTCCGCACCGAACGTTTTTGTCCGTTCACAGGGTTCACCAGACGTATCACTCCGCCTCTTGTCCATCGTCCTATCATGGTCCAACCGTTCAGTTCCAGCACCTCGCCTGTTTCCATTTTCCATGCTTTCAGGTCGTGGGGGTTCCGGTCGGTCAACACCTGCATGGCCTCGTTAATGTGAATGCTGTTTCTCTGCTTCATGCTTCGAGCTGTGTTAGTTAAAGGAGTAATCAAATTTCTCGTCAAATATCCTCGGTGTGTGTCCTGAGGCAAAAGTGTAGCCACTGTCTGCATATTTCCAGGTAATTTCAGCCTCGATCAGGTCCGAATCAGTTTTTTTGTGTTTACATTCCACTCCCGTCACAATGATATTCCTGCCTTTCACCGCAGCCGCGCGGCTTAGTGCCAAATCGCGCAGAACGTTCAAATCGCCGTCATGTAAAGGTCCGCTTTGACATTTCACCGAAGGTTCACCCGTCACCCTCACGTTTTGCAAACGTCCGTTTAGTCGCGCCGTGGTGTAAGTGTTATGTTCTTCTTCGATAGCAGTGCCGGTAAGCAGCAGCGTATCGGGCAGCATAAAGAGGTTTGTATATTCCACTTCGTGCGTTTCGCCAACTGAAAGGCCGTCTGCCGGAAACGTGTAGGTTTGTGTTCGTAGTCCGCAGCAGGCCTCCATGCGCATAATCCGGTAGCCGTAATCCTCCGGCGGCGTAAGGTTCGATACATCGACCGTTGCCGTGCGGTATATTTCGTCCATTTCTGTCACTTCCGGATAATGAACGGTGTGAGCAGCCGCTTTAAGTGTCGGGCTGTACCAATAAACAATGAGTTTCAGTTCTCCATCATCCGCGAGTGCCGCCCAGCTTAAATGCAAAAGTGCAGTATCTGAAATCATGCGCATTCGCCCCATTGAGGCCGATAAAAAATATTTTTTCGCCACATCCTCAGCACTCAGGTCTAACCGATGGCGACAGGGCAGTATGCTGGCCGTACCAAGTTCTACTCCGTCGGCCGACACCGAAAAGTGTACAGGCATCGCACCGCAAGCTTCAGCGGCTTCGGACACGAGTGGCTGTAAATCATCCAGCGTCACAACACCGTTATGCCCGGCTGTAAGGTGCGCTGAGAGTATGGGCAAGTAGTCAACCTCAAGCATCACTTTACAGTCAGCATTTGCCTGAGTCTGTATTTCGAGCCTATCCACTTGGAATGGGAATATATAGGGTGGTATTTTTGTTATCAATGAAGCAGCCATAGCATTTGTTTGTTTCGTTTACTGCAAAGTTGGGGGTACACTACTTATAAACAAAAGACAAGCCACACCCCAACCCTGGAATAATCGCTTGCCTCTACCTGTCGCCATCTTAAAATCTGATTAAGTTATACTGTATGCCGATACCGATGTAAGGCTGCACCCCATGCTTCGGCGTAAAGCCCACACCGGCACCGATGCCTACACCCCAACGCCGGGGCTTGTCGCGCGCCTTGAAGCTATACTGACTACGCGTGTAAAGCCGTATGCTGTCAAGCCGCGCATCATAACCGCTCACCCACGCCGTATAAAGGCTGTCGCCATACGTCCGTTGCACTATCGGTAGCTGAACCTTCACGCTGTCCGTCTGAGGCACAGAGCACATCACCGTATCCGTCACACGCACCGTATCGGTTGGTCGGTAAATCGGCACACGCACCGTCTCATACCTCATCACCACGCTGTCCGAAGCCACGGGCGTAGCATAATACACCGTATCGCGCACCACAATCGTATCCATGCCGCGTTCATCATCGCCCCTCAGGCGGTAATGCTCCCAAAGCGAAGCCGATAGAAGCCCGGCTATGACGATAGCCGCAAGCACACCAAGCAATTCAAGCAAAGGACCCAATTTATTTTCCATAGAAGCATTCAATGTATTGAACAATCGCGTTCACATGGGTAGCCGTCACCGCAGCCATGCCGCGCTCGCTCAGCAAAAAGCGAACATCATCTTCGTTATCCATGAACAAATTCTCCGTCAGCACTGCTGCACAAGCCGTATCGCGGCAAATCGCCAGGTTCTGACTCGTGTAACGCTTACCCTCTGCCGGCACACAGCGGTTACCTTGCAAGCCCTGATAAATGGCCTCGTTCCAAAGCATCTCTGCCAATTCCTTGCTGCGCACCGAAGCATTCAGCCCCACGTGAGCCGAAAATCCGCGAGCCGAACCCCATACACTCCCGTTACCGGCTGCATTCACATGCACACTCACCAGCAGCACATTTTCTTTACCATGTTCCTTACACACGGCATTCACCCTGCGGCAGCGTTCTTTCAGCGAAACGTCTGTCTTCTCCGGCACAAGGCGCTCCACATCGTACCCCTTACACCGCAAACACTGCTCAATGCGTTTCGCCACCACACGCGCATACGCCCACTCATGCAGTCGTCCGTCTGGCGACTGCTTGCCGGGGGTTTCCTCCCCATGTCCGTTGTCAATCAAAATCTTCATAATTCTAATCTCTTTTTTTCTGGTTCATCCAAACTTTCACTAACCGCTTCTACCGCGTCCGGGTACTTCTTACGCAGCAAATTGATTAAGAATCGTTTCACACTAAACTTGTTCGTCACCCCATGCAGGCTGCACACATGGCCCACAATGCTGTCAATTTCCCACAAGCAACCAAGCCCTAACCCCACAGCTGCCGTAACCGTATGGTTCGTCACACCAAGCGGTTCAAATATCGCCAAACCAAGGATAGCACCAAGCAGCAAGTAAGTAAGGTAATCCACTGCCTTGTTACACGTCCTGCGACCTGCGCGCGAAAAACGAAACTCTTTGTGCTTGTTCAGCGCATCGCTCACACCAAACCAAAAGTCCGACACAATCAGCACCACTATCAGCACCAGCATCCACCGCAGGTCATACAGCACATCCAGTGCCTCGCTACCCATCGTAGCCCACCACAGCAAACCGGCTGTTCCCGTCTTTTCCATAACTCAACACGTCCTCCTTTCTTTTCTTTTTTTTTAAACAAATTATTCAACCCCCATATCGCTCTCCGCAACATCTGCCTCAAGCGTTTTAACCACATTGCTCGCATGCAGCGTACCGCGAACATACACATCACCGCTGTTGTACACCGACAGCTTATCGCCGCAAAAATGCACATCGCCCGTCACAATGTCAATACGTATCGGGCGCAGCGAGTTAAACGACGAACCATTCTTATTCGACAGCATCACATAAAAGTTCGCACCATCGTTTCTGAAAAACACCTTATAGCCGCCCATCGTATGCTCCAGCGCGTTCCAAGTATTGATTTTCAGTGTATTCGTCATCGGGCGCGAACCGTCCGTCTTCAAGTAAGGCGAAAGGTCGGGCGTTGAATACTTCGGGCCCATTTCCACGCCGTTCAGCACAATGCTGCCGTCCGTACAAAAGTATATCGTCGAAGCATTCGCCGTGCTGCTCATGGCTGTCGACTTCGCCGTGCCTACATCTATACGGTAGTACTTACCTTCCAAATTCTTCCAAGGCTGTAACATAAAATCTCCTTCTTTTTCGGTAAAACAATCAGCCCCATGCACAAAACAATAGCCCTGCGCATGGGGCTGACAAATTGTTCACAAACTATGCCAGTTTCAAAAGGGCTTCAAGCTCTGCCACACGCGCTGCAAGCGCGTTGTAGGTAGCAGTAGGCACATAGCCCGAGAACTTACTCTCAACAGCACCAACGCGTGAAGTCAAGTTAGTAATATTGCTCGCATTCGTCGAAGCTTTCGTTTCAACAGCTGTCACGCGCGTAGTCAAACTGTTCACAGACGCCGTGGTAGCCTTTTCAGCAAGCTTCGTGTCAATGGTGCCCTTGGTGTAAACATCTTCCGAGTTGGCTTTCTTCGCAACGTCCGACTTCACAGTCGACAAATCTACAATCTTCTTCAGCGGACCCTTACCATCCCAAAAGTAGAGGTTCGTGCCGTCCGAGAAGTATTTGTTGCCTTTATAATCAAGAATTGTTGTAGCCTTCCCGTAGCCTTCAGGCTGTGAAATTGTACCCATATCTCTGTAATGTCTGCCACCAATGGTTCGATAAAAGCCATATCCTTCAGACACTAATGAGCCCATGCCAGTTTTGTACTTTCCGAATGTTATAGTACCACCGGATGAAGCTGAAGAAGAACTTTCGATAGTTACAGCTACAGAACTTTGGACAATTAAGTTCACGTAAAGCACATCCATGTTGTCACTCACAGCACTGATTGCATTATCCGTCTGCAACTTCGTATACACATCAGCCGAATTAGCCTTCGTGCCCAGCTTCGTATCGGTCTCACCCTTCGTATAGTATCCGGCAAACTTACCCTCAGCCGCTGTCACGCGCGTAGTCAGGCTGCTGATGTTCGAAGTATTGGTGGTAACCTTAGCCTCGAAAGCCTTTCCAGCAAACTGACCATTCGCCCAACTCTTCATTTCAGCGGTATGTCCGGCCAGGTCAACCGTGCCACCAAGCGCATCCCAGTTCGCGGCATCAGCAGCACTCTTGTCGGCCAAAGCCACCACATTCGTACCGGCTGGATACTTCTTGCCACCAAGTGTAAACTCTGCCGTCACGTTCCACACATCACCACACTTCACATTCGTCAGTGCCGTAACCTCAGCAATCGTAGCCTTCGTACCTTTCACACGATACACCGATGCCACCGCCGCATTCACCTTTGCCGTAATAGCACTGTCGGCCTGTGCCTTGGTGTACACGTCTGCCGAGTTGGCCTTCGCGCCCAGCTTCGTATCAGTTTCACCCTTCGTGTAAACCTGTGTCTTCGTGTAAACATCTGCCGAGTTGGCTTTCGCGCCCAGCTTCGTATCAACTACACTTTTGTGGTAAACAGGAAGATCAATATCCACTTTCTTCTTATCAACTGTGTCGATGGTCACACGTACTTCACCACCGTTATTGATAACTTCGTCCACATTACAGAAAACACCGGCAAACTTTGCATCAACTGCACTGACTTCGCTCTTCGTTGCTTTCTTTCCCAACTCCGTATCCACATAGCTCTTGTCAGCCTTTGCCGCAATCGCACTCGTATTCGAAGTCTTAAACGAATCAAAGTCCGACTTCGCCACCTTCTTCCCAAGTTCGGTAGTCACCTCAGCATTGATAGCCTGCTGATTCTTGTTCTTGCTAACGTCCAAAATCTGATGAGCCTCGGCAAAAATGCCATCTGCCGTAGTCGATTTGGCACGCGCTGAATAACTGATATAAGTTACTTCTGCCATTTCTATTTCCTTTTTTTCAATTATACTTTTAACTACTCCAATCTCTTACTTAAAGGTAACCTTGTGCGTACTTGCCGCCTGCATCGAAGCAATGCGAAGCTGAGTATAGGTCACACCACCTACAACCACATTCGCCAACTTCGTGAAAGGAACAGGAAGCGGACCTTCTACACCACTGGGATTATCGCCCTGCATCGAAGCTGGAAGGGATACACCATTAGGCACAAGAATAAATCCGTAAGTGTTGGCCGTAAACGTGAAACTATAGTCGCCAGCAGCACTGCTCTTCGGACCAACCGAGGTAAAGCTCGAAGGAATAGGACCCGAAGCTGCAATAACTTCCTGAGACGAAACACCATACTTAATCTTATGGTAAGCAGGAATCTTCACAGATTTCATGAAAGTCACGCCCTTAACACTCACAGTTACCGAAATGGTTTGCTCTACGTTCTTGCCATCCGTAGCCCCTAAATAACTGTGATCAACGCCACCTGCAATCATGGTAATGGGTGTACCAAGCGACAGTCCACCAACTGATGCTTGGGCCGTAGGAGCTGCATCGGGCGCAACAGCCTCGCCATCGAATGTGCAATACACGCTAACCGAAACTCTCGCCGGAGCGGCAGCATCCTGCACCGTAGGCGAAACAACAAGTTTCACACCGATACGTGCTTTGAACTCCTCATCCATTTTCTCTTTAATAAAACTGGCCTCACTCTCGCTCAGTCCCACGCGCTGGCCATTAAACGATAGCTCGTGGCCTTTGCAAATAACCAGGCGGTTATCCTTAAGTGATTTTGCCTCTTCCAGGGTCTTGTTCGCGCTAAAACCTACGCGCGTGCCCCCGGCAACAGTAATTTCTGCCATAATTTTTTGTTTTGTTTTGGGTTAATAATTGTTTGTATTTCCGGAAATGATCAAACAGTCAATAATTCACGAAGCTGCGCCAATTCATTTTCAAGGATCTCTACCCGTCGGCGTAAATCGTTCGGGTCGGGCATCTCGCCACCGCCACCGCCCTGCACCAGCTCCAAGCGGTTACGCCCAGGGTTCCAGCAGTAAAGGGCCGAATCGCACAAAAACAGCTTGTTAGCCCTCACATGCCCCTCATCGTCCATGTACTGATACCGCGAAGGCCAGTTGTTACACCACGCACCCCTACGATATTCCGCCACGAACACCTGCTGCCCCGTATGGAAACGAATACTCAGCGGACGCTCAACGCTCATGTCAGCCACCGACCCCAGCGAAGCAAACCCATCGAACCGCATCGTGCAGCCCTCAATCAAGTCAGCCACATGCCCCTCCAGCTTCCCAATCTTCGGCACCTCAATCTCCACAGCCTTCATGCGCCGCTCAAAGTCCACGTCCGTGCTCACAAGCCCATCTATCACCTCAAGCTGGTCCTTGTCGGCCGATTTCAATGAAGCAATCGCCGCATCGTAACGCCCGATAAGCTGATTCACAACGCTCATGTCCACCTTCGAGTTCAGCGCGTTGTCAGTCGCAGCTTGCTTTTCAACCATCAGTATCAGCAGCGACCCCACACGCGTAGCCGTGTTCCTCTCAGGCATGGTTTCATCCCTGATGCCCGTTGCCAGTTCTATAAGGTTTGGTTCATTTATTTTCATCAGTTATTAAGGGTTTGATGTTTTTGAAACTTTTTGCCAATAACGCCCCATGCGCCGCCAGCAGGGTTATGGTGAGCGTACACGCCGCGCGTTCGCTCGTTCGGTCGGGGTGAATGTCCTGCACGGTAACCAGCGGCATCGGCCGCACCCCCGAACCCACCAAGTAAGCCCTTCCCTCGGCGCCAACCGCCAAAAAGGCCTGAGGCTCGCGCACCGGCGCAGGGCGTTCGTCCACCACAGCCTGCAGCGTAGTGGTAAACCGGCGCACACCGTTTTCGGCCGAGTCCGTCACCTCCATCCGCGCAATGCCGCTTAGGCCAATGCGCGTCCACCTTACGTAATCGGGCACAAAAGCTGCCATTCCGTCGGGCGTAATCATCACCTCGTCCAACAGTCGGGCCGGGCAGGCATAAAGTTCGGTAATGTAGCTTTTCATAGGCTTTCAGTGTTTTCGGGTTCGTCAGCCGCTTCAGCCTCCTGTGCATATTGCGCATAAAGCTTGCGTGCTTTTTCCATAATGCCCGGCACACGCTTGAATCCCGCATCGCCCGGGTCGGCACTGATTACAAACGTCTGCGGCGTAATCACCGAATAGTCGGGAGCCTGCAACTCGTCTTTATCCAGCTGGCAGCCGCGCGAGTAAGCAGCCGTCACCGCATTGAAAGCCTTCAGGTCGCCTGTGGCGCGTGCCCACCGCCACCCCTCCTCGCAGCGCTGCCTAAACAGGTAGCGGTCGTAGTCGCGGCTGTGGCGGTTAATTTCGCCCAGACAAATTTTTATCAGCTTCACGTCCTCGTAAGCCTGCGACGTGCCCACCCCGTGCTCATTGCGCAGCAGGTGCACCACGTCCGAATCCGTCCAAACGGGGTTCTCCAGCCAGCGCGAATAATACTCGCGAAGCCTGAGCACCCTTCTCTGCACCAGCTGAGGCACACGGGCCGCCTCCATGTCGGCCACCGGAGCCATCAGATACGTTTTCACTGTATCCACTATTTTGGGTGTAATGCTGCTCATGCTTACATGCTGTTTTTTTATTTTAAAAAAGTCTGATTACAATTAACTACAGGCTGATGCCCACCCCGCGCAAACGCTCGGCATAGTCGTCCTTGAAAGTGCCGCCCAGCCTCAGTATCACATCCGTGCGCTTTTGCATTTCGCGCAGCACGTCGGCACACACCGCCTCGTTGCCCACCACTTTGGGCAAATGCTTACTCAAGTATTTGCGGTAAGCACTGATCAGCCGGCTCACCTCAATGGGGTCGGTCGGCAGTGGCTCCTCCTCGGGTGCTTCGGTCTGAGGGTTGTACGTGTCGTACTGTTCCCAGTTCTGCCGGTACTCATCGTCAAGCTCCTTCAGTATTTGAATGTGCTCGTAGCGGTCGCACGGCGTAGCCGCAGCCATGCCGCAAAGCGTGTTATATTCGGCCTTCATTTTTTGGTAAAGCGTGCCGTTCCGCTCGTAAAGAGAGCGAATGTCGGGCGGCAGCTCGTCGTGGTCCTCGCGCAGCCCCCTGCCGTTGCCCCTAAGGCTCTCCTCCGTCCGCGTCATTACCACAGGTTCCTGTTCGGCCACCTTGCTTGCCGTCAGTCCGTCCAGGCGTATACGCAAGTGCTTGCGCAGCTCGTTCTCGACAATGGCATTGTACCGCCCCGGAGCCATGCAGGCCGAACGGTACAGCCACTGGTTCCTTGTGAGCTGCAAAAGGAGCAAAGCCCCCTGCTCCACGTTGCGCGTAGCAAAGGGGCTTTCTACCCACGCATTTATTCTTTTTGTCAATTCGTGGTCCATTCTTCCGTGAATTAGGGTTCTTCGACGGGTTTTGGCAGTCCGGTTTTAGCATCAATGTCGCCATCATCGGCCGTAGCAATTACCCCCTCGTAGTAGGGAGCCGGACAAATGTCTGTAGCTTCAATCTCGAAATCCGTACCGCCCGAAGTGCTGATGCCTTCGCCCGTTGAAAATTTGGGCTTCACGTCAATCGGAAAAGCCTCTGAACCCAACACGCGGAACTTCCCATCGCGCTGCCGAACCAGGAACACCATGTCCTCGTCAATAGCCATGCGGCAAAAGCCCGCTGCAGCAGCCGACGAACCCGGATAGCTCGCCGTAAGTTTGTTCAGAAACGTACGGCTCGGGCGGTCGCCCTGCGTTTCGCACTCCACGTTTCCCTTGTTCGTAGCCAAGTCAATGCGCACCCACTTTTTGTCGCCCGCCAGCGTAAAGTCGCCTACGTAGGTGGCAAGCTTCTCCATTGTGCTCTCGGCGCTCACTTCGGGCAGCGTGGGCCATTTCACAATGTCGCGCTTAAACACACCGTACACATACTGGAACAAGCCGGGCAGCACCTTTGTGCCCTGGCAAAAACGCAGTGAAGCAAGGGGAGTGCCCTCTTTGCAAATGTTGCTTAATTGTGCCATAGTCTTTCTTTTTTTCTTTTGTTCTACCTATTTTAAGCATCAGCACCGATTTCGCCAACCATTAGCATTTCCGGGCTTAGTGTGCGGAACTCCACACCAAAGGCCATAGCCGCTTCGAGTGTCAGCATCCAGCTTGTGTATTTCTCAACAGACAACAGTTCGCCCGGCATCTCCCCAGCACCATAACCGTAGCACATGTTTGTTTGCGGAGCAATGTGAATGAACTTACTGCCCTTTTTCGAAGCCAAAGGCACAAACTCGAACAAATCATCCGAACCATCCAAAAATGTCTTTTTGAACTCTTGATTGTAGGGCAATGAACCATGCAGCAACTGGTAATTGCGGCAGTAAGCTTGGTAATCTGCATGCGTGCAGAAAATTTTGCAGTGCTGTCCCTTCAGTTCATCGTCGCAAGCATCGAACAGTTTTTGGAACTCTTCAATAGCGTTTGCCTCGGTTATGGTTTTCAAGGCTATATAGTTACCCTTCTCGTCGCTGATGTTCGTGGCGGTCTTTTCGGCTTCGGTAATCGTGTCGAAACCGTCAAATAATTCTGCCGTTGTATCGCCGCTGTCCGAACGCTTGCCGCTGAAAATAGCCATGTTCAGTTTCTTACCCAGTACACCAGCCACATAGAACAGAATGTTCTTGGCAATGTCGGTGTTCTTAAGTCCATCGCCCTGAAGCACAAGGCTTGAGTAAATGGTGCCGTACACTTCGTTCGGGTCGAAATCAATGGAACAGTTTCCAAGTTTGGGGCTGAGCGTACGTGGAGTAATCTTAAAATTACCCTGCGATTTGCGGGTATTCTTGTAAGGGCCGAGTTCGGCCGTGCCTTCCAACTGTCCGAACACATGATCACCGCGCAATCCGGGGAATGGGCTCATGTGTTGTAACGTGGCTCGTGCACCAGTGGCTGGCATCATCAAAAGGTCTTTCGCATAGGTGGTTGCCGATTTCTTCAAGGCATCCAGAGTGGTGATTGGCATAAAGTTCTTGTTTTAGTTGGTTTAACATTGTTAAAAAAGGTGTCCGAATTTGGCTGCAAAGGCAGCAGCTTCTGCACCTGGTAGTCGCACAGCATCGTTTTCGGTCGCATCAGGCATTACTTTTTCTGTGTCTGCACCATCTTCATCGGCCAGATCGTTCACCTGTTTGGTCAGGGCATCCATCTGGTTTTTCTGCTCCGAAAGTTTGTTTTCAAGTGTTTTTACCTGCTCCTCGGTAAGGTGCAGCGTGCCGTCGTCAGCGGTGGTGAGGGTTTCAATACCCAGCATTTCAGCCAAAATGGCGGCTTCAAGTGTTTTGCTTTTCATATTGTCTGTTTTTGATTGTTTATGGGTTTCGCATAGCGCGTCTTCTTCAGTATCTTTCGGGCCTATAGCTCCGCGAAACAGTTCTTTTACTTTTTGGAACAGGCCATTTTCAGTATCATTTTGTTTCTCAATGCGCGGCAAAGGCAGTCCGCACGCGGTAAACTGTTGGCACAGGCTGTCGGTCAGTACAGACTGTTCACCATCTTCCACAATTTCGTCAATCAGTCCGAGTTTCAAACATTCGTCAGCCGTCAACCATCGTTCCTCTTCCATTACGTGTGCCATTTCTTTTGCCTCGCGCCCAGTTCTGAGGGCGTAAACCGATGCAATCACACGGTCCACGTTTGCCATATCGGCTGCCTGCTTCTGAAGTTTTTCGATTTCTTCAGCCAGTTCTTCTTTGTTAAAGCTTCCCCAAGTGTCAACCCACTGCGAGCAGGGGTGAATAAGCATCAGCGCATACTTGCTCATTTTTACTTGCTTCGCGCCCATGGCCAAAATGGTAGCCGCACTTGCTGTCATGCCAAATACGTAGGCTGTTACGTTTCCGTGGTCTACAAACTGCTGTCGGATGTCGAGTGCATGCTGCACATCGCCGCCATACGAATTGATGTGTACTTCGACGGCATTGTTGGCATTTTCTTTCAACTTTGCCCTCACATATTGCTTCGTAATGCTGTAGCCGATGTAACCATCGACGTACAAAGTATATTTTTTCATAGTTCCTGCGTTGTTCGTTCTATTGGCAAAGGTAAAGAAGCACCTGCATCAGCAAAAAGACGCAAAACGCCCCCCTTATCACTCTTCGGCTTTACGCTCTGCTTCTTTATTTTGATTCCGTAATTATCTGATTTCCAGCTAAAATCATGGTTTTGCATAATCCTTTTTTTCCACTTGTCTATAAACCTACCCCCCAGTGCCCTACGCCCTGATTTGTAATTACGCCTCCCTTGCAAGGCGGTATATGCAGGGGCACGTTCATCGGCTACCACTCGTTACGTTGAGCAGCACACGTGCTTGTGGGTACTTCTCGCAACCTATGTAGAGTGTATCGAAAGCATCGCTTCCGTCGGTGCGGCTTTCGAGTCGGTCTTCATCGGTTTCGGCCAGCTTTTCTCCGCGCTTATCCTTCTTGCCGTTATACATGCCGGCCGTCTGCACGGAAATGAGCAAGTCGGGGTTGTTCGGTTCGTTGAAGTAGGGCATAAGCCGCGCCTGTCCCGAAAATCCGCGGTTAATGAGCAGATACTTATCGATGTGGTTCCAAGGCTTCCCAATGTACACCGGGCGTACCCTCCAGCCGTTTAGTTTAAACTGGTGAATAACGTCCCATTCAAACCCCTCATCGCGTACCGCATAGTGATTACCCTTGGCTGTGGCATCGTAATAAAATATTACTTCGTGCAGGGGTAATGGCTCATAGTAATGGCAAAAGTCGTCGACAAGCGCATCGATCTTCCGTCCGTTCTTCACGTAGAATGATTTCAGTACATTCAGCCTCCGGTTCCCCTCGTCGGCTTGTCCGCACACAATCCAGTTAATCAGGTTGTTGTAGTCCATACCGATGCAAAGCGGGCGCGTGCGATCAATGTCGGCATCGAAAGCGCAGGTTCCTGCTGCAGCTTCAATGCGCCCAAAGTCGTAACCCATGTCGTCCAGACGGCTGTTGTCTGTCATGGTATACTTGTGACGAGGGCGCATCGATGAGTAAAAGCCGTCCTTCATGATGCTCACTGGCAGGCACAATATGCTTGTTCTGAACACCATATAGGGTAAATCGCGCCTCATTTGCCTTATCCAAGCCTCGCCCAGTACTTCAATGTTCGTGAGTGATGAGTAGGTTCTATACAGCGTGCAATGCTTGCGCAGCGCACAAAGCATGCGCCTCACCTCGTTAAGCGTTTGCCGCAAATATTTACTTTCTGGTTCTTGGTCAAGTCGGGTGCGAAGGTTGTATTCTTCGGCAAGCAGCGCTTCGATGGTTTTTACGGTATCGGTGGTGGCTGCCTGCTCGTAGTTCAGGAACCAACTGCCTGCCTTTGTGCATGGCATGTCGCTCGTAATGAGCATGCCGTGATGAAAGTGCAGGTGGCCGAACTCTTTTTGCTGTCCGCGATTAGCCGGAAATGTTTCATCTTTCAGCCTTTCGAAGTTCACGAACTTAGCTTCGTCTATGTCCACAAAATCAAAGCTCTTAGAGTTGGATGTGCCCACGCGGTCCTGGCTGATAATCTGCCCGATGGCACCGGTGTAGAAACTGATGATGTTGTCCCAGTCGTCAGGAACGATGAGTGGCTGCGGCCAACCAAGTTCCTTAGGCGGTCGTCGGCCTATGCACCAATGCACATTACGTTTGTAGCCCCACGCCTCCCAGTGCTGAAACATGGAGGGCAGCGTGTTGGTTTTGGCGCGGATGGCCGTGGGACTGACAAAAGCGGTGGTCGAACGTGGCATCTGCTGCATATTGCGTAAGTTGATGGCTGCGTGCAGCACGCCCTTGCCAGTTCCGCGTCCGGCCACCACCACCGACGTGTTGGCATCAATGGCCGTTACCTCGCGCTGCATGCGGTTAAAAAATACTTTCTTCATGTTAAAATAAATGTGTACAAAAATGGGGGGTATAATGGATGCGATTTTCGCGTTTTTTTTTCACTATTATGCCATTTGTTTCGTATAAGCGCCTCATGCGGTAAAATTTCTGTCTAACAGCTTCGCGGTATTCCAAGCTGATTCCGTTAGCGGCACACCACGCATCGATGCCTCGGTTCAGCTCTCCGCTGCTGCCTACCAGCGGCGAACAGTCGCTCCACAGGTGCATGCGAAACAGATTATCAATCGATACCGACAACAGCCGCCTGCCGCGCTGCGTCAGGTGATTGTAATACTCAGGGCGGTGCATCGAATTGTCGGGTAAGCAGATGGCCACAGTTTCGGTGCTCTGATTCGTAGGGCGCTCAGTCCGGTCTGTTTTTCGTTTCAAATGGCGGACCATTAGCAGGTTCTCATAGCTTCGTGCCGGGAATCGGACGGGATTGCCGAGTGCGTGAATGAGCCATTGGCGCAGATGGCCATTGAGGTGTAAATAAATTACGATGTCTTTCATGTTTTTTTCTGTTTGGCGGTGTGAGTTCTTACAAACACATAAATCCACGCTGCCCGACAGGTACTCATGAAGGGCAGCGTGGCAAGTAAAGCCTGTGGCATATTAGCCAGGAGTAGGGGCGCAGGGAATGCAGCCACTTGTCGGCGAATCCGGGGGTGTGGTTGCCTGAGGGTTCAAGGCGGCATGCAGTTCGGCATAGGGGTGAAAACTCGCCGTGCAGCGCGGAGGTTGCAGCAGGGCTTTGCCCGTGGCAGCATCAATCACCGTGCGACTGCGCTGATGCTTGGCATAAAGCAACCCGAATTCGGACAGCGCAACGCCGCCACCGCGCGCAAGTTCGCGCGTCATGATACGCAGCAGTCCGTCGATGGCCTTGTAGGCCGTGGTAATGGTGAGCCGTTCCGTAACGGCCAGTTCCTGAGCCAGGGCACATTTGTTCATGTAAGTCGTAGTTGGGTTAGGGGTGTTTGGTTTCATTTTAGTCGGCTGTTTCAAGGTAAAGCATCGTTTCGGTGTCGTTAAAAAAATCGAGCTCGTCGGCACTGCTCGTTTCTTCTTTTCTTAGGGTGGAAAAGGGCAGTGCTTTGCTGCAGCTCACAGCTTGTTGTTTCGTTTCACCAGCGTGTCGAGCACCAGCAGCATGGGCTCGTCGGCCCACCCGGGCGGAGTGTCAACACCCAGCAGACTGAGCTGCCCGGGGCTGATGCTTTGGTACCAGCCATTCAGGCCACACACCCACATGCCCTCGTCCTCGTCGCGGTGGGGCATTTCCTTTTCGTAAATGTACATCTGGCCGCTGCGGTCGGTGGCCAGATACCATATTTCGCTGTATAAAAAAAGGGTTTCGTTCATTGGCATATTTTCTTTGGTTTTGTGCAATTATTATTACTTTTCGTGGGGGTAATTGCGCGAATAACGCGCCACCCATGAGCGGGCACGCCGCATTAGCTCCGCGATTGTTCGCATTAGCTCCGGGCTCGTGTCAGCCCGTTGGCCGAGTGGTCAAAGTTCAGCGCACAGCCCCCTCGGGGGCAAGGTTGCTTAATGTTCGGGCGAAAGGGGCTTTTTGCGAATTTTGTTCTCGCGGCAGAACTGTTCGATGAGCCGGCGCAGCATGTGTGCCATGGGCTTTGCCCTGTCGGCCGAAAGGGCATGCAGGCGGTTGTAAGTGGCTGGCGTTACCCGGAAGCTGATGCTTCGCGTGGGCTGTGGGCCCTCGGCCTCAGGGTCGAAGGGGGCGTAGTCGGCCTCCAGGCCATCGAGCAGTTCCTTCACGTCGGCCTCGGCACCGATGGCACGCATCACAATCGGAAATATCTCGGCAAAGTCGCGCCGCATCTGCTCCATTTCGCCATCCGAGTTTTTCAGGTAGGCACGCGCAAACTGCTTGGCTATGCGCTCGGTCAGTCGGTCGTAGTCGTTGAGCAGCTTTTTCAATTCGTTGCGGTAAAAGCCGTGGGCGTAGATAATGTCCTGCGCCTCGCCCATCACGTAGGCAGCTATTTCGCTCATATACTTGGCCGTAACGATGAGCCGCCCAATGCGCTGAATCGTGCCGTTTTGCTGCATGGTGTCGATGCGCGCTTCGCACGCTGCGCGCTGCTCGTCGGGGGTGAGGGCGCGGACTGGCGTAAAGGCCTTGGTGGGTTTGTCGGTAGGGGTGGGTGTGTTCATAATTTTTCGGGGTGTTAAGTGAGGTACTGCCGCACGCCGAGGCACGGGGTGGCGTTGGCGGGCCACCATTTTCGCGGCCGCGCGTAAATGGTACTGCTTCGTGTGGCTCTGCGTGTGGCGTTAATCGGTGTGTGTCAGTGGGTTACACACTTGTGGTTAAACAATCAGTTCGGGATGCTTCAGCGCCATGCGCGCGGCTGTTTGCCGCATGGCATCGAGCCGCTGGCACACATGGCCCACGGTGTCGGTTTCGGCAAAGCAGTGCACCATCAGCGTGCCGCAGCAAATGCCCACTGTGCCGTCGGTTTCGCACAGCGCAAACTGCCGGCCAATGCGTCGGCAAAGGGCAGCCTGGCGAGCAGCCTTTCGCGCAGCACTGCGCCGCGCCAAAAAGCGGTGAAGGGGTGTGGTGTAACGTTTCATTCCGGGGGGTGAGGGTTAAGGGGTTAGGTAATGAACTGCGCTATCGGGCATTGGCCGCATGGGTAATTACAGCATGCTGAAGGCTGTTTGCGCTCGCTCTGACGAGTTTTCGCCCTCAGTGTGTGTGATTTATTACCTTGTGGCGGAAAACCGCCTTAAAACGCAAATATTCTACTCTTCAGTGCTGCGCGGCTTTGGCGTTGCGCTCCTCGGCAGCGCGTTCGGCCGCCAGGCGGTGAGGTTCGTAGCCCATGTTGTAGAGCCACGCCACCTCCTCCCACTCCGTGCGGCTCATGCCGTTTTCCTCGTGGTCGCGGCGGTCGGCCCGGGCAGCAGCTTCGCGGCGGCGGGTTTCGAGTCGGTCAATCTCTTTGCGCCGTTCGTCAAGGAACTTCATCAGCCCGGTGGTAATGGCCATGGCATCGACCGCCCCGTAAAAGCGGCCGTAGCGTCCGGCCTTTACCTGCTGCAGGTAGTACATCACCTCGGCCACGTTGAGGTACCAGTACTGCGCCAGTATCAAGTCGCTCAGCTCGTCAATTTGCACTTCGGTGAGTTTGTCCTTTACGCCGGTGAACTCGCTCAGGTTGTTGAGCTGAATGCTCAGCCACATTTTGGCCACGTTGCGCCCATAGGCTGCGCTCACCACACTCAGTGCCGGAGCCGTGCCGCCAAAGGTGCGTTCGGGGTGGGCTATGCAGGCTGTTTGCAGCGAAGGGCTGAAGGTGGTCAGGAAGTGTGCGGCCGGGCCGTAGCGTTGTTCACAGGCCAGGGCTGCCGCCGTCGTCGGCTGTTTCGGCAGCGAGCCGGGCAAGGTAGTTGGCAAAGCGGCGGTCGCGCTCGGCGCGTTCATCGTCGCGCTCACGAGTGCGCCAACCTCCCGGGGGCGGTGTGCTGTTAGTCGCTGACGCGGCTGTGGGGTTTGTTCCGTTTCCATAGCGTTCGGTTTTTTGAATGATTATTTGCGGGCGTTCGGCTCGCGCTTTTTCGCGCTCGGCTTCGCGCTGGCGGCGCTCGGCTTCTTTTTTCGCGGCTTCGGCGGCACGAGCTTTTTCGGTTCTTTCCCACATTCTGGCAGCGGCTTTCCAGTCGGCCATGGGGCGGGTTCCGATGCGCCAACCTACACTGTCGTAATAGTCTGTGAAGTGTACGGCATCAATCGGTGTCCCCTGCTCGTCCATGTAGGCTTTCACCTCCTCTACACTCGGCCTTTCAAATGCCTTCGCGCTTTCTTTTTTTATTTTATTTTTTTCTTTCTCTTTCTCTTTCTTATTATATATATTATTATGTTGTGTACCGTCTGTTGTACTTTCTGTTGTCTCGTCTGTTGTACCGTCTGAACAAAAAACATTTTTGAAGCGATTGATACACAGACTTTTACGTCTATTTTCTGTTGTACTGTCTGTTGTATCATCTGAAGCATTTTCTGTTGTACTGTCTGTTGTACTGTCTGTTGTATCGTCCGAGAAAAAAGTTTTTTCAGAACTGCTGATATTCAGGTAATTACATTCGATTTCTGTTGTATCGTTTGTTGCGCATTCTGTTTTTTGATAAAAATCATAATTCACAATTGTTACAATTGAAATTATATGCGATTTTCGTTGCACTATTTTTCGGTCGTTTTCCAGCATTGACAAGAAGCGTTCGACCCTGCCCCTCGACCACCGCCAACGCCCCGAGAACCATTCGCGCGAATAGGCCACCTGTCCGCGCTTAATGGTTACTCGGTTGCCGCGAATGAACGTCACGCGGTCGGCAAAGTTGGCTAACAGCAGCAAATCAATCCATGCCTGCATTTTCGTAAACGGCTCGGCAAAATATAGCGGGTCGTCCATGATTTTGCGGTGCAGGCGTATCCAACTGTTTTCCATAAGCCATCGCAAGGGTTAAAATACGCGGCCACGATTAAAGCAGTAGTTCTCGGCATCGGCCTCAAGCTCGTCCTTGGTTCGCATTTTGCGCTGCAGCATCCAGGCATCGAGCTCTTCCTTGTTGAAGTATACCTTCGAGTTCTTTTTGTAGTAAGGAATGAGCCGCCCCGAGGTCATGGCATACATGCGCGGCAGGCTCCAGCCCGTGTAAATGGCGGCCTCCTTCATGGTCAGCACCTTTTTCACGCCAATGGTCGCAAGGGCTTTCAGTTCGTCGAGTTTAGCGGCTAAATCTTCCAGGGTAATGGCCGCAGTGGTGTGGGTTTGATTTTCGGGGTTCATAATTCTAAGGGTGTTAAAAGTGTGTGTGAGTGAGTTATTCTTCAATTGTGTAAAACAGCGTAGGCATCCAGCCCAGGCGGTAAGTGGCGCGGCCTATGTAGCACAGCGATAGTGCCGGGAACATGGCCCAGAGCCGTCCGTAGCAGAACATGGCTATGAGCAGCAGCGCACCGAAAACAATGAGGGCGGCAAGCAGCCATTTCAGCAGTTCGAACACATGAAGGAACGTTGGGGTGTGGTTCATAAGGGTGTACGAGGTTTTTTTAAAAAAAAGAGGGGCGTGGAGTGGTTTTTCCGAACGCGGATTTGAACAGAAGCGTTTACTTACTGTCCGTGTTGTCGAGGTCGCGTTTCGCGCGTTTTTGGTTAGTGGTGTATACCAGTGCGGCTTTAAGTATAACTTTGGCAACTTCCTTCGCTTCCATCATGTTTAGGAAGGCGTTGACAAGTTTGTCGGTGTTGTCTGATGCTATGGCAGATGTGAAACGGTCGTTTTCAACCAAAATGGCGAACACCATTCTTTCTTCTTTGTTTTCTTTATGCCAGCTTTTTATTTGCTTGAATAGCTGGCGCCGTTCGTCGTTTTTGCTCATGGGTGGGTTATTCGTTAATAAGTCTATGTGGATGAGGTGCCGCCGAGTCAATCAAACAAATTTCGTGTGTATTGCGTTCGACAATTTGACCATTCCACCTTTTGACGTCTTTGACGTATGGATGAAATTTCGGGATGGTGCAGCCACAAATATCGCATCGTATGTCGCAATCGGCATAGAGGCATTCAATTTTAATAGTATCAATCATGATTTCGTGTTTTCAGCACATACGTTTGTCTTTGAATCCAACTCCAACCGTGCCGATTTTTATCGCTTCCGAAATACGTTTGTCGGCATTCATAATTGTGCAAACTTGCGTGCCGTAAACTTTTAACGCAGTCATGCCTTTTATTTCGCCATCTAATAGCCAACATCTATAAACACTCGCTTTCTCGTTCGCAAGTTTTGCCTTTTTCAGTGTCTTGTAAGTGCGTTCCGTGCCATCGTTATAAAAGCACTTGTCGTATTTCACTTTTTCGGGCTTCTGCCGTGGCTCGACAAATTCAAGGTCTTTGCAATTTTCCTCGAAAACATCGCCTTCGCGGCCGTCAAAGTCTAAGTAGACAGTGCCGTCTTCGAAGAGAGCGACTACGTACATGGGGAATTTGGTGAGATGGTTGCAAACGATGTCGCCAATTCTTAGGTCTGTTATCTTCATGCTATTCGTTTTTTTCGGGTTCTACGCCAACGATTACAAAGTCTTTCGCTTTCATGCCCAACCTTTCGGCAATTTCCGCCTTTGTAAGTGATTGTTTTTGCGCTCTTTTCCACAATAACTCACCATTCGTAAGTAGACTACCAAAAGCGCGACCTCTTATTGCAATTACTTTAGATACTTCAATATATTCAAGCTGCACCCACGGACCACTCGTGTATATTAGCGCAAGTTGCTCTTTTTTTTGGGAACCAATTTCGCGTATCGGGAATATGACACCAACTTTCCCATACTCAAATTCTAAAACATAGCCAGGCTTCAATTTAATGCCGAATAGCGTGTTTCTGTCAGGGTTGCACCTTTCGGGTTTGTCAGTTGTTCCGAGCAAATGTTCGTTGCCTTCGTATGGTATACAATATTCCCATGACGACACGAGGCAACAATAACAACGACTCGAAAGAGACTTTTCACATTTTTCATAGAGGTCTATTTGCCAAGCAGCCGTTTCTTTGTCTCGTACAAGCACCTTATCAAAGGGTTTTAATTCAAATTCATTTTTCATTTCCAGAGTTTTTAAAATTATCTATTAAATCGTTCATTTTTCTGCAAAGTTCAAGCGCCTCGTCTGCGTTTTTGAATATAACTCCTTTCTCATTTGCCATCTAAGAGCCTTTTTCACGTTAGACATCCGTACTGTTATTCGTTAATGGGTTCTATTTCTATGCCGATGGTTATTTTCGCTTTTTCGGCCACCGAGCGTTCTATTACTTTTTCGATTTCGTCGTGCAGCCAATTGCCGAGCAGTTCTACCACCTTCTGGTTGGTGATGCCCCGGCCGTCGTCGTCGTTGAGCGCAGCTATGCGCAGCCCGCATTCGGTATCGGTGAGCAGTACGCCGTTGTCAATCAGTTCGTATTCGTAGACGGTCGTCGTCTGCTGAACAGTAATTTCATTTTTCATTTTCTTCGGTGAGGGGGTTAGGGTTTGGTAAATAATTGTTTGATAAAGTCATTCAGTTCGTCGGCTGCTTTTTGAGCCTCCGATTCGTAGCGGAAGCAGTTGCCCATGCTCAGATTGTCCAGGTCGGACTCGTAATTTTCCCAAACGTAGCAGAGGGGGTGTGCTTCATAACGTCCGCTCCAGCACACAGCGTAGTATTTGTCGCCACGCTGCGGCATCCAGTTCGTGTTGTCCTTCCGGGTGTCCCTGCAGGTAAACACCCAATCCTCGCGGCCTTCGTAGGGCAGGCATTGCAAGTAATAATTGCCGTCGGTGGCTTGGAAGTGGCATACCTCGCACACCTCGCGGCCGTTGACGGTTGTTTCGGTGTACAGTCCGGCAAAAATGCGGGGCATCCATGGCTGGTCGGAGCGATTGCGCACAAGCACGCGGTCGAACAGGCAGAGCGGCGAATGGTCGGAGGCTGCGGGCGTAGAGTTGTAGGTTACATGGGGGTTCATCATGGATTGGGGGTGTTAAAGGGTTTTACATCAGGGGGTTCATTCAGGTGCCAGGTCGTTGGCATCGATGTCAGGGGCGATTCCGATGGTAATATTATTGGCCATTGGGGTTTTCTACTTTTTTTGCTCGGGCGCGATTGATTGCTTGGTTGATGTGGTTGCATGCTCTTTCAGCATAGCTGTAGTTGAGAAAAACCAATCCTTCGCATAGCAGGTAGCGGTCCATGGCATCGCCTTCCCAAGTCAAGATTTCGACTTTTGCACCCATACTCAGCATCTTCGTCGAGATGGCGTAGTAGGAATCGCCTTTTTCGGGACGCTGTCTGGCGATTTTCTTCGTGCGCGCTCGGTTGATGGCTTGGTTGATATGTTCGCATGCTCTTTCAGCGTCGCTGTAGTTGAGAAAAACCATTCCTTCGCATAGCAGGTCGCGGTCCATGGCACCGCCTTCCCAAGTCAAGATTTCGACTTTTGCACCCATACTCAGCATCTTCATTGAGATGGCGTAGTAGATATCGCCTTTTTCGGGACGTTGCATGGCGACATCGTGCAACTCGTAGGGGTCTGTTCCGGGTTTCTCGATTTTGCCGAGCAGTTGTGGGAAGCGGTCGTATGGGATGCATTGCGCAAAGCCTTCGTTGGCATTTTTGATATAGTATTTCCCGTCAGCTTCGTAATCGAAGAGACCAAAGCTCCAGGCTTGATTGTCGTTTTCGCGGACCAGTACGTTAAGTCCTTCGGATAAGATATATTTGTTCATGGGTAATTTGATTGTTATTTTTGATTTACATGCCAGGCCACGTAGGCGTGCCAGTTGGGCGTCACAATTTCGTGCCAATCGCAGCCGGGGTGTTCGCGCTGCCAAATTCTTATGCGCCTCACAATCAGGTTGGCCACATCGAGCGGTGTGGGGCATTCGGGGCTGGTGAGTTCGGCAGCGCAGGGGGGAATGGGCGGCGGCAGCTGATTGTCGGCAAAGAGTGGGAGTTGGTGAATTTCGCGCTTCATGGCTGTGGGTTGGTTTTGTGGCCTATTAGGCTGAGCGCCTGGGTGGGTGTCATTCGCCCCATGCGGTCGATGAGCAGGAGCATGGCGCGTTCGTAGGTATAGGCCAGGCAGGGTAGGGCCGGCATGCGGGGCAAACTGATGCTGCTGCGTTCGCCGCGGTAAATGGGGCATTTGGCATTTTTGGCACATTCGTCGCAGCCGAAGTCGGCAGTAATGATTTGGCGAATTACGCTGTGTTTTGTTTGCATGGTTCAATGTGCTTTTAAGTTCATATTTTTGTTAGCAGTTCCGCGTTTTGGCCTATCCAAAGCATGCAGTCCTGCCCGTTGAATGAGAAGTCAAACGCCTTGTTTCGCGGGCTATATCGGCCGTCGAGGATTGTGCCTTCCTTCAGTCCGCGTATTTCAGATAACAGCCAGTAGCCGCATTCCGTAGTGACCTTGACTATGGCTTTTGCCTTGATTGTATTGTCCATGTGCTGTTTGGTATTGTCAGTTCTTAAGTGCTGCGCGTTTGCCGCGTCGTTCTTCCTTTTCGCGCTTTTGGCGCATGGCCTTTGTTTCGTAGAGCCCGTATCGGCAGAGTATGAGCACCACGCCCTGCGGCGTAAGCCCCATTTCGTCGGCCACCTTACCATAGATGCGCGACGGGGCAATGTCGGCATACTCAGGATTGCTGCGGAGCTCGCTCCATCTGTCGCACACGGCCTTGTGACGGGCCAATTTCTCGCGCTCGTGACGCGTCATAAATTCTTTCGTCATTGGGTTGTTTGGGTTGTTTTGTTTATATTTGCAAGTAGTATTGTTAGATATTGTATAATTAAATGTCGAACACGTTGCAAAAGTAGAGTAATAATCTAATCAAGCCAAATAAATTAGAGTGATTCTCTATTTTTAATCAAAAGTTTAACAATTAAAGATAGAAAAATGAGTACTGCTTGTGAAACTGTTAAGGATAGACTTATAAAATTTATCTATTCTATGAATTTAACTAAATCAGGGTTTGAAAAGACTGTAGGTCTTTCTAATGGGTATCTTAACCAATTGCGTTCATCTCCCTCTAATGAAAAAATAGAGCAAATATCTAATTCATTTCCACAGCTTAATAGATATTGGCTTCTGACCGGTGTTGGCCCCATGTTATTAGACGTAGCTCCCCCCGCTCAAGTAAGTTCTGTAAACAGTGCCGTAGCGATGCACGGCAATGCCATCAACACCATCACGAACGAATCGGCCGGTGGCGAGAGCAGCGTGAGCCAGGAACTGAAAATGGCACAACAAAAAATTGAAGCCCTCGAAAAATTGCTCGACGAAAAAGAAAGGCTCATCAAAGTGCTGCTCGACAAGAAATAAAAAAATGAGTAACTTTGAACGAGTAAGAAAAATAAAAGAAGAGAAACGGCAAAAGTCAGACACCAGGCGCGAAAAATTGGCAGGATATTTTTTTGATTTGTCGAAACTAACTTTCGCAGCTCTTGTAGTGGGGTGCTTTACTCCTGTCAATGATACCGTGGTTATCAATGGTTGGGTACTGGCTGTTGGTTCTGCTCTAACCATTGTTTTTGCTGTAATCGCAAGTATAATCATTAAAAAATAATCCTATGTATCTGTTGATTTTCTTTTCTATATGCTTAGCGGTAGCCGGTGCATTTTTAATTTGGCTATACACAAAACCGGGTAAAAAATGGCTGAATGATTTGTAAAAAGGTTCTTTCCGGTCCTCTCGGTTTCATTGTTGGTTACTATTTTAAAGCATCAAAGGAATAATCATGGAAAGTTTTTTGATTTCATTTCACCTGAACAATCAAGAAGACTACGCAAAAGTATCTGAACAAATCCGCAGTTACCCCAAATGGGCGCGGATTGTAGATAATGTATGGATTGTGTTGTCCGACAATAAGCTAACGGAAATAAGAGAAAGTATATCATCCTTGATTGACAGCAACGGCGGTTCTGTGCTCGTTGTGAAAGTAACACATGCCGCATGGGCTACCTATGCAGTAGAAAAAGAAGTAACCGATTGGATGAAAGAAAATATTTAAGGAAAAAAGGTTCACACGGCATATGTAACTTTGAACAGGCACGGAATGGCCTAAACTCGTAATAAATATGATACAACTGACCAGCATAGATTTTGCGAAGCTTATACAATATGCCGCGCAAAAAATGTTCTATCAACATTTGAACCGTACGCAAATAAATAAAATCCTGTTTTTTGTGTATGGCAGATATTTGGCACTTACAGGCAATAAACTCTTTACTGACGACACGCCTAAAGCATGGCCATACGGCCCGGTGTTCCCGATAGTAAACAAGCGAATCAATCCATCGGAGGAGGTAAAATTCACCCCGGAAATGATCTCTGAATATAAGAAAAACGGCACAGCACTCGAAATCATAAAAGATGCCGTGAACGTAATGCACAGCAAATCTGCTCAAATGCTAACCGACTGGTCGCACCAAATTGGGTCACCCTGGTATAGAACGCTCTACGAGGGGCGCAACGATGGAAGCAGAGCCGCATGGGATACCGAAATTAAGGATGAATACATTAAAGAGTATTTTGCATGAACAACAGTGCATCAGATTTTTTTAACCCTGATCCACGAATTTCAAAGTGTCAGAGGTGGAAACATGCAGGGTACTATGTTGTTAGGTTCGTCGAATGCTCTTTCAGTCATCCTTTAAAAAAAATAAAGCTATGTATCTGTTGATATTTTTTTCAATCTGCTTGGTAATAGCCGGGGCATTCCTAATTTGGCTGTACACAAAGTCGGGCAAGAAATGGCTTAAAGATTTGTAATTACAATAAAACAAGGAGTTCATCCGCATAAAGATGAACTCCTTGTCTTAAAAATAGCCCTAAACACATATTGCAGCAGCTTTACCGCACTTCAATGCTTAGTAACAAATGCGCAAAGCTGTGCAACCCCTCAACAATTTTTTTTCCCTGCTCCGGCCGAGGATTGCTTCTGCCGGCTGCATAGTGCGCCAGCTGCTTTTGGTTGATGCCGGTAAGGCGCTCCAAAGCCGCAAACGACATGAGGCTGCGCAGATAACAAAGAACCGCACGAACATCGAACACAAAATCGAGCACCCAGTCATCATCGAACTCAGCAGCAACCTTGTCACCGTCGGCCTTGGCACACTCCAAATAAAAAGCTACACTTTCAGCAGCTTCACGCTTGAAGTCGGCAAAACTTCCGGACGTAGAAACGACCCATCCCGGTAGCAAGTCGCAAGTGCCGCACAAGCCAGTTTCTGTAGGTGCCGTTAAAATACAAATACGTTTCATGTTGTAAACAATAGAAATAACGTTGCAAAGGTAGTAAAAAAGCTACTCTTTTGATAGTATTTGCGGAATCCGCGCCACAGCCGTTTGCTTGTTTTTGTCTATGATTTTGGCATAAATCTGCGTAGTCGAAATGTTGCGATGCCCCAACAGCTTACTCACCGTGTAAATGTCGGTATTCAGATCGAGCATGAGGCAAGCGAATGTGTGCCGTCCCGAGTGGAAAGTAATATGTTTGTTTATGCCGGCCTTTTCAGTCCACACCATCAAATGCTTGCACAACATATTAACCGAATTCGAAAATGGGAAAATACGGGTTGAATCCTTGCCACGAGCACCCATGTATTGTTCAGCCTGTGGCGAAATATCCAAATACTCCAAAGCCCCCGTCTTCTGCTGATGGAACACAATGCGCGTAAATTCACCCTGTTTCGACACATCGCTCCATCTAAGAGCCACGACATCAGAAAAACGCAGCCCCGTCAAACACGAAAAAAAGAACATACGCTCCACCAGTTTGTTATCGCACGGAGTAGCGGCCAGCAAGCGCAGCTCGTCTAACGTCAGAAATTGGCGTTCGTGTGCAGATTCCTCAATGCGCAATGTACGAATACGGCTCAGCGTTTCGGCGGGAACCAGTCCTTCACGTACGGCACAGGCAATTAAATGTCGGAATCTCGCAAAAGTATTCTTTGCGCTTGAACCCTTTAGCAAGGCATTTTTCTGCCGCGTATGCGTCAGTGGGTGAGCATTCCGCAAATACGCAACAAAGCGTTCGCTCCATTCCGGGGTAATTTGGTTCATCGTCATGGTGTTAACCCGAGCATCGAAAATTTCAAGATGTTTCCATAACCCACGGAACTTTACAAACGTGCTGCTTCTGAATCGCTGTTCCTTCTCTTTGAGGATTTTATGGAAGAACTCAGCAAACTTAACATGCGAACCTTTATTTTGGAATCCGAACACACCATTGCGGAGTTCCACAACCCGTTTTGCCCTTACTGCCTCGGCAAAAGCCATCGTCTCTTTATTTTTCGCTTTATCCGCTCGTGTATTTTCCGGAACCAAATAAAGGCGAAGGTATTCATACTTTCTTACCCCGGCTCGGTAAACATCCAAATAAAGCGAGAACCCACCATTTTTCAGAGGTTTCTTTCGCAGTGTTACATTATTTCCGTTCATGTTATTTTGTTATAGTATTATTTTCAAGAAACAAAGAAACAACAAAATAACGACATATACAGAACAAGAACACCTAAAAAAACAAAAGGAATCCACTTGAAATAATTGAATATCAGCAACTTATATAGCGGTAGTTACTCCATGCGTATTTGTATTTATCACCGTGTAAAGTTGAGTTTGAACTCTTAAGGGAACATTCGTTTGTGTCAAATGATAACGTACACTTATAATCAATAAGTAATGGTTTTTTCCAATAGGTTTGATGCGAGGAAGTCAGCAGATATGAGGATGCTCACTAATGCAGTTTTTTCTGTGGCAGCATAGAAAGCATAGCGTTGGCTGCTGCCATTTTCTGCAATGTCGAACATACCCATGTGCCAGCGTATAGCCAGCATTTCTTCAGGCTTTAACCGCATATACCAACTAAGCATCAAGCACGATTTTTCGCCATGACCAAAAGGGAAATCGTCTTTTATTTCATATCCAGGATAAGACATCCAATGGTTGTTTGCATCCTTTTTCCACCGTTCCGTCTTATGGTAAAGTTTAATTTTGCACAAATCATGGAATAAGCAGACGATGGCCAAGCTCTCTAATGAAATATCCTCTTTGAATGGGGATTTTTCATTTTGCATGGCAGGTATTGCTATGTCAGAGTATATTTTGCAGGCAGTTCTAAACACATTGATAGAATGCAAACAAAGTCCGCCATCTTCATTAAGGTGAAAAGCCGTAGAGCTTGGTGCCTGATAGAAATCGCTTTTCTCCAAATAGGCAAGGACTCTATCTAGACCGTCTCTGTGAATATGCTTTTTGCACAAACGGATATATTCCGCTTTGTTGATTTCGATTTCGGATTCAGTCATTTCGTGGAATTAGTTTTTAGGTTCAAGTCCCATAGCTTTCGCCTTGTCAATGATGAAGGCTAAAGCCGGTTCATATTCGTTCGGTATTTTGCCATCAAGGATAGCGTCTTTCAGAGCAGTCTTAAGCGTACCTACTTCTCTGCAAGGTTCAAGACCGAACATATCCATTATTTCTTTTCCATCAACAGGTGGTTGGAAATTGCGGATTCTGTCTTTTTCCTCAATGTCAATCAGTTTCTGTCTGACTATTTTGAAGTTTTGCAGAAAATTTTTCTTGCGCTGTTCGTTCTTGCTGGTAATGTCAGCTTCGCAAAGCAGCATCAAGTCATCAATGTCATCACCGGCGTCAAACAAAAGGCGGCGTACTGCACTGTCTGTTACGATTTCATCAGCAATGGCAATGGGACGCATGTGTAAGCCTACCAGTTTGGCGACGTATTTCATGCGTTCGTCCAATGGAAGCTTTAATCTTCTGAACAAAGGCTGAATCATTTTTTCTCCCAGATAGTTGTGGTTGTGAAAAGTCCAGCCGATGCTTGGTTCCCAGCGTTTGCTTCTTGGTTTGCCAATATCATGCAATAAAGCAGCCCATCGCAAATAAAGACTGTTGCTTTTTTGGGCTACAGCGTCAAGTACTTCAAGTGTATGGTAAAAATTATTCTTGTGCGATTTACCATTGCAAGTTTCAACGCAATCAAGTGCAGCCAGCTCTGGCAAGATAAGTTGAAGTAAACCGCAACGGTGAAGTTCGACAAAACCACGTGAAGGAGTATCAGCCAATATTATTTTGTTCAATTCGGTGATAATTCTTTCTCCGCTAATAATTTTTATGCGTTCGCGGTTACGTTCCAGAGCATCGAAAGTTTCATCTTCAATGATGAAATGTAATTGGGTTGCAAAGCGTACACAGCGCATCATGCGTAAGGGGTCATCGCTAAAAGTAATATCCGGGTCGAGTGGAGTAGCGATAATACCTTCTTGTAAGTCGTACATACCATCGAATGGATCGACCAATTCTCCCAAGCGTTGAGCATTTAAGCATACCGCCATTGCGTTAATCGTAAAATCTCGTCGGTTTTGATCGTCCTCAAGCGTACCATCTTCAACGATAGGCTTGCGCGAATTGCGTTGATAGCTTTCTTTTCTGGCACCTACGAATTCAACTTCATTGCCGTGCCATTTAACCTGAGCTGTTCCGAAGTTTCTGAACACAGACAGATGAGCATGTCTGCCCAATTTTTTGCTAAATGCTTCAGCCATTTTGATACCACTGCCCACAACCACAACATCAATGTCGTTTGTCGGACGTTCAAGAATCAAATCTCTTACATATCCGCCTACAAGATAGCATTCCAAACCCATCTCGTCGGCTGTCTCAGTCAGTTTGTGAAATAGTGGTGTATCTATTTTATTTTTGATTTCGATTTGAGTAAGAATCTTCATTATTGAGTTTAATCTAAAATGTGTGTTAGAGGTGAAGGAGCAGGGGGTAGGTTATAGCCATATTAACTGGCTATGAAATACCTATTGCTTATTCTTTTTATGGCTGTAATCATATTCCTTCACCATTCTCAGCGTATATCTCGAGCCATAATAATAATCGATGGCGTCAAGTACCATATAGTCTCCCTCGTAGGCTCTAACATAAGCTTCGATGTCTGGATCCTGCGAACCCATGTAAATGCGGATAGTATTGCCGCGTCTAACCCAATGTCCGCGTTCATTAAGATTGCCAGCACCTCGTGCATAGAATAAGTCATCTTCGAATATCCAGATATCACCTGACTGATAGTTGCAGTTGTAGTCGCCAGTAACTTCTACGATACGCCATCTACCTTCCATGCTGTCATATTCGTCCCACCAACTTTCTTCGCAACTGGTAAGGGTGAATACACTAAGCAGTGTAATAAGCGCAATGGTAATACGTGTTTGTAAGCTCTTCATTTGAGTAGTTATTTAGAGTTGAAATAAATTGAGTGATTAAAACAGATGATTAGCCATGCTGGCTTGTTAGTGGCTGCAAGGCATTATTTATGCAAAGATAGTTCAAAAACGCAAGTAACGGCAAAGAAAGGAAATAATTTATTATTGATGATTGCTGAAAAATAAAAAAAAGGCATTTACTTATTTGGTAAATGCCTTTTTCAGTGACTCCTATAGGATTCAAACCTATAACCTTCTGATCCGTAGTCAGATGCTCTATTCAGTTGAGCTAAGGAGCCTTTATTTCTGATTTGCGAGTGCAAAATTAGTAACAATTTTCGAATGGACCAAATGTTTTGCGAAAAAAATGAAGAAAAAAATGATTTTTCTTCTGTTTATCTCATTTTGGGGTATGAAAAACGACCTGCTCAATGTTTTTAACTGAGCAGGTCGTTAATATAAATAAGGAATACTCGCTATGCTGTTTTAGCAAAGTTTACGAGCACCGTCACCGATAACAACGTCGATAACGATAGGCTCTTTGCCGAATTTTTCCTTGTATGCTTTCTTAGCCGTTTCGATGAAGTTTTCGTACAGGTCTTCGCTAACCAAGTTGATGGTGCAACCGCCGAAGCCGCCGCCCATGATGCGTGAACCTGTAACACCACAACTGTGAGCAACTTCATTCAAGAAGTCGAGCTCGGGGCATGATACTTCATATTCCTTGCTCAAGCCATAGTGAGTTTCGTACATTTTCTTACCCACTTCTTCGTAGTCGCCTTCTTCCAAAGCTACGCATACTTCAAGTACACGATACTTTTCGCCAATTACATACTTAGCGCGCAAAGCGTCTTCTTCGCTTACTTCATTGCGTACTTCTTCGAGCATGTCGTAAGTAGCGTCGCGAAGCGATTCTACTTCAGCATGGTGCTTTTGAATAGCGGCAACAACATTTTCGCAACTCTTGCGGCGGTCATTGTATGCAGATGAAGCCAAGTCGTGTTTTACTTGTGAGTTGAGCAACACGAGTTTGTAGCTCTTCGGATCGAACGGGAAGTATTTGTACTGCAGCGAACGGCAGTCAAGGCGCATCAAGCTACCTACTTTGCCGAATACTGATGCAAATTGGTCCATGATACCACAGTTGCAACCAATGTAGTTGTGTTCTGTAGCCTGGCCTACTTTTGCCAAAGTGAACTTATCGATTTTGTTTTCACCAAACATGTCGTTCAATGCAAAAGCGTAAGTGCTTTCAAGGGCAGCCGAAGATGACATACCTGCACCAAGGGGTACATCGCCAGCGAATGCAGTGTTGAAACCTTCAACGGGAACGCCCAACTTCATCATTTCGCGGCACACACCGAAGATGAAACGGAAGTGAGTAGCTGAGGGGCCTTTTTCGTCGTCGAGTGAAAATTCAACATAATCCTTCAAGTCGATAGAATAGGCGCGAACTTTGCGCGTACCATTAGGCTTGATTTCAGCAATTACACCTTGCTGAACTGCACCGGGGAATACGAAACCTCCATTATAGTCGGTGTGTTCACCAATGAGGTTAATACGTCCGGGTGATGTATATACTGATCCAGTGCTGCCGTCGAAGTGTTCGATAAAGCGGCTTCTTACGTCTTCAATTGTTAATTTCATGAGATAATGTTGTTATGAGGTTAGTGTATGGTGATTTTATTCATTGTCTGAGCGTTTGGTAACGCGGCTACCAACGAGTGCATAGAACAGCAGGTAAGCAGCACAAGCAATAACAACCCAGAAACTGGTGATGTAGTCTGTCATGTCTGCTACGCTTGCCTGGATGAACATCATTACTGCGCAACCGAATACCATTGTCATAAAGATACCACTGGCAATAGCCGTGAATTTGCCAAGTCCTTCAACAGCCATGTTGAAGATAGCTCCCCACATTACAGAGGTGCAAAGTCCAACAAGCAGGAATGCGAAGATGCCGACGGGGATATCTTGCCAAATCATTTCGAGTTTACCCCAGTCAACGCCAGGGAAGCTTACGATAATGTCTTGGGGGGCAAACATACCGAACAATACCAAAACAATGGTTGCTGAAGATACAGTGGTAATCATGGTGCGGCTGCTTACTTTGCTGCCGATAGATGCACCAACGAAGCGGCCAATAAGCATCATGAACCAATATACTGCAACAAGCATACCAACAGTAGCTGCGGGAATACCATCTGCAATGAGGTACTGCTGAACGAAGTTGGGCACACCTACTTCGATACCCATGTAAAGGAAAATAGCCAGTGCGCCTAAGGCGAAGTGACGATGGCTCAATGCACCCTTGATCAAGTCAAGTTGTACGGGTGCTTGTTTGGGTTCTTCAATCTTGGTGAAGAGGATTACGATGAAAGCAATAATGAAAATGCCCAGTGCAATCAAGAGTGCAGGAGTGGCATCAGCAATCTTAGCTTTGGTGGCATCAGCAATCAGTGCGCCCATTAAGATGTAGCAAGCTACAGCAGCAGATGAGTTGAACACACCACCAATCTGAATCAATTGGTTACCTTTGTTACCGCCACCACCTAAAAGGTTAAGCATGGGGTTTACGACGCAGTTCAAAATACACATGCACAAACCTGCGATGAAGGCACCTACCAAGTAAACGCCGAATACAAGACCGAGGTTTTCTTTTGCGTCAAGCTGTCCGCTGTACCATTGAATCAGGATACCGATGATACCAACGATCAAACCAATGAGTGCCGTTTTCTTGTAGCCATATTTTGAAATAAGCATACCGGCAGGAATACCCATTATTAAATAAGCTACGAAGTTACCGTAGTTACCAATTTGTGCAAGAACGTTGGAAATTTCACCTTGGTTCTTGATAATGGTTGCCATTGGCGTACAAAGGTTTGTTACGAAAGCAATCATTGCAAAGAGAGCAATCATCACGATGATAGCTCCCCATTGTTTTTGAGAATTACTCATGTTGATTAAGGAAGGATGGATTTAAAAAGATTAGTAATAAAATTTATTTCGTGAGTGATTTTAAATGTAATTGCGTGCCCAAATGTAAGTGCAGTCAGTTGGGCACGCATTTGAAATGGAAAAGCATTCAACATCTTTGAGTATTGGCTTAATGCTTCCTATGCACTTTGCCAAATAGTTTAATCAGAGATGTGTTATGACTTGATATTCAAATAATTATTATTCAACTCCAAACTTGTAGATAGTCTTTTGTGTATACACCTGTCCGGGTTTCAAAACAACGGACGGGAAGTAAGCACGGTTCGGACTGTCGGGGAAGTGTTGTGCTTCAAAACAAAGTGCTGAACGACGTCCGAAGGTTGCTCCATGCTGTCCTTTATAGCCATCAGCCCAGTTGTCTGAATAGAATTGTACACCGGGTTCGGTGGTGTAAACCTCCATTGAACGTCCTGATTTGGGTTCTACAATTTTGGCTGCAAAGGTCAGTTCTCCGGGTTCATGTTTGTTGAGTACGAAGCAGTGGTCGTAGCCAGCTCCGTTCTTGATTTGTTCATTGTTGATGTCGTCGATAAAGTCGCCAACGCGGTGAGGAGTGGTAAAGTCGAAGGGGGTGCCTTTTACACTGCGAATTTCACCTGTTGGAATACTGTTTTCGTCGATGGGAATATAAAAGTCGGCATTGATTTGACAAATGACGTCCTCGCAAGTGGGTGTGGGGTTCGCAATGCCGGCTAATGAGAAGAAACCATGGCTAGTCATATTAACGATGGTCTTCTTGTTGGTTGTGCCCTTATAGTCGATTTTTAATTCGTTGTCATTGCTGAGTGAATACATCACAGTCATTGAAAGTTCGCCGGGGAATCCTTCTTCGTAGTAGGGCGAAACGTATCGAAGAATCAGCGTGTGGTCGTTGATTTGTTCTGCATCCCATACGCGGGCATGGAATCCGGTGGGGCCTCCATGAAGGTGGTTCGGTCCGTTGTTGATAGCCAGACTGTATTCTTTGCCATTCAGAATGAACTTGCCATGACAAATGCGGTTGCCGTATCTGCCAACTAAGGTGCTCAAGAATGGTTCGGGCGAAGCAATGCAATCATCAATGTTGTCGTGTCCTTGAATAACGTTGGCATAGTTTCCATCGCGGTCTGGTACCATAATAGCTACAAGTGCGCCACCATAGTTAGTGATGGCTACTTCCATGCCATTCTCGTTATGTAGGAAGAAAAGGTCTGTTTCCTTTCCTTTGATTACCTTTTGGAAATCTTCTTTTTTAAGTCCGCTTAAGGACTGTGCTTTGTTTTCCATGATAATGAGGGGTTTTTGTATTAAATGTATTATTTACATTGCAAATTTGTAGAAAAGATTTGGAAAATCAAAATGTTGGAGTGAAAAATATTACGCTTCTGCTGCATAAAGGTGAAAATTATTCTGTTGCATTCACGGTGAATTTTATGTTTTTCTTCCGTATTGTCATTATTGGGTTAAAAGTTGTCTTGGTAAGCATGCTTTTTCATTGTTAATGACTTAGAGTATGGTTTTATTGTCATATTGCCATTTTTATGATGCTGGAAGGCTTGTATTGAGTGGGGTAGTGAATGTCTTTTGTAATCTTTTAGTCTCTTAAGTGGTTGTAAAAGTGTAGGTGTACATTGCAAAAATGCAAATACGATGATAAATAAATTAAATGCTATTAAAAAATACGACTATATGTTTGCTTGAAAGGGTTAAGAGGCGTACTTTTGCATTGTTTTTCATGGTATTAGATTTAAGGTTAGTAAAGATTGGTTGTCGGGAGACAATCAATTTTTTTTTATACCCTATTTGCTTCCTGTTTTAAAGGTAATATGCATGTGAATTTGTAGGCTCTTATGAAAGATACTCTCTGGCTTTTCAGTCAGTTGTGCTTGCATAGAGTCAGTTTTTGTATGGTAGTATTATTCTGTCTATTTTATTAGGTGCTTATTGTCCGTACGTTATGTTAGGAAAAGTTTCTCATATTCCTTTGTGGTAAGTGTTAAACGCTATCTTTGCTTAAATGTAAAACTCTATTAAATTGTAATCTTTCAATTTTTAATACATTCCGGTGTTTGAAGCATAGATTCGTATTTTCTTCAAATTGTCTCCGTAATTGTTGAAATTAGTTCCGAGCTAGTTGAAATTAGTTCCGAGCTAGTTTTGGCAAATTCGGAGCTGTTGATAATCAGGGATTTAGAAAATACATTAAAGTCGGTTTGGCGCACGACTGTTTTGTTTGGAGATTGGAGCAAGGGTGGGTGTCTGATTTTTACTCTTATTAAATTATTTGTTAAAGCTGCCATGCGTATAACAAGCGACGAAGTGCTATCCAATCCGATTGTTTTGAGTTTGGGCTTAGTGGAGTAGGTAAAACTATACGTCTAATGACCAAGGTTGGCCGTTGTAGGGGCTGTTATCTATAATAATGTAGAGCCAAAGTTGCATTCCATTGATTTACATTCAGTTGTTGATAGTATCTGCATAAGGTGGAGAACTATTATTGAAAAATGACATTACATAAGTTGGTGCAGAATAGTTACTTATTAAGAAATGGATAGATGTTTGATGCTGAAATGCAGAACTATGCAGCTTGTGCTGTTGTTGAAGGAAGTGCTTGTTGTTGTTCGAAATGGCACAAATTATGGTACTAACGTGCATTTTTTTTAGTTTTTAAAGTGCTTGATTATACGAAAAAACGTATCTTTGCAAAAAATTATGAACGAAGGATGGTAGGATAAAGTCGTATCACCTTCCATGATAAATATAATACATGGGAATTTTACAAGACAGATTGGCAAAATACACCCTGCCGCAACAATATCAAGCTCAGGGCGTATATCCCTATTTCCGCGCTATCGAAGGAAAGCAAGGAACTGAGGTCGAAATGGGCGGACATCATGTGTTGATGTTCGGTTCTAACGCATACACGGGTTTGACGGGTGATGAGCGAATCATTGCTGCAGGAAAAAAAGCCATGGATAAGTATGGTTCAGGTTGTGCGGGTTCGCGCTTTCTGAATGGTACGCTTGATTTGCACGTTCAACTTGAAAAAGAACTTGCCGCCTTTGTAGGTAAGGAAGACGCATTGTGCTATTCTACTGGTTTTACCGTAAATTCAGGTGTCATATCTTGCTTAACCGGTCGTGAGGATTATATAATATGTGACGATCGTGATCATGCATCAATCGTTGATGGTCGCCGTTTGTCGTTTTCTACTTGTTTGAAGTACAAGCACAACGATATGGCTGACTTGGAACGTCAACTTCAAAAGTGCGCTCCCGAGGCTGTAAAGCTTATTGTGGTTGATGGCGTGTTCTCGATGGAAGGTGATTTGGCAAACTTGCCTGAAATTGTGAAACTCAAACATAAGTATAATGCAACCATTATGGTCGACGAAGCACATGGTATTGGTGTGTTTGGTCGCAACGGACGTGGTGTTTGCGATTACTTTGGTTTGACCGACGAGGTGGATTTGATAATGGGTACTTTCAGTAAGTCGCTTGCTTCTATTGGTGGTTTTATCGCTGCTGACGAAAGTATTATCAACTGGTTGCGTCATAATTCGCGTACCTATATCTTCTCGGCGTCGAATACTCCTGCTGCTACAGCTTGTGCTATGGAGGCATTGCACATTCTTCAGCAAGAACCTGAGCGTATTGAAGCTTTGTGGGATGTGACTCGCTATGCTTTGAAGCGTTTCCGCGAAGAAGGTTTTGAAATTGGAGAAACTGAATCGCCTATTATTCCGCTTTACGTACGCGATACGGAAAAAACTTTTATTGCGACAGCTCGTGCATTTGATGCCGGTGTGTTTATCAATCCGGTAATACCTCCCGCTTGTGCTCCGCACGATACCCTGGTTCGAGTGGCACTGATGGCTACGCATACCAAGGAGCAAGTGGACAGAGCGGTAGAGTCGCTTGGTAAGGTGTTCCGCGAACTTGATATTATCAAGTAATTAAGTATAAAGCATATAGTGAGTTGGTATTCAAAATTTTGAACGCCAACTTATTATATGTATGTTATAAGCCTGCTTTATTCAGATTATTCGGCATTCTGCTTCATTGTATTTTAAAGTCTTCGTGATTTTCATACAGCTTGGTGAATGAATGTGGTTGCTCTGAATAAAGTAGGCATTTTTTATAGAATCTACCTATGTAAGCGTCTGAGAGTATGAAAAAGTATAAAGTGTGTATGACTATAGCCGGTTCGGATCCGTCGGGAGGTGCCGGCATACAAGCCGATTTAAAAGTGTTTAGTGTCTGGAAGTGTTACGGTCAGGCCGTTATCACCTCTTTGACAGTTCAAAATACGCAAGGAGTTGTTTATGCATCATCTGTTTCGCCTCAATTGGTTTACGACCAGATTGTAGCTGTTTTTACCGACTTGAAACCCGATGTTGTGAAAATTGGAATGATTCCCTCTGTAGGTGTGATGCGGAGTATTGTTAAAGCCATTAGGCAATTTGCTCCGAATTTTGTTGTATTGGATCCAATTATGGTTTCTACTTCCGGAAAGCGTCTGATGGATGAGGAAGTTGTAGACGTGTTGCGTACAGAGTTGATGCCATTATGCCATCTTGTAACGCCTAATTTGCCCGAAGCTATGTTGCTGGCCGATAAAAATACAGAGAATCAAAAGGAACTTGCAAAGGTCTTAAGTGATATGATTGGCGGTGTTGCGGTTTTGGTAAAAGGTGGACATGCAGAGGGTGTTCCGGTAGATGTGCTTTATGCAGATGGATGCTGGCATGAGTTTGACAATGAAGTACGCGTTGATACTCACAATTCGCATGGTACAGGCTGTGTGCTATCTTCTTCTATAGCAGCAGCTGTGGCGCAAGGCGCAGGATTGCCCGAAGCGGTTGGGCGTGCCAAGGCTTTCTTGACCAAGGCATTACGCAAAGGGGCTGTTTATGAAGCAGGTAGAGGTAAAGGACCGTTGTATCTTTTGCCTTGATGTATTTGACGATGTATGTATTGGGAAATCACGAGAGGCGCAGATTCGAATTATTTGTTGTGGTTTCGGGCTGTATGTGAACTTGACGAAGTAAAAGTAAAACATTTGTTGGAAGGTTGATTATTTCATTGGTTTTTTGTATCTTTGCGCACAGCAAATAATGGGTAGTTTTGTCTGGTTCTGTAATGAGGACGGGCGAATCGGTATCTTTTCCGGATTCATTAGTATGCTATATATAGATGGTCGAAATGAATTGAGCATCTGCATAACTATCAAATAAGAAAATAAACAATGAAAGCATTTGTATTTCCAGGCCAGGGAGCACAGTTTGTAGGTATGGGTAAAGACCTGTATGAAAAGCACCCTATTGCAAAGCAGTTTTTTGAGAAAGCAAACGAAATATTGGGTTTCCGTATTACCGATATTATGTTTGAAGGAACCGACGAAGAACTGAAGCAAACTAAGGTTACGCAGCCTGCTATGTTCTTGCATAGCGTAGTTAGCGCTTTGTGTTTGGGTTCAGACTTTCAGCCTGATATGGTAGCGGGTCACTCTCTCGGAGAACTTTCTGCGCTTACAGCAGCTCGCTGTCTGAGTTTTGAAGATGGCTTGAAGTTGGTGGCTGCACGTGCAAAGGCTATGCAAAAGGCTTGCGAAGCTCAGCCGGGAACTATGGCAGCTATTATTGCTTTGTCTGACGAAAAGGTTGAAGAAGTTTGTGCAGCTGTACGTCAGGAAACTGGTAAGGTTGTAGTGCCTGCCAATTATAACTGTCCCGGTCAACTCGTAATTTCGGGTGAAGCTGAAGCTATTGAAGTTGCTTGCCAGCGTTTGAAGGAAGCCGGAGCAAAACGTGCGTTGGTATTGCCCGTAGGTGGTGCTTTCCATTCACCTTTGATGCAGCCTGCCAAGGAAGAACTTGAAGCAGCCATTGCTACGACTGAGTTCCATACTCCCATTTGCCCCGTTTACCAGAATGTGGATGGATTGGCTCATACAAATCCTGAAGATATTAAAGCAAACTTGATTGCTCAACTTACAGCTTCGGTTCTTTGGACTAAGGAAGTTACTAATATGGTTGCCGATGGAGCAACTGAGTTTACGGAATGTGGACCCGGTAAGACGCTTCAAGGCATGATCGTGAAAATATGCAAGGGTAATGCAGAGGTTACTGCTCACGGAGTAAACGACTAATCAGCCTTGTACTACATATAGCGTATATCAGCAGTTTTAAAGCACGGTGTTAAGGCTTTTGAACTGCTGATTTGCTTTTATCTGATATGAACTTAGTCTATTGGGTTGTGGAATGAATAGCCGAACTGGCCATGGAGTATGAATTATAGTTATGTAGATGCTTGAATATGTATTTAAGTTAACTTAGACTAAGTGTATCAGGTAAAAAAGATTGGCAGACTTGCTTGAACTTTCAGTACAAGTTTGAATATTAGCCCATTATTAGAATTATATAAATCAAAATTATGAAACCACTTATATATCAGATCTTTACACGTTTGTATGGCAATGGCAATACCACAAATGTGCACGATGGAACGCTTGCACAAAATGGCTGTGCCAAAATGAATAATTTTACAAATACACAGTTAAAGCGTATTGCAGAGTTTGGTTTTACGCATGTGTGGTTTACCGGTCTGATTGAACACGCTACGCAGACGGATTATTCGGCTCACGGAATAGCTCAAGATCATCCGGCTGTGGTAAAGGGTAGGGCAGGGTCTCCTTATGCAATCAAGGATTATTATGATATCGATCCGGATCTAGCAGTGGATGTAAACCAGCGTATGAAGGAATTTCAAAATCTGGTGCAGCGTACGCATAAGGCTGGTTTGAAGTTTGTGATTGACTTTGTTCCAAATCACGTGGCACGTCAGTACAAGAGTGATGCTTGTCCTGAAGGTGTGAAGGATTTGGGTTGTGATGATAATGTAACTAAGGCATTTGACCCTCAAAATAATTTCTATTATGTATTAGGTCAGCCTTTGCATACAGATTTTGATACAGAACGACGTTCCTTGTCTCCTTATAAAGAGTATCCTGCAAAAGTAACTGGTAATGACCATTTTGATGCATGGCCCAGTCGAAATGACTGGTATGAGACCGTAAAATTGAATTACGGCGTGGATTATTTGGATGGACGTAAGCAATATTTTGATCCTATCCCATCAACTTGGGAAAAAATGACAAATATACTTCTATTCTGGGCAGGTAAGGGCGTTGATGCATTCCGTTGTGATATGGCTGAAATGGTACCGGCTGAATTTTGGGCTTATGCTACAGCAAAGGTTCGTCAATCTTATCCAGACATTCAGTTTATTGCCGAAGTGTATAATCCGGCAGAGTATCGTCGTTACATTCAAAGCGGTTTTGATTATTTGTATGATAAAGTAGGACTTTACGATACGTTGCGTGCTGTGATATGTAACGGGCTTTCTGCAAATTGTATAACTGGTTGCTGGCAGGCCGTTGATGATATAAAAGATCACATGCTTAACTTTTTGGAAAACCACGATGAACAGCGAATCGCTTCTGCCTTTTTTGCAGGCGATGCACTGAAGGCCTTGCCAGCTTTAGTCGTGAGTGCAACGATGGGTAAGAATCCGTTTATGGTTTATGCAGGTCAGGAACTCGGAGAACCGGGCATGGATGCTGAAGGTTTTAGTGGCTTAGACGGTAGAACAACAATTTTTGATTACTGGGGTGTCGATTCTTTGCGTAAACTTGCAGATAAGCGGTTGTCGCGTACAGACCTGGAAAAACAGCTTTATAGTTACTATGAAAGAGTGATAAAGTTGTGTAAATCGGAACCGGCAATTCAGGAAGGTTGTTTTTATGATTTGCAATATGCGAATTATCGGAGAGACTTTGGCTACAATGCTGACAGACAATATGCCTTTTTTAGAAAGGCAGAACATGGTAAGACATTGTTGGTAGTAGCAAATTTTGATTCGTTTCCTGTTCATGTCGGAATATGCATACCCGAAAATGCCTTTGACTTTCTGTCTTTGCGTTCGGGAATTCGCAACGCTGTTGATTTGCTTTCGGGAAATGTACAAACATTGTCACTTAATGCTGATAAGCCTACCTATGTAGATATTCCAGCATGTGGTGCCATCATATTGGAAGTGTAATTTATTATTGTGTCGTATTTCATACGATTAAAATCCCTCATATATTATCGCATAATTTGATTCAATGTTGATGATATATGGGGATTTTATTGTTCTATATTAAACCAAACTATGTAAAAAGTAGTCTATATTACCTATTTTGACAAGAATGTGATTATTTTTTGAGAAAAAACAAGAAAAAAGTTTGGTATATAAGAATAAAGTTGTACCTTTGCAATCGCAAATAGGAAATAACAACAATGTTGATCCTAAGGACGCGGAGTGGAGCAGTTGGTAGCTCGCCAGGCTCATAACCTGGAGGTCGTTCGTTCGAGTCGAGCCTCCGCAACTAATAAAGATGAGTGTATTAAAATGAAAGTTTTAATACACTCTTTTTTTTGTAGTTGTGATTGGGGTTTAGAAACAACGGGCTGCAATCCTGTTTGAAGTATATCCTGACATCAAGTTGGTGTCATTTAGGGTCAGTAGATTTTTAGCAATCCACGCGTCTATATCATCAAAAAAGAAACGCATCATAAATGCCTTGTATGTCAATACGTAAACATTTATAATGCGTTTTGATGTTGTCAGAGCGCGTTGCTCATTGGTCGGTTTTTCTTATTAGAATTCACTCGTAAAATGAAATTTGATGTGCTCAAAATCTTGTTGTGCCATTTGTAGCATATAGCCAGAATCAGCCAGGAATACATCGCGTCCTTCTCGATCCTTTGCCATATATTGATACTTTCGTTTCTTGAAGTTTTCAAGTTCTTCTGGTGAATCACTTTCAATCCAGCATGCTTTATAAAGACTGATGGGTTCCCAACGACATTTGGCATTGTATTCGTTTTCGAGACGATATTCAATAACCTCAAATTGTAATTGTCCGACAGTACCGATAATTTTGCGACCATTAAACTGATTAACGAATAACTGAGCAACACCTTCGTCCATCAATTGTTCAATGCCTTTATTCAGCTGTTTTGTTTTCATTGGGTCTGCATTCTCAATGTATTTGAACATTTCTGGCGAGAATGATGGGAGGCCTCGGAAGTGTAATTGTTCACCTTCAGTTAGTGTATCACCAATTTTAAAAGTACCGTTGTCTGGTAGACCAACTATATCACCAGCCCATGCTTCGTCAATGGTACTTTTTCGCTGCGCCATGAATTGGGTAGGAGATGAGAATCGAACCGTTTTGCCATTTCTTACATGGAGATAAGGTTTGTTACGCTCAAAACGGCCAGAGCATACCTTGCAAAATGCAATGCATGATCTGTGATTAGGGTCGATGTTAGCAGTGATTTTAAAGATGAAGCCCGTGAATTTTTCTTCATCCGGTGTTACTAAACGTTCTTCTGCTTGTGTTGCTCGTGGGTAGGGAGCTATTTTAACAAAGCAGTCTAATAATTCTTTTACACCGAAGTTGTTGAGTGCAGAGCCAAAGAATACTGGAGCAACATCAGCATTTAAATAGCTTTCATGTTGGAATTCAGGATAAACTCCATCTACTAATTCCAATTCGTCGCGCAAACGTTGTGCATCAGTTTCACCTACTTGAGCCTCAAGATCAGAACTGTGAATATCCACAGCTATTTTTTCTGTAACCTTTTGCTTGTCTGGAACAAATAGGTTTAGTTCTTGTTCAAATATGTTGTATACACCTTTAAAACGGGCACCTTGATTGATAGGCCATGATAAAGGACGTACTTTAATTTGCAATTCCTGCTCAAGTTCATCCAGCAAATCAAAGGGATCTTTACCCTCTCGGTCCATTTTATTGATATAAATGATAACTGGCGTTTTACGCATACGGCAAACAGTCATAAGTTTGCGTGTTTGCGCTTCGACGCCTTTGGCAGAGTCAACTACGATGATAGCAGAATCGACAGCTGTGAGCGTTCTGAATGTATCTTCAGCAAAGTCCTGGTGACCCGGAGTATCGAGAATATTTATTTTGTAGCCGTCATAATCGAATTCCATTACAGAGGTAGTCACAGAAATACCACGTTGTTTTTCGATTTCCATCCAGTCAGAGGTGGCCGTTTTTTTAATTTTATTGTTTTTTACGGCACCTGCAACTTGAATTTGACCACCAAAAAGTAGTAGTTTTTCAGTCAATGTTGTTTTACCTGCGTCAGGGTGTGATATGATAGCAAAAGTTCGTCTTCTTGATATTTCAGAATTCATAATTTGCAGTTATTATTGCTTAGAGTTCTTTGATACATTCTTTTAAGGCATCCTCCCACCAGCGGATGTCAATGTTGTAGGTTTGTTTAACCTTAGTTTTGTCAAGTACTGAGTAGTGCGGGCGTTTTGCAGCAACGGGGTAATCTGCTGTATGAATGGGAGATACTTTGCAGTCATCAATGCCAGCTAATTTATGAATGGTACGCGTAAAGTCATACCATGAGCAAACTCCTTCGTTCGTAAAGTGGTAAACGCCGGGAACAATTCCCTTTTCAATAGCAGTGAGAATAAACTGGGCAAGGTCGCGTGCGTAAGTGGGTGAGCCGAGTTGGTCGAAAACAACACCTAACTGTTCACGTTCTTTGCCCAAGCGTATCATGGTCTTTACGAAGTTGTTGCCAAATGTAGAATAAAGCCATGCAGTACGAACTACCATTGAACCGGCACATGAGCGAATCACATTCTCTTCGCCAGCTAATTTTGTACGACCATAAACTGTTTGAGGATTAGCGGGGTATTCCTCTTTATAAGGAATGAAGGCTTCTCCGTCAAAAACATAGTCTGTTGATACCTGAATCATTGTGCCACCAACAGAAGCCACAGCTTCGGCTAAGTATGCAGGAGCTGTTTCATTAAGCAATTCGCATAGTTCAGCATTGCTTTCAGCTTTGTCTACTGCTGTATAAGCTGCGCAGTTGATGATAATGGAAATGTGGTTCTGTTCAACAAATGTATAGATGGCTTTACGATCAGTGATATCCAGTTCGTTGATATCGGTAAAGTAAAATTGCCAATCTTCATTGTTGTATTTTGCGGATAGTAGTCGGATTTCGTTGCCTAATTGTCCATTGCAACCTGTGACTAAAATATGTTTCATTGTAAGATTTTATTTCGTTAGGAGAGGTTCAAAGAATAATCTTTTTAAGAAAAAAGGAATGGTCCGGATATACTTGGTACATACAGAGTTATGATTTATTCAAAATCAATAGGTTCTGCTTTGTCTTTTAAATAGTAGTCAGAAAGCTGACCAACCAAAGTGGAAATATCCTTGACTGCCAAAGCCGTTTCGTTCGATATGTTGTGATGTTGTAACTTTAGCAGCATAACACCATAAAGCAGATTAAAGCAAGTCGTGAGTTCAGAGTCTTCTTGGCTGTCTACATCATCTGAAGCTTTTTTTTGTTTGCTTCTTAATTCAACGATGTAGGGAAGAACCTTGTAATACATCTCGCGATAGTACGGGAATTTGGGAGAATGTATCAGTTGTAAATGTAATTCCTCCAAATTTTGTAAGATATTCATACAAATACGCAAGTGTCCGTGCTCAAACTTACCTTCGCTACGCATCATTTCGCAAAGGTTTGAATACCATTCTATCGTTTTTGCGCGTTGCTCTGAAGTTAAGTCAAAACGACTGATATATTCATTGGCGATACGTTCACTGTCGCATTTATAGGCTCTTATTAAGTCCTCAACCTGCCACATGTAAAGCAGATACTCTGCTCGGTTTGAATCTTTAAGTTTGTCTGCTATAATCATATAAAAACGTATTCTTAGTATAAAGACAAATTGGCAAGTGTCATTCCGGCATAAATGAATGAAGCTATAAGTACTATGACGCCGATGCTTCGGTTAAGTCGCATTATGCCTCGAAGTCCGAATGAACTTTTCATTTTATTTATTATATATGTCAATCCTAACCACCAAATCATGGCACCAGCAACTATTGACAAATAGCCTACACATTGTCCGAATAAATTGCCTGGAATGACAAATGTGAGCATATTGAACAATGCAATAAACAAGAAAATAATCAAGGGGTTCGATAATGTGACTAAGAGAGCTGTGGTAAAGTTATGCAATAAGGTACCACGCTTTTTCATAGATGGGCGTAGGCATTTTCGTGGATCGGTCCGAAACATGTAAATGCCAAAGCTAAAGAGCATAATGCTACCTATTAACTTCATCCAAAATATATTCTGCTCGTTGTCGATTATTTCCATAACAAACGACATACCGAATCCAGTGATAAGTGCATATATTATGTCACTTAATGCAGCGCCGGCACCAGTAACGATACCATAAGTGCGCCCTTTTTGTATGGTTCGTTGAATACATAAGATGCCAACAGGGCCCATAGGCGCTGAGGCTATTATTCCAACCATTAATCCTTTTATAATCAATAATAATGGGCTGGCAAATTCTACAAATATATTGTTCATGATGATGTTTGAGCTCCTAAGAGGATAATCATTGCAGGTTGAGAAAAAAGTGCTTCTTTTTATCTGCTTTGGGTTAATTCAAGCTGCAACTGCGGTAATAGACTGTTGAAAGACTATTCGTGAAGCTTGATTTAGGCGAATCTATGTTCGCACAAGCAAAAGTACAGAATTTTAGGAGATTCTCAAAATAAAAGCCTTGGAAACTCCCATTGCTCAGGATATATTCTGTTTACTTTTTTCTCAGCTATGATAATGAAGCTGCTTAATTGTCGTATAAATTGGTGTTTGCTTCTTATCTACATCAATATGTCATATTAAATGCGTAACTTCGCATAGTAAAACATTTATCAATAAACATTTTATTCATGATAAAACACTATGTTCTACGAACCTTGTTTACATGGTTCGGTTTTTTGTGTTTGGCTAATCTTCTCCAAGCACAAGTTCCTACAAGTTATTATGCAGGGACAAAAGGTAAAAATGGAAGCGCTTTAAAAACGGCTCTTTATGGTATAATCAGCCATCACACAGTGCGAACTTATAATGATTTGTGGTCTGACTTTTACAAAACAGACGTTCGTGCTGACGGAAAGATTTGGGATATGTATTCTTGCATAACAAATTATGTTCCGGGCAAAGATCAAGCTGGTAATTATAGTAAAGAAGGTGATGTTTACAATCGTGAACATTCATTCCCTAAAAGTTGGTTCAATGATGCCAAGCCTATGTATTCTGACCTTTTTCATCTTTATCCTACGGATGGCAAGGTGAATGGTATGCGCAGTAACTTTCCGTTTGGTGAAACGAATGGTGAGAACTGGAAATCTGCCAAAGGTTTCAGTAAGTTAGGTAAATCCAAAACTCCGGGCTATTCTGGTACGGTGTTTGAACCCAACGATGAATACAAGGGCGACTTTGCACGTACCTATTTTTATATGGCTACAGCCTATGAAGATAAGATAGCTTCATGGAACTCACCCATGTTATGCGGCGATCCCTATAAGGCTTATGCTCCATGGGCTCTTGAAATGTTGCTTCGCTGGGCGGCTGAAGATCCTGTTAGCGAGAAGGAAATCAAACGTAATGAGGCTGTATATAAAATTCAACACAATCGCAATCCTTTTATTGACTTCCCTGGGCTAGAACAGTATGTATGGGGTAGCAAAGTTGGCGTACCATTTGATCCGAATAATTATGACGGATCAGAAACACCAGAAGCTGCTGTGGCGAATCCTGTATTTAATCCTGCATCGGGAACTCTGCTGATTAAGGACGAAAAAGTAAGCATAACATGCGCTACGGCTGGTGCATCGATTGTTTATTCACTCAATGGAGGGGCACAGCAAAGTAAACCTTCACCTGTTGAAGTCGTTATTAGTGAAAATACAACGATTACGGCTTATGCTACTTTAGAAGATAAAAAGAGCAATATGGTTACTGCTACTTATCGAGTAAAAGAAAATGTTGTTGGTGGCGAAGGAGCTTATTCATTAGTTTCGAATACTGCTGAACTTAAAAATGGTTCTGAAGTGTTGATTGTAGCAAGAGAAGATTTGACAGCTATGGCATCACAAAATGAAGATATTCGTAGCTATGTTAAACTGAATGCCGCAGATGACGTCATTGAATCAGAAGTTAATGCTTCCAATCTTCCTTATGCATTTATATTGGAACAAGTGGAAAATAAATGGGCATTCTTCGATCAAGTCGATCAATTATATTTGTCGTTGGACACAGATAAAAACAAACTTCATAGCAGCAAAACCTCAGATACCGACAAAGCTCAATGGACTGTTTCTGTAAGTCATCAGCAAGCACTTATTCAGAACGTGCATTTCAGCAATCGTAGCATTCAGTATAACGCAAGTTCTCCCCGTTTCGCTTGCTATAAATCTGGGCAGAAACCTGTATCGTTGTATATTAAAACCAAACCGTCTTCATTGACAGAAGTCGCAAATGGCAAAAATGAGCACTTCATTGTCTACGATTTAACAGGTCGTTACGTTACAATGGGCAAGAACTGGACTGACGTAATCAATGCACTAAGCAAAGGTTTGTACATCATTAATGGAAAAAAGGTGTTGGTTCCTTAATATCTTTCATAAATTCCTTGACTAGGAACTATACTTCAAGTTTGCTTTTTATGCCGATTATTCTTTTTGTATCAATGCAAAGAATAATCGGCATATTTTTTATTTCTGAAACTAAAGGTTTTGTAGAATGGTTATGGAGAACTTTGCCTCAGTCGCAAAAGCTTGTGGTAAAATTCAACCATGCATCCCAGGTTTCAGACAGGCCTATTAGCCTTACTTTCTGTTGTAACACGATCGATGTCAAAGAACGCTGAATGAATAAAATAAGGAATACTGTTTTTTCATCCGTCAAGGCTCATGTGCAGCTTATCAATGCTGTAGTGCTGCCTTTATTTCCGACTCCAAAGTCATTGCAAACCGAATGCAGAGTTAAGCAAGCTTGCTTGTATGAGCTATGCTGAGGTGAAGCCTGATTTCGCCGTAGGCAAAGATACAACAAGTACAACCCGAAATCCAAATTTTTTGGGCACCTAATATCGCAGCTCGAAAGTTTACCACACCTCCGAATGGACATTCAGCCCTTTATTTACGGGCATTTCATTTTTTTCCACACGCGAAAAAAAATGAAATCGGGATATAACATTTTATCTCTTGCCGATTCTCAAAACGTAC
>ENA-ORNF01000110-ORNF01000110.1-human-gut-metagenome-genome-assembly--contig:-NODE-110-length-77828-cov-6.900454_pt1 | contig 77828 bp, 72 predicted proteins | sample MGYA00242110_ERZ509012 | MGnify/ENA primary metagenome ERZ509012 (study PRJEB26280, sample SAMEA2338714) | human gut metagenome | biome: human gut; feature: human-associated habitat; material: faeces... | reverse complement strand
ACAGCGTCGTATCGAAAAACAGAGCGTCCGAACTTTTGGTGTTCAAAGCCGCGGGAGCAAGCCCCGAACAAATGTTCGCTTTGCTGATGACGGAAGTTCTTTTGTACGGCGTCGCGGGCGGAATAAGCGGCGTTATTATAGGTCGGTTCGGTATGGAACTTGTCGTCCAAAGCGTTATTCCGTCGTTCTCGTCCGCAGTGACTTATCACGTGTGGAATTATGCGGTAGCGGTGATTTCGGGTATCCTTATATCCGTCTTAGGGTCACTTGTTCCTTTTGTAAGGCTTGTTAAACAGACCGTAAAGAAACAGAGTTCTACCGGAGTAAAACTCGTGAAGTCGGTAAAACCTGCGTTTTTAATTATACCTGCGGTTGTTTTGATCGGCAGTATAATCGGCGTGATTTATCTGAGTGAGTACGCTACGATTTTTACGGTAACTTTGCTCGTGTCGAGCATTGCTTTAATTATTCTTTCGGCACCGTTCGTTATGCGTATCATAGCGGCAATAGGCGCAAAATGCGGCGGAACGAGCAGACTTGCGTGCGCCGGTACGAAGCGCAATTCGGAGGCGGTTTCCGTTTCGGCAATGCTTGCCGCGGTCCTTGCTTTTTCATTCGTCACGATAAGCATCGTAGGCGTGATTATCGACGCAAGCAGACCTACTAATTCGAGATTCGACGCGGAATACGTCGTTCAATCTCTTTCCGGGAACGATAAAACCGCGCAGGCTGCGGAGTTTTTGAAGAATAACGAAGGGACGAGAAGAAGCGCGATTTTTTATTATGAAAATTTCGACTATGAATTTAACGGCAGACAAACCGATTTGACTGTGTACGGAGTGCGGAACGCAAGCGATCTTTCGTTTGCGACTTTTCTTACGGAAGCGGAGAAAGAACGGTTTGACAACGAAGAGCGTTCGGCGGTTGTTTTGTCGAGAACAGGTAAAAAGGTAGGGGATAAAATCATCGTTAAACTTGCCGGAAAGGATTACGAATTCGTCGTCGTAGCAAAAGACGATAAAAAAACGATGAACGACCGTGTGATTTTCGTTAACTTAAAGGGTTTGGATTATTCCTTGAAAAACAGCGTGGTTTTCTTTGACGTCGACGATAACGTTCCTAAAGGCGACTATTATAATTTCGTTAAAAGCAAGATAGAGAATATCGACGGTTTCGTACTCAGATTCGACGACTGGGCAAACGCTGCGACCGTCGGCGTAGACGGTATAGCGATGCTTTTGAGAGTTTTGCAGATCGTGGTTTGTTTGGTTGGTTTTGCGGGAATCGTAAATATGACGATAGCGATGTCGATATCGAAAAAGAAGGATTACGATATTTATTTCGCCGCAGGAATGAGCAGGGAAAAATTCGGGCGCGTTCTTGCGTCCGAGAGTTTGCTTATCGGTTGTACGGGAGCGGTTTCGGGTTGCGCGCTGGCGTCTTGCATCAACGTTTTAATTCCGTCGTTTGCAAGGCTTATCGACAGATACGTAAGCATAACTTTTCCGTGGATAACGTTTGCCATTGCCGGAATAGCGATCGTGGTTTATACAGTCGTGTACTGTTTCGTAGGCAGTAGACACGGCATAAAAAAACAAAAGGGAAGAAAAGACTTGCAAACGCTTGCATAGACGGCTGTTTTATGTTATACTCCATTAAGTTTTGACGAGAATTTACGATTTTGTTTTCGTCAAAAGACGTAAAAGTCGACGTGGCTCCTTGGTCAAGCGGTTAAGACTCCGCCCTCTCACGGCGGCATCAGGAGTTCGAATCTCCTACGGGTCACCAAAGAGAGTTGGAAAGCCACCTCTCGGGCATAGTCGGTACAAATAGCTATGAGGTTCCACCTGTTCCCATTCCGAACACAGAAGTTAAGCTCATACACGCCGAAGATACTCAGATGGTGACGTCTCGGGAAAATAGGGCTGCGCCGGCTCTTATCATATATACCATATTCCTCAATAGCTCAGTCGGTAGAGCGCATGACTGTTAATCATGATGTCGCTGGTTCGAGTCCAGCTTGGGGAGCCAAGCAATTCTTAACACTAACCATCGAGAAAAGGTATAGAGAGTGATATTTGTAAATCTCAGCCTTCAACGATGGTTAGTGTCGTTTTATACGGTTTAATTGTATTTTTATGAGATATGGAAGGCTAAGCCTCCGTATGCGTACATTTTGTATGCGTACGGAGGCTTTTTTTGTTGCCCGAAGAAAGGAAGGAAACAAACGTGCAAGATTATTTGATAAATGAACTAATAGAGAAAATCAGTGCCGATACCATTATTATCCCAAGAAGCGTAACTTTTCGGAAAGATGTATATGAGGAGAGCAAGACGTTGTTCGGGGTGGTATTCACCGAATGTGTAAATGATCTCAGGTCATACGGCAGCTTCATTGACGGTAAAACCGTCGGGAAGATGATGAAGGAGTATGTAATGGACATGACCATACCCGATATACAGTGCGAGTGCCTGTGTTCGCCTACAATGGCTTCGGCTGCAAGGAGTGAAACGGTTATGCTCATCAACAAGATCAATCTCCTTGAGTGCCTTCGGGAAAGTCAGGTGATCTGATATGCAATATCTCATAACACCTTTGCTGGAGGTGCTTAATCCGACCAATACGGTTTCAAGGAACAGGCTGCTGTCCTTTGCGATAGGCAATATGGAAGCCGAAATATATAACTGCCTTATCGCAAAGCACGTCTATTATAACAATCAGGGCAAGCTTCACGAAGGCGGCTGGTTCTATTCGACCGTAATGGACTTGCATTTAAGCAGCGGTTATGCCGAGGACGCACAAAAGACCGCTATCAGACACCTTATCAAGCACGGACTTATAGAATCCGAGTTGAAAGGACTGCCTGCCAAAAGGTATTTCAGAATAATTCCCGATGTGGATAAGCTGACTTCTCTCATTGATTCAGGTCAGGAGGTACAAGATGCCATTGCTCAGCGATACAAGGACGATCTTGAAAAGCGTAGCAAGCGGCGCAGGAACAAAAAGAAAGGTATTATTGAAATTACAGTAGAGGAAACTTCTCCGGAAGCTGTAAAGGAGACAGCTACTGAATATAGCCGAGGGGCTGCCCCTCCTCAGTCTGTTGAAGCTGCCCGTAACGGTGTTTATGGTGACAGCTCTTCCGTAAGTGATCGGGATTCCTGCAATGATACAGAAGAAAATATGTCCAAGGCTGTAACGAACCTGCACTTCTCTGCAGGCGTTGATGATCCCGATTCTGTTCGGGTCATCGGTAACAGCAGTGATATATGCTCTGAAACGGCTTTTTGCGCCCAAAATCCTTGTTCCGTCGGGTACGGGGGAACAAGCTCACCCACAGCCCCGAGGAAAACTAAAGATAATAAAAACTAAAGTGATTTTTTTTCAAATCCTTCTTTCCTTCATTCTGCGCCTAAGGAAAATTTTTTGGAGGACGGAATTGAAGGACAGGCAGCAGTAAAAGAATTATCCTTTCTTGAAATTCTTGCGGCTATGGGGCTTGATGTTGAGTATTGGCATTATCTTTACACCCGGGATCCCACGTCCGAGAAAGACTTGCTTTGTGTGGACGAGGTGGATCGCAGAACGAAAACTTTGCATATACCCGAGGATTTGCGGAGGGACAAAAATGCAGTTATGACCGCCTTGCGGTTTCTTGCGGCATATGGGAACTATGCTTATGATGACGATGTGAAGCCGACAAGCATAAAGCCATTTCTGGACATCACGCTGAATATGATTTGCGATATGATCATGGCTGACAGCTTTACTCACAACGGTCGTACTGTCGGTTATTCGGAAGTCCTTGAAACGATGAATGAGCTGATACGGGAGGATTATCTGTACGATTTTATTCTGAATTTTCAGGCTGAATGGAACAAGATTCTTCGGGAGGACAGCGCAAAGGGAAATCAGATCCGCAACAGCTCTGCATATATGAAAAGCTGCTTGTGGGATTGGCTGAAGCGGTGGAAGATCGAGGAGTATAATCTGCTGGCAAGTCTGGAGTAAAAAAAATCACAGCACCCGTTATGAGAGCTGTGATAAGAAATCTGCTCGATAAATTGAATTTTTAATTTTTATCTTTGTACGCATATCCAAAGTTAATTGGCGGTGCAGTTACTGAAACATATACAAATTCCGTTTCTCCATCATTTAAGAGTCCATGTACATCCTTATCAGCAAATCTTACAACATCTCCTGCTTTAAACTCCATTTCCTTGTTATCAGCAAGCAGAAGTTTTCCAACACCTTTTGTTGCATACCATATTTGTTCAGAGGCATCGTGAGTATGTCTTGGCTGACTTGCTCCTGACTCAAGGTGTACTTCTGTAATTGTTACTCGCTTGCTTGATGAGTTATCCGGATTCAGAAGCTGTCGTGAAACAACTCCAGGATTAGATAATACAACGATTTCTTCTTTACTAATAAATTCCATGATTAACCTCCTACAACTTCCGATTTGTCGAGCAGTTGATTACCCGATTAAGTCCATTATACCACAATCAAAAAAATAATTCAAGCTAAATTATTGTCCGAAAGGGTGACAGCAATCATGAAAATCCTTATCCGAGAAAACCTTCAAACGAAAGAAATAAACATTTACGGCACAGACGGTAAACTGCATACCGAGGAATTTTTCGACAAATACTTTTCCGATACGGGTGGAGCATATCCAACACTCCCATACGAACGAGAGGAGTTTCAGACCGATGCGGAGTGGACTATCATAACCGAAGCAGACTTCCTTCTGCTGGCAGAAACCATTTCAGTAATTCAGAAAGCTATTGATGATGTGAACGAGCTGCTGATCGGCGGAGAGAAAGTCGGGGAGTTCATTTTTCAATCGAAATGCTTTCTGATATGAGGGGAGGTCACAAAGTGCTCTATTCCGAAGAACAGATACAGCGAGCCAATGAGCGGAGCATATCCGAATACTTTCGTCAGGCGGGGTACTCCTGCAAGCGTGTCGGATTGGAAACTCACATTGAAGGCTTTGGCGGATTTTATGTAAATGAAACCACAATTCCAAATAAGTTCTACATTCATTCACAGCAGAAGGGCGGCGTTGGACTTGTAAACTGTCTTATGAAAGTCATGGATATGCCGTTCAAGGAAGCGGTCAGAGCTGCTCTTGACGGGGAGCTTGGACAGGAGGAGAGAACCGAGAGTGTTCCGAATTATGCTCCGCTTTACAGAAAGGCTGAGCCGCTTGTTCACGAACCGAAGCCCGAGTTCATAATGCCCGAAAAGGATGAGAACGATCATCGGGTGTTCAGCTATCTTACGAAAACCCGACACATTGACGCAAACATTGTGAATGAGTTTATTCGTGCAGGAGTTTTGTTTCAGGACACAAAGGGCAATGCAGTTTTTCTTCATAAGGAAAACGGAAAACCTTGCGGAGCTGAAATTCATGGGACAAGCGGTAAGAGCTACACTGTCGGAAATTCACGATACGCAGATTTTTCTTCGGACAGAAAGGTGATTGCAACGGAGCCGTACATAGTTGAAATTATTGGCAAGGAAATGAATGAAAGCGGAGTTCGATTCGCCGGATATGTTTACGAGAAAAATGCAAACATCGTAACCGACAGCGCAGGCTTTGAAGCGATAAGCGGAAAGATAGCAGAAATTCAGAACAGGAGCATTGACAGGGCAGCCATTGACAGCGAGGTGAAAAGCAAGCTCAAAAACTATAAGGGAGTTGCGCCCGGCACGTCCGAAAGCTTTTTCTCTTATGATAAAGGTGAGCCGAAGAAGGCGTTTGTGTTTGAAAGCTCCATTGACCTTATGAGCTTCATCGCCCTTCACCCTGATGTGACCGATTGCAAGTTTGCGGCAATGGCGGGGCTGAAACCGAATGTTGTGGAGAAGCTGCTTGCAAGCGGACTTGATGTTACGCTTTGTGTGGACAACGATCAGGCGGGAAGGAATTTTTGTAATCAGTTCGGCGGTCGCTGCAAATGCTTCGTCGAATGTATGATGAACAATGTCAAGGATTTCAACGAGCTGCTTATAGCAAAAAAGACTGTTCCCTTTGCGGAAAGAGTCGGTGCAATGAAAAGCTGGGCGGACAAGGCGATACAAAGAGCCGCCAAACTGCAAACCGCTCAGCTGGGATTTGCAAGATAAAGAAAAGAGGTGAGATTTTGGAGATCAAAAGCATAGAGGAGATAGCAAATTCACAGAAGAACTTTTTGAGCACCGGGGAGGTTGCCGCTGTACTTGGCATCTCGCCTGTCACGTTCAGGAGAAGAGCAGAAGAGTATGCGAAAATTTTTCCCATAGAGAGGGTAGGAAAGAAATACAGAATACCCAAAGAGCCGTTCATTGCATATGTAAGGACGGGAAAATCATTTAAGTAAATGGAGTGATGCCTTATGAGTAATCGGATCAGGGATTCTCCCGATTGAAAAAATCTTCGTTGCTGACTTTCATTTGAAAATGTTGTTGTGTTCATTCTTTTGTCTCCTTTTTTGTATTCAACCGAGTTGCATACGGTAATTCAACTCGGTTGAATACCTAAGTGGTTTGTGAGAGAGCAAGATTTTGTCCCGGGAGGGGCGGATGCAGGATTTTGAAAAATGAGGGCGGTCTGGAAGATAGCAAGCGTAGATTTGAGATATCTCAAATCGGCTGAAACAACGCAGGTTTCAGCATTTAGGGGTACAACCCCTAACACCCCGATTCATATAGCATAGAAAGGATGATAGATATAGATAAGCGAGATAGAAAGCTGCTTATCCGTGTGAACAGCGATGAATATGAGGTCATAAAGAAAAAAGCGGACAAGCTGAATCTTAGAGTTGCCGTATATATACGGCGAATGGCTGTTCAGGGAGAGATAAAAAGATACGACCTCTCCGAGCTTCGTGACTTTACAAGGTCCTTCCGAATGATCGGAACGGAGCTGAACCAGATCGCAAAGGTTGCGAACTCCACAGGCGAGGTGACGGGCAAGGCTGTTGAGGAAATCAAGCGGCAGTATGAAATTCTTGAAGGAGTTTTTGAGAATTATCTGAAGCCTTTGAAGCCCAATGTCATTTTGTGAGGTGCGGAGTTGCCCATCATAAAATATGTTGCGGTGCATGGCTCTCCGTTGAAGCTGCTGAAATATGTGACCAATGAAAACAAAACAGAGGACACGCTTATCACAGGTCTGAACTGCTCAACGGATTCAAATATTGCCTATAAGGAAATGGAGCAGAACTTTGAACTTTACAGCGAGGAACGCTTCTGGAAAAAGTCCTTGTTTATGAAAAAGGACATTCTCGGCGGAAAGGAAAGAGTGCGGCTTCATCATTACATTCAGTCCTTCAAAGCGGGCGAGGTTTCAAAGGAAGAAGCTCACCGCATCGGTCTGGAGTGGGCGAAGGAAATGTTCGGGGATAAGTTTCAGGTGATAGTTTCCACACATACAGACAAAGGGCATTACCATAATCATTTCGTTGTATGCCCGTATGATGATGACGGAAAGCTATGGAGAGCCGACAAGAAATCTCTGAACAGGGGGAAGGCTATTTCCGACAGAATTGCTCTTTCACATGGACTCAGCATAATCGAGCACCCGAAAAAATCCTACAATCATAAGTATGGCGATTACCTATCCCAGAAGCGGGGCGCATCATGGAAGGAAAAACTGAAAGCCGAGCTGGACGAGCTTGTTATGAGGGAAGATGTGAACAGCATTGATGATCTTGTGGACAAGCTGAAAGAAAAGGGCTATGGCATTCGCATGAAAAAGTATCTTTCCATACAGGTGAAGCAAAACCGAAAACCGATACGGACATATCGTCTTGGTGACGGATATTTCCTTGAGCATCTTGCATATCGTATCGAGCATAAGAATTTTGAAATGCCTTTATCCGAGATAGCAAAGTATAGCGGCATTCAGAGAGAGTATGCAATTTGTCTGCGGCAGATTCAGATAATGCTGTATAAAGCTCCCGAACCGGACAGACCGCATTATGTATCTTATCGGACGGTGCTCAAAAATTATGAACTGCTGTGTTATCTTCACAATAACAATATTCATTCCGTTGGTGAGCTGAAAAGTGTGGTGGATAAGGCAGAGGTAAAATATTCGGAGGTGTTTACGGCAAAGAAAAAGCTGGATGGCAGAATTTCCGAGGAAGAAAAAATCATTGAGGATTTTCCGAGATTTACGGAGCTTGTGAATAAGAATCCAATGACCAAATCCGAAAGGGAAGAACTGAAAAAGCTCAGCTATCTTGCAGACAAGGGAGTGTTATCCGTTGATGATGTGGCAGAGCATAAGGCGATACTTGAAAAGCTCAGAGGTCAGGTTGAAGGCTGCGAAGAAAATATCAAGGCAGCCAAAGCCGAGCGTGACAAGCTCACCGAATATTTTGATACATATACTCAGCAAGTGCAGTGCGACTATGATTTTCTGCTTGAAAAGGCAAGGGAAGAACAGGAACGAAAGGCACAGGCTGTTCAGATAGAAGAACACGAACAGGAAAGGAAGAATTATCATTATGAAAAATAGAAGAAACCATTCATCGCATGAGGAGGAATATTTTTTCAAAGTTTCTCTGAAAACCATTTCCGACGTCAATGAGTTCTGCAACGTTATGACAGGACTTGAAAGATTTGTAGTTTCGGCAGAGGTCAGAAGCGGCACATATATCGTGGACGCAAAAAGTCTGATGGGTATTTTCTCTCTCAATCTCTCAAAGCCCGTTGAGGTATGGTTCAAGGTTGAGATGAACGATCAGCTCCGCAATATGGATATGGACAAGTATTTTGCTGCCAAGATCGAAAGATGGCTTGTCGGGGATAATGCCAATGAATGAAATTCAGCTCAGGGAATATCAGCAGGAATGTGTTGATATTATCAACAACACCGAAAGCGGCTCCTACCTTGTGGCGGTGGCAACAGGCTTAGGAAAGACAGTTATCTTTTCGCATATTGCAAGGCGGGGACGTATGCTTATACTCTCTCATCGTGAAGAGCTTGTATGGCAGCCGAAGAAATATTTTGACTGCTCATACGGAGTGGAGAAGGCAGACATTCACAGCAATGGTGAGAAAGTTGTTTCGGCAAGTGTTCAGTCACTTGTGCGCAGGCTTGACAGCTTTTCTCCCGATGATTTTGATATTATCATCACCGATGAAGCCCATCACGCTGTTGCTCCCACATATAAAAAGATATATGAGTATTTCAATCCGAGGCTGCATATCGGATTTACTGCAACACCAAATCGTGCCGACAATGTAAAGCTGGGCGAGATATACAGCAGCATTATTTTCGAGAGAAACCTGAAATGGGGAATCAAAAATAATTATCTGTCGAATATCCGCTGTCTTAAAATTGATATTGGTTATGATATTTCCGAGGTCAGCAGTCAGAACGGTGATCTGAATGTGGGCGAGCTGTCAAGTGCTATGGATATTCAGAAGCAGAACAAGGCGATTGCCGAAGCATATAAAAAGTATGCGGTGGGTCAGACACTTATCTTTGCCACCTCCGTAAATCACGCACGAAATATTGCAATGGAGATTCCCGGTGCAAGAGTTGTGACAGGCGAAACGGAGAACAGGGACGAGATAATCGCAGATTTTACGGCAAGAAAAATTCCCTGCATCGTAAACTGCATGGTGTTTACCGAGGGAACGGATATGCCGCTTATTGAAACTGTGATAATCGCAAGACCTACACGAAATGCAAGTCTGTATGCTCAGATGGTTGGACGGGGACTTCGGCTGCATGAGGGCAAGAAGGAACTGCTTCTTATGGACTGCGTTGGAGTTACGGGCAAGATTAAGTTATGCACAGCGCCGAGCCTGTTCGGAATAAGTGAGATCCCTGCTTCAATTCCGCAGGAGGAAATTGAGGGACAGCTCATAACAGACATTGAGGACAGAATTAAGTATGAGATGAACAAGCCGCAGGATTGGCAGATCAATGCTCATCTTGTGGATATTTTCGAGGAGGAGAACAGCTATGACACTCACGATGTGAATTATGTTATGCTCCCCGACGGAGATATGGTCTGCTCATACGACAGGAACTGCTGCATCAGAGTGGAAAGCGAGGATATGACGGGGAACAGCCGGGCGGTTCTATATGAAAACAAGCTGCCTGTGAAAACAACGGTGAGAATGTATATGCAGAATGTGCTTGATTTTGTGTATAACTTTCTTGTCAACAATTTCCCAAACAATCATAAGCTGTGGGATATGAAAAGCGTAAGGAAGTGGGGCGGTCAGCCTGCTTCCGATGCACAGAAGCGGCTCATTTACCGCAACCGCAAGAAGCTTTCTGACCTTGATATAGATTATGATAAGCTGACCAAATATGAAGCCAGCGTTATTATAAACAGAATACATAACTGAAAGGGTGCGTACTATGGCGAAGAAAAAAATAAAGCTTGATTTATCGGGAGGTTGGAGAGATGTTCTTGAACAGGCGATAGATGTAAATGATGTCTATGCCATTGAATCCAACCTTGAAGATGAAACAGCACTGGAGATAACCGACCGCAATTGCGATATTTTTTCCACACTTATTCATAATATCCGAGAGGATGATACTATTCTTTTCTCTCCTTCTGAAATCAGGATACTTTTCGGAATCCTTATGGAAGATTTTGTGCATTTGCAGAATGATCTTAGGGAAACTTATGGGATTTTATCTGAAAGCATTGATGTTATTAAATCCTATAAGGAACTGGTTGAAGAGATCATTGACGAATATGGGCTTGATTTAGACGAGGACTGAACAAAGAAAAGCACCGCAGGCGGCGGGTGCCGCTTGCAGTGCTGAATACTGCTACAAATGGGAATTTTGCAAAGAGCTAATTATCATTATGTCATTGATTTTTCAAAGCGGAAGAAATAATCTCCGCCAATCATATCATCGGGAACAGCAGGGCCTTTATGGTGAGGATTAAAAAATTCAACAGCGTGAAATCCCAATCTATTTATATAAAAGTGTATATTTCTCTTTTCAAAATAGGGAGTACACGTTTCCCAGACTTTCGTATCAGGGTAAAGCTTTTCGATTTCATTCCACATTTTTTGTCCTATGCCTTTACTTTGTGTTCCATATTTCACATATAAAAAGTCGAGATGATTATGTTGTGTTTCGCTGTCGATAACAATGATCGCTCCTCCGAGCATTTCCCCATCAATTACTGCTTTATATGCAGCAGCACCTTTTTTTGACAATGATTTGACAATGTCACTTTCAGGAAGAATTTCCTCGTCTATATCTGCAAAATCTTGTGCAGCACCTTTTTGAAAAGCTTCCTGCATATCTCTTATAAATATTGGCATATCATCGTCAGTTAATGGTAATAATTCGAAATCCATATTTAACCTCCATAAATTCCGATTTGTAGTGTAAATAAGCTCTTATAGATTTATGATTTGCCCCGGTTCTCCTTATTCGCACAATACTTATCCAAAATATCATGAATATGATTTTTGAGATAAGCACCGGGAGTTGTGTGATTTTCAGCACAATACTGCTTGAAAAGCTCCGCATCTACTTTGCGAAGGCGGCAGCTTACGGAACGCATATTTTCAAGATCCCATTTCTGATTTGAAGCCGTGTGTTTTTCACTTACCTTGCGGGTAGGTTTCTCCTGTGAGTTATTATCCAATAGTATCAGCTCCTTAATGGTATTATCTTATAGTATATCATATTTTTATCACTGTTGACAGTGATAAATTGCACAAACTTTGATATAAAAGTTTGTTACAAATTAACCTTGCATAACACTGTTGACAGTGCTATAATAAAACCGTCGAGAAAAACACAACACATCGAAAGGGTGGTAAAAATGGACAAAAATACCGAAAAGCTGCAAACAGACCTCAGATTTGCGGCGGCATTTCTGAAAGTCCATGAGGAGGTCAAGGCAAACGAAGCGGAGCGTCAGAAAAGAATTTATGAAAAGGCGGTGATAGCAGCCGAGAACAGGCGGAGGAAAAAGGAGGAAGAAGCAGCCTACTTTGAAAATCTCAGGAAACACCCGATTGAACCCGGCGAAGCAATAAAGGAAATTCTCAGGAAAAACTGCGGAATTGACCTTGACAAACAAAAAACGGAGGAATGAACTATGTTAAGAATTTCAGATGAAAGCTATGAAAGAGTACAGGACATCATCGAGGACATGAGCTGCTGCTGTGAGTTTGAAGATGATTACGATCAGTGGGAGGATATTGCCGCTTCATCAATGGCAAGCTTCCTTGATGACCTTGACGGTGAGCAGCTTGAAATGACCGTTGCTGCCCTTGAGGAATACATTATCGACAAGGCTGACAATGACCTGAACATGGCAATGGGCGTTAAGACCGCACTTGCAAGATACATGAGAGAAAGGCTTGAATACCTTGATACTTATGTTGTTCCCGATGTAAAGCTCAGCCTTGATGAAGATGAACCTTATGAGGATACCGATACGGCAATATATGTTAATGTTGTCAAGGCTATGCTTAAAAAAGTGGAGCAAATAAAGGTAGGTGAATAAAATATGAGCAAGATATTGACTATCTGTAACCAAAAGGGCGGAACTTCAAAGAGTACGTCCGTGGTGAATTTAGGTGCAGCCTTGCAGCTTATGGGCAAGAAAGTCCTTATTGTGGATATGGACCCCCAGGGCGATGCTTCTACATATCTCGGATTTGATGATGAAAATGCCGATACTATCAGCCAGATGATAGAGCGTTTCATAAGGGGAGAGCAGATTGACCTTCACGATATTATTCGGGCAAGTGAGAAGAATGGCGGTGTTGAATATATCCCCGCCGACCTGTCACTTGCAGGAGCGGAGATGTACCTTGTATCTGTAATGTCAAGGGAAACAGTGCTAAGAAGGCTGCTTTCGACTATTCGTGACGAATATGACTATATCCTTATCGACTGTCAGCCTTCTCTCGGTGTGCTTGTGCTGAACGCACTTGTGGCGGCAGACGGAGCAATTATCCCGGCACAGACTCATGAGTTTTCACGCAAGGCTCTGAAAGCCATAACGGATATTATCGGACAGGTTCAGGCAACCATTAACCCGAATCTGAAACTGCTTGGAATACTGCCCACAATGGTGGATAATACGGCAATGTCAAAGGACACCCGAAAGGTGTTTGAGGATAATTACGGAGAGCTTGTTTTCCCGATGAACATATCCCGATCGGTTACGGCGGCGTATTCAAGCAAGGAGAAAAAAGCACTGTGTTTCAAGGCAAATTCAAAGCTTGGCGAGGAATACAGGCAGTTTGCAGATGAAGTGGTAAGGAGGATAACGGCATGAGCAAGTTTGATCTTAATTCGTTTATCGGAACTCCCGATGTTATGAAAAATGCTGTGCAGAACATTGATATCAATAAGCTGGTGCCGTATAAAAATCATTGCTTCAAGCTCTATGAGGGCGAAAGGCTTGATGATATGGTGAGGAGCGTTCTTCAATACGGGATAATGATTCCCATTATTGTCCGTACCGTTCCCGACAGCGATAATTATGAGATACTGTCAGGACATAACAGAGTAAATGCCGCAAAAATTGCAGGCAAGAAAAACGTCCCCGCCGTTGTAAAGGAGGATCTTCCCGATGAATTTGCGGAAGTTTATGTTATTGAAACAAACCTTATACAAAGAGGTTTCAAAGAACTGAGAATTTCCGAACAGGCTTTTGCGGTGGCTATGAGATACAAGAGGCTCTTTGACAAAAAGAAATTGCAAGCAATTTCCGATGAACTTATGGTATTGGAAAACGGAAACAAGCTTCGTGCTCCACTGGAGCACGAGAAAGAAAGTGGAAATTCCGATAATTACGTCCGCACAAGAGATGTGACAGCAGAGGAATACGGTATCAGTCATGCGACGGTTTCACGACTTCTCCGCATCAATGAGCTTTCTAACGAACTAAAAACAATGGTCGATGAGGGGAACATAAAAATACGTCCTGCGGTGGAGCTTTCATATATTCCAAGGGAAATGCAGGAAATGCTTGTAAAGGCAATGTCGGAGCAGGAAGTATCGGTCATAGATATGAAAATGGCAAAGCAGCTCCGAGAGATCGCAAGCTCATATGCAGGTCCGTCGGAGGAAATAATTGCCGAGGTCCTATGCGGTACTTATGGCGAAGATGAAAAGCCGAAGGAAAAGGGTGAAAAGGTCACTATTCCAAAGGCAACATATTCAAGGTATCTCGGCGGCTACTCAAAGAAAGAAGCCAATCTTATCATAGAAAAGGCTCTTGCATACTATTTTGAAAATAAGGAAGGAGGAATGGCAGCCTGCTGACTAAGCAGCAGGTTGCCGGCATAATGGAAAAGAAAATGATGATAACAGGTGAGGTCATTAAGAAGCCCGAGCATATTGAGCTTGGAAAGTACAATGTGACTGTCAGAACGAAGGGCGGCAAGGAGCTTACCGTTCAGATCGATAGCGAGGGCATTGATGAAAGGCTTGAGGTCGGCATGACGGCAGCTTTTACAGCGACAATGGTTGATGAAGTTATTGTTGCGGATAAGGTTAGCTATTCACGAAGGAGATAAAAACGAATTAAATAGAATATAGAAAATCACGGGTATGTACCATTTATCCGTGATTTTTATTTTTATGGTTGATTTATTATGGATAAATGGTGTATAATAAAAATATAGCATATATGAAAAAAATCAAAGTCGTAAATAATAAGATAAATGGGAGAAAAACAATGGAAGTACCTTATAATTTGAAAACACTAATTTATCCTGAAAAGGGCAAAAAAATAGATGAATTCGATAAGAATTCAGATTATAATGTAAGGATTTTAGCATCAACTGATTTATCGAAATCACTTTATGAATATGCGGAGAATTATTATTATGCTGCACATATAATAACAGACTTTATATTGAATGAGAATCATCCGGATATAGGAAAGTTGGATACATATTTTTTTGCGATAGCTTTTTTATATCGACATTGTTTGGAATTGGGGTTAAAAGCGATAGGATTTCAAAATATACATGATAAAGATGGACGCATAAGATTCGTAAATGAAACCTTTCATAATTTGTATGAGATTTTTGATGTGCTTAAAGATATTAGCGATTGTAAAAGACCTGATGAAGAAATGGAATGGCTAAAAGAATATTTAGCTGATCTATCACAGATGGATAGAGAATCAGATTCGTTTAGGTATCCGTTTCATATTGTTACGGAATTTGACGAGTGGGGATTGGAAAAACAATATGCAATAAAAGAAATCTTTAACGAACAAACACATATCGATTTGGTATTGTTTGCAAATAAATTTGAAGCTGGCTATGAGATAATTAATAAATGGTATAAAAAGGAAACATCTAATGCATTGGAATGGAAAGAATTAAAACCGATATTTATAGAAACAGGGGGATACTATTATGCCCAATCAGTTGTTGGTTACAGGTATAACAGAGCGCGTTTTTATCCTTATACAAAAGCATATTTGGAAACTGCAAATTATTTGAAATGGTATTGTAAAAATAAAACGGGAGCAGAAAGAGCAAATTGTATGAATCGTCTGTTTCTTCCTATGTGCTATTTATATAGAAACTGCGTTGAACTCAGTTTAAAAGGAATTTGGTTTGAAGAAATAGGCGAGGATTTTCAAAAAAAATGCAAATTCATATTAGGAAAAAAACATAGCATTGCTGGGTTATGGAACAAAATTAAGCCATATATCATAAATGTTGCAAGTGGGGAAAATGATCTTGAATATTCAGAGATTGTCGAGGATTATTGCATGCAGGTACATAGCCTTGACAATGATGCGAATAAATTTAGATACCCGATGACAAAAAATATGAGACCATATTTTTCTTGTAATAAAAGATTCGATTTTATAGGAATGGGTGATTTTTTGGAAGAGTTGAATAATTCACTTGATTCTTTTGGCTGGGCGTTGAATAGTTATAACGAGTATATTGCTGATATGGAGGCTGAATATAGATCCGATATGATGGCTGAAAATGACTACTATTAATAATTCTTTATTTGTGTAAAAATTTTTCTAATAGCGGCTGTGATGAAGGTAGTGAAGTGTTGTAGCTATCATTTTTAATTGATTTCACAGCCGTCTTTTTTATGTCCCAAAGTGTTTACAAAATGTTCAGGCACAAAAATTCTAAGTCAAAACTATGAACACACCATTGAATATTTGAGTTTGTAAGGGCATTTGGGTAAACTTAGAGTAATTTGAGTAAACTTAAGGGCATTTGCGTTCACGAAAAAATCCGACTTTTCTGAAAATTGAATATGCTATAATAGAATTACAGAAAAAATCTGAAAACGGAGGAACGCAGATGAAACATAAAATGATATTAGCACTGTTGTTAGTGCCGTTCATGCTCACAGGTTGTATGCAGAGCAAGGAACCGGAGCTTACTCCCGAGGAGCAGGAGCATAACGCACTTGTGGAATGGTTTGAAACGGGAATGGGAAACGAGGATAAATTTCCCGACCTTCCCGATTATCGTTACTATGCAAGGACGATCGGACTTGACAAGGACGGACTTATCCAGCCGGAAATGTGGGAGATTTTCTACAATGAGGACATAAACATCAATAAGGAGATAGACGGGAAGGCAATCTACCTTATCCGCCTTGACCCGAATAAGCTGATGAAGATATGGGCAGAAAATAATGAAACAACAGCAGAGGATTTATGCCGACAGATAGGCACAACTCCCGAGGAACTGTACTACAATTTCGGTCACACATCAAACTCCATAAACTATGCAAAGGACCACAAAAGCGGCAAGGTCAGCTATTCGGATATCGAAAATGAAATATTCGGAGAGGATAACGGAGAGGACAGGAGCATTGTTTTCGGCACTCACTTTCTGTATATTGATACGGCAGGAAAATACAAGGTGACATACGAAAGCGAGAATGACAATTTCACTGTCAGACAGAGGGATATTTTGAAAGCGACTTCGGAGGGTTCTCATAACTATTCCGACTATACATATGATGAGCTTCACCCGGGATATTTTCTTGATGGTGTGGGAATACGGCGTGTGCTGAAACTGAACATTCCGAACCTCTGGAGCAAGTTGGTTGAAAAGGATATTGATACGGACGCATCGCTGATGTTCAATATGTCCCCGTATTCATACGGCTGCACAAAGGACGATATTATTGAGCTGTATCCCAAAATTGATAATGAGGAAACTGAAAGTGAGGTGTCTGAATAATGGTAGGAGATGATGCTTGCTCCGTATGCGCTTCCCTTATACAGAAGCTGCTTGAATTTATTGCAAATATGGAGCATAACAAACAGTACCGAAAGGGAATGAAACCGCCAAAGACACCGAAAATCAAGACGGGAAAGCTGTCAAAAAAGTGCTTTAAGAAATTGCAGCAGGCGGGGACGAGCTTTGAATATCTGCCTGTCCCGAAGGAGCTTATGCCGCAGTTTGAAACGGCAATGAAGAAAATGGGCGGAACGTTTTTCACAGGGGGCATCGAGGACAACAATAATATATATGTTGCGATTCCCGCAGCTCAGAGAAATATGGCGGCTCTTGCCGCACAGCATATGCTTTCAAAGGAAATCGAAAACAAACCTGACGCATTTATTCTGAAAGACGGGAATAACAAGATAAGCGAAGAAGAAATGCGGATAACCTCCGATGTTATGAACAGCTATGACATTCCCATGTTCGCTTTCAGAACCAATGACGGAAAATATATGACTGTTATTCCAAAGAAATTTGAAGGTCAGTTCAACAAGGCAATGGAAGATGTTAAGCAGCAGCTTGAGCAGCTGAAAAATATTGAGGTTGTCCGTTATGACCAGTTCTCGCCTTTGGATAAACCCGAAAAAGTTGCATATACCGTTACCGATGAAGAAGCACAGGAGCTTGCAAAGGTTGCAAAGCTGGGAGATCTGGATATTCAGTTTGCAAAGACCGAACAGGGCACAGCGGTCCTTTACAATTCGGACATTGCAGAGAAAATCGAAGCAACAAGAGAGGATTACGCAAAGGCTGTTTCCGAAAGCGAAGCATTCCTTATTGATGTTACGGATAATACAATTTCTATGGACATTAACAAGCTGCTTGTTCCCGAGCTTTCCGATGAAAACACATATTTTGTGAGAGTCCCCAATACATCGGGCAAGGACTATATCCGTTTGGATAAATCCGACTGCGAAATTATCAACGGCGGCAAGTCAATAAAGACCGAGCTTGATATGGAAAAGTCGTATTCCATATATGACAGTACGGGAAATATAAAGCAGGAGCGCAGCGGAGAGGAGCTTTCAAAATCCTACAATACCCGTCACCCTCACGCAACCAAAGGCACAAAGGTGTATGAACATGGTCAGGGCAGAGAGCGTGTAAATCTTTTCAACAAGGAAAAGAATGAGATAATAAGCGTGAAACTGGACAAAGCCGATGTTATGCGGACAGCCCTAAAGGAGCATGGTATCACAGGCAAAACGGCGGATATGCTTATGGAGGACATCAATAAGAAACTGTCCGACCCGCAGAAAGAGATTTTCGGATTTTCAAGGGAAAAGACCGAGGTGGTGTATGCGGATATTCCCAATATCGGAGAATATCTTGCACAGTCCCAGCTTTCACAGGCAATAGTCGGAAAAAAGTGCTTATCGGGAGAAATCCCGAAGGACACAGGCTCAAAATGCTGCGTTATGGATAAAAACACAAACAGCTTTGCAGTTCTGCCCATAATGCCGCTGAAAGAGGTTCAGGCAGCTCTTTCTCAGATGGGATATTCCGAAATGTCTGCAAAGGAAATAGCGGATAAGGTGGTCAGAAGCTATCGTGAGGGTGATATAAAAGAACTCGAACAGGTAAAGGCACTGTCTGCCGAAAAGGTAACACCCTTTCAGACCACAAATGCAGAGCTTCAGGGCTGTGGCTACTGCAAGACCAATGAGGGGATAATGATTATTCGTGAGAGCGAGGACGCATACAAATATATGTCCGTTGACAAGGACAGCTCTCTTGCTGATGTAGAAAAGGCTTTGCATGACAAATTCGGGCTTGTGGACGATATTTCCGCAGCGGTGGTTATGAAAACTCTCATAGCAGAAGAAATTGTAAAGACCGCCGAGCCGAAAACTATCGGTGATGATGTGACAATTTCTCAGCTTACAAGCAAGTATGTTGAAATAAGCCATGACGGGAAATTCGAAATGATGCTGAGGGATAAGCTTGATACAGAAAAGCTGAAAGCTATGGATATTCCCGAAAAGACCATAGGGGATATTCAGAAATCCTTTGAAAAATCCGAGCATGAAGCACTTCACCCCGAACAGCAGAATCTTATAGGACTTATAGGGAATGCAAAAAATATGCTCCTTGAAAAAGTCAAGGAAGGCGGCAGCAAGGTTATCGAGAACATTAAAAGTAAGGGACAGGAGCGATGACAAATGGCTAATATGGGTGTCCCCGAAAAGAAAATCTCACCGTATTTTTATGCGGCGGTTATCGGCTGCATAGTTGCTATGCCCATAGTAATGTGTTTCGGATATTTGCTTGACCTGTCCGCAGGAGATAGCGGAAAAATTCAGATATTTGAGCTTCTGACAAATTCGGAGGAATATCTGGAGCAGGCTTCAATTGGCGGATTATTTTCAGCCTTTATACATGGCGGAATGACTGCAAAGGCAACCATAATCGGATTTTTTGCAAGCCTTATTGTAATAATGTATGTCCTCATGGGTGACGGAAAGCGTTATCACAGAAAGGGTAGTGAACATGGATCCGCACGTTGGGGCAGCAAGGCGGAAAAGGACATAATCGCCGATACCAATGATTTTTACAACAATGTTATCTGTGCTTCGGATATTATGCTTGTGCTTGACCGCAAAAAGCGTGATAAAAATGAAGTCGAAGCGGATAGGAAAAAGTCCGACAAGAAGAAAAAAACTCAGCCTAAGAAAAAGGAAACAGGTAATGAAATATCTCACGATACGAATATAAAAGTATCTGTAAAAGATATTGTGTCGCAGAGCAAAGAAGCTGCCAAAATAAAGCCTATGCTTAATCTCAATCAGATGATTCTCGGCGGCTCCGGAACAGGTAAATCCCGATTTTTTGTAAAACCCAATTTGCTGATGTGTAACACATCATATATTGTGACAGACCCTTCGGGTGAGCTTGTTCAGGCTTGCGGACAGATGCTCATAAATCATGGGTATAAGATAAAGGTGTTCAATCTTAATGATATGAAGCACAGTTCTAACTACAATCCCTTTCATTATCTCAGGGACTATAACGGTGAAATAAATGCAAACAACGTAATCAAGATGATCAATGTTTTCATGATGAACACAAAAGCAGAGGAAGCAAGCGGCGGCGATCCCTTCTGGGACGATGCAACAAGGCTTCTGTTGTCGGCATTATCATTTCTGATTATAGAAACGGGCACAGAGGAAGAACAGAATTTTGCGGGAGTGCTTGACCTTATCCACAAGGCCAAGGTCATAGAGGGCAAGGAAGAAGAAAAATCCGAGCTTGATCTCATATTCGACCAGAGGAAAGAAGCCGACCCTAAAGCATTGTCGGTGCAGTATTATGACGAGTTCAAGCAGGCTGCGGGCAAAACTATGCAAAGCATACTTATCTCAACAACCACAAAGCTGCAATATTTTAAGCTCCCCGATGTAAGGAATCTGACCTGTACGGATAATATCCATCTTGAAGAGGTGGGCGATGATTACACAGCACTTTTCATAGTGATTCCTTCATCGGACACTACCTACAATTTTCTGGCAGCCATGATGTACACACAGCTTTTCGACACACTGTATGACAGAGCCATAAATCTTTACAAGGGCAGGCTGCCTGTTCATGTGCGTTTTCTGCTGGACGAGTTCGCAAATCTGGGTAAAATTCCCGAGATAGACAAGATACTTGCAACGTGCCGTAAATTTGAAATATCCATTCAGATCATTCTTCAGAATCTTTCGCAGCTGAAAAAGATGTATAAGGAAGGCTGGGAGGAATTTGGCGGTAACTGCGATACTATGATATATCTCGGAGGTAAGGACCAGTTTACCAACGAATATATTTCAAAGGAGCTTGGCAAGGAAACTATCGACCAACAGAGCATAAATCAGACGAAGGGTAAACAGGGCAGTTCATCGTACAATAATGCAATTCTCGGCAGAGAGCTTGCGACCCTTGATGAATTATCTGCTATGGACAATAATGACTGCATTGTAATGGTCAGAGGTTTGTCGCCGTTTTTTACACACAAGTTCGATATTTCCAATCACCCCAGATATGCGGAGCTTGGCGAGCGGTGGAAGCCCTCGGAGGGACAGACTGATTTGGATAATCCCTACATATATATCCTTGAGGACAAAATGTTTACATTCCCCGAAACCGAGTATATCGAGCTTACGGATTTTATAAGCACAGGTGATGCCGATGAAGCCAATATGGTTGAGGTGCGATGTGTATTTTCCGATGAAGAGCCGACCATTACCGAAGAAGAAATAATGGCGGACGTTCCTTATGAGATAAGGAAAAAATTCAAGGGCTGCACAGAATTATTTACGGCAGCATAGGAAGGTGATGAAAATGATATGAGCAATAACTGCAAAGGCTGTTTTGCGGATAATGATAAATGTGGTGTTGGGTGTATTGCCCTGAAAGAAAGGTTCGAGCAGAATTGCCCGTTTTTCAGAGAAAGGGAAAAGTACATCGAAGATCAGGAATATTACAAAGAACAGCTTCGTGAAAACAAGCCGAAACTGTATGCAAAATATTATGGCGGAAAGGAGAAAACAAGTGCTTACCGATGAACAGATGAAACGCATATCGGAGCTTCTGAAAAAGGGCAATGATGTTGTTCTTAAAATGGTGAAAGATAAAATCACCATTGTATATCAGAAGCCGCATATCTTGAAAAACGAATAGGCACATTCAAGGGGATGTGTAACAGTCAAGGGACTTTGAGCAGTACGGAAACGTACAGCTTGAAGTCCCTTTTTTATTGCAATCAAAGGAAATCGGCAGACCTCTCGCAAGGAAAAGTAATAAAAACGTGCTGAATGTCAGCCGAGAGTAGCTTGTTTACATATATCAAATCAATTTTTATGGAGGTGTTCGTAATGAACAAGATCAGAACAGTAATGGACAAGGCACAGGATACCATGACGGAAATCGGTGCTAAGGCGATGCTTGCTGCCACAAATGCAGTCGGCAAGGCTATGAACACAAAGGCAGGCAGATATGCGCTTATCGTGCCTATGGCAGTAAGTGCCTGCACCATCAACGCATCTGCGGAGGGTGCGGACGCACAGGGAATGATCGACGCTATCATGGGTATCCTCGGTCCCGGTGTTATCGGACTGGGCAGCTTGGTAGCCGTTGTAGGCGGCATTCAGACCGGTGTTGGCTTCAAGGACGATAACGCAGACGGAAAGACGAGAGGCTTTCAGACCCTTATCGGCGGCGCAATTATAGCGGCTGTCGGAGCAATCGTTCCTTCCACAATTTCTCTCGGCGGTTCCTGATACAGAAAGCGAGAGATGATCTCCCGTGGCAGAGGTCGGCAGAGTGTCGGCTTCTGTTTCGGTAATGAGAGGAGGAATGAATTATGGCGGAGCCGAGCTTCTGGGAAACCGCCTTTACCGAAGCACAGGAGCTTTTGCAGACGGAATCGGACGGATTTGCGGCGGTACTCAACACCATAGCAGGCTTTGATGTTATATCCAGCTGCGGAACTGCAATAAATGTATTTGAAGCAGCGGGAACAGCACTTCTCACCTTGTTTTTCTGCATGGAAGCCTTCACATATTGTGCGAATATCGACTTTCACGGAGGAATCGAAGGTGCGATACGAATAGCGATGAAGCTGGTTGTCAGCGCACTTATCGTTCAGAATGTGGATAACATTGTGGGTGCTGTTTCGGGGCTTCTGAAACAGTCGGTGGATTTTTCATCGGCGTTTTCAAACATAAGCTCGTCGTTTGCGACGGCGGCAACGGCAGGAACGATAGATCCGGGAACACTTGACATCAACTATATCTGTATGAGCTTTATTCTGCTGATACTTATAATCCTGATGTTTGTAATGTATTCCCTGATAGTTGTAACCATGCTGGGAGTTGTATTTGAAACAGCAATACTGACCGCAATTTCGCCTGTTGCACTGTCAACGCTGGTTAATTCACAGGCAAGGTCAACGGGCATTTCTTTTATAAAGAATTTTGCAGCCGTTTCAATGCAGTGGGGAGTGCTGGCAATATGCTTTGAAGCATTTAACGCAATTTCCAATAATCTTACGCTTGATTTTTCAAGCGGACTTACAAACGAAGGCTTGCTTATGCACATCATGCAGTATGCAACACCTGTTTTATGCGTGATAATGCTGGCTGTTACGGTTGCGAAAGCAAGTGAAATTACAAAGAGAGCGTTAGGAGGATAAGCAGATGATTATGTGTGATGCTTATGATTAAAGCCGATGTACCACAGGACGTAACCGAGTACAAGGAGCAGTTTTTCTTCGGCATGAACAGCCGACAGCTTATATGCTCCGTACTCATGATAGTCGTTGCAGTTCTTGTTTTCCTTGTGGGCAGTAAATTCATTTCAACGGATATTCTGGTGTATATCACAATCGCCCTTATTGCTCCGCTGGCGGCGGTGGGATTCCTGAAATACAACGGTATGGGCTTTGAAAAAATAGCCGCTACCGTTGCAGAGTTCTATGTTTCCAATCAGCGGCGGCGTATGGAATATCTTCCAGATGAAATGGAGATACACGATACAGTAAGAAAAATATATATTCAGCAGCTTGAAGAAGAACGCAAGGCTGAAAAGAAAAATATGAAGCGAAAGAGGTGAAACCTTTGAACGAAAATGAGATCGTAACAGGGACAACGGCTCCCGCAGAAAGCTTGACTGCTGCTCCAGTAAGTGAAGAAACCGCTGTCAGCGTGGAAAGTGTTACTACTGATGTTACGGACATATCTGAGGTGTCTGCTTCTGAAATGTCAGAAACGGAAGAAATATCTTCTTCAATGATACTGCCCGAGGGCATTGATGCCAATGCTCTTGTTTCAAGCATAGCGGCAGAGGGAGTATCGGAAGTAATGAGCGAGGTCGGAATTGAGCAGGAAACGGTTGTTCAGACGGCAATAGTCACACAGCCCGTTGTTACAGAAGCGGTTATTGTTACCGAACCGGTTATATCCGAAACCGAAATGTCGGAAGCTGCTGAAATTGTAACAGAAGCGGCAGAGGTTACGGATATTGTTGAGGAAGAAACCGAAATGACGGAGGTTGTTGCAGTCCCGGAAACCCCAAACGGGGTAATGGGATTTGTACAGAGTAATCCTGCCGTTGTGGTTGTTCCCGCTGCAATAATCGCACTGGCGGTTGCGTTTCTTGCGGTTACAAGACGCACCCGTCCCAAGCGTGGCATTATCGAAAATAACGATGATGTAAAGGAAAATATGAATGCCCGTGAGCGTGATGCGGCAAGACTTGAAGCAAACAGACCTAAGAAAAAGGACAAGCGCAGTCAGAAGGTCGCAAAGGAAAAGGAGAAAAAGGATTTTGCAAAGAAGGTTCTGAACACTATTCCTTACAAGAAAATCCTTGCCGATGATATATTTTTCCTCGGCAGGAAAATGTACTCCAAGGCTTACACATTTGATGATATAAACTTCAATCTGTCGGACGAAGAGCAGCAGTATATGTACCTTGAAAGATACATTGAATTTCTTTCAATTCTTGATGATACGGTGGATTGCCAGATCTGCTGTTGGAACAGTCAGATAAACTTAGACGATTTCAAGAAGAAAACCTTGCTTCCTCAGAAAGCAGATTATCTTTTTGAATATCGGTATGAGTTCAATTCAAGAGTGCTTGAAGAAAATATCCGCAAGGGTCAGAACGCAATTCAGAAGCATATGTACATAACTCTGACTATCAAAGCACCCGATGAGGAAACAGCAAGGCGTAGGTTCAAGTCGCTGGATATAACTGCAACGAACACTTTTAACCGTATCGGAAATACGAATATGCGTGTTCTCACTTCTCAGGAACGTTTGGAAATGCTCAAGGACTTTTTTGTTGGAACGGACGATATGCCCGTACCGCAGCTGACCGAAAAGGATTTTGCAAAGGGTATTGACAAGCTGTACTGCGCTCCCGATTACTTCGATTTCAAGAAAGATTATTTCATGTTCAACAACACTTATGCAAAGACCATTTACATAAGAGAATATCCCTCAACGGCTACATCGGAAATACTTACCGAATTGCTTGCAACGGGCATTGAAATTATGGTAACAACAAACATCGAAACCTATGACAGTGCCGAAGCAAGAAAGCTTGTTCAGCACCAGATCACAGCTATTGATACGGATATGGCGAAGCGTGAGGTCAAGGCGGCGCAGCATGGTAATTTTTCAAATCAGATGCCGCAGAGAATCAAAAATCAGCGTGATGCAATGGTATCGGTTTATGACAAGATCACCATGAAGGACCAGAAGCTTTTCATGACCAATATGCAGATACTCATAAAGGCGGAATCATTTGAGGAGCTTAATAATAATCTTGAAGTTATCGAGAGCACTCTCAAGCGCTCAGGCTGTATCAAGGGCGAAATGGCATGGGAGCAGGAGCATGGTATGTGCGACTGTCTGCCTGTCGGTTATCAGAGAAAATTCGGCTGGCTGCGTACAATGCCTTCGGAATCGGTTGCGATTTTCATGCCGTTCAATGTAAAGGAAATGCAGATGGAAAACAGCGTTTATTACGGTCTGAATATGCTTTCCCACAACATTATACTTTTTGACCGTATGAAGGGACTTGTAAATCCTTCGGGATTTGTGCTTGCCTGCCCCGGTTCAGGTAAATCTTTCACAGTAAAGCGTGAGATAGTCAATGTATTTCTCGGCTATGAGGACGCAGATATTCTTGTTATCGACCCCGAGCGTGAATATTGGAAGCTGGCAGAGGCATTCGGCGGCGAAGTTGTAAAGTTCAGCAACGGCTCAAAGAACCATATCAACCCCTTTGATTTTGATTTCCGACTTCTTGAAGATGAGGAAATTGATATCATCGCAGACAAGTGTCAGCTCCTTACATCATTCATTTCGTGTATGGACAGCAAGCACCCATTGAATGCACAGGAAAAGTCCTTTGTTGACCGCTGCGTTCGTAAGGCTTATGCAAAATCCAATGTGCTTACAACCCTTGATCCTGCGGATATGCCTACTCTTGGCACATTTTTGGAGTGTATGAAAGAGGAACCCGAGAACATCAACAAGGATATGAAGGACAAGCTTATCATTACGGTGGATATGTACGTTAATGGTTCTGCCAAGTATTTTGACAATCAGACAAACGTAAATACAAAGTCCCGTTTCATTGCTTACGATATCCGTGACCTGAACGGCAATCTGAAAACGCAGTCTATGCTTCTTATCCTCGACTACATCTGGAATCGTCTTTCCGAAAACAGGGATAAGGGCAGAAAAACATACATCTATTTCGATGAAGCACATCTGCTTTTCCAGGACGAGTATTCTCTCGATTATCTCCGTATGCTGTGGAAACGTGCAAGAAAATACGGCGGCGTGCTTACTGGTATCACGCAGAACGTTGAAGATCTGCTGAAAGATGATAAGTCCCGTTCAATGCTTTCAAACTCGGAATTTCTTGTTCTTCTCAAGCAGAATCCTACCGATGCGGCAAAGCTTCAGGATATTCTTCATTTCACGGACAGCGAAATTCAGTATGTGAATGATACTCCTGCGGGACATGGAATTTTGGTGCTTGGCGGCAAGACGAAGATACCGTTCTATGATGAGTTTCCGAAGGACACAAAGCTGTATAGCATGATGACCACAAACTTCAGCGAAACCGCAAAGATGCTTCAGGAAGAAATGGCGCAGAAAGAAGCCGATGCGTCATAATATGAGAGGGGGAGTTGTTTATGGCAACAGTTGATAGAAAAACAAATGATGGCAAGGAACACTCCCTTTCCTCTTTTGATAAGAGAAAGGTGCAGAGCGTTACCTTTGGGGCAAGGCATTTTGACAGAAAAAAGTATAAGGTTGTGAACCACGGAACTGTTTCTCCGAGAAATATTCCCAATCAGAATGTTCGTTGTCAGGTGGATAATGAAGTTCGTGCTCTACGGGAGCATGAAGAAAAAGTGGGTACGGATATAACTTTTAAGAATAATTCTGTAAAGCCTGATTCACGCAATTATACACATCAACGAAATGCGGTAAACAACGCTGATACAGGCACTTCGGATATTTCTCCCGAAATGGCACAGCGTATGAAGCGTGCGGCATTTCTTGCACAGCAGAACAAGGAAGCAATCAGCATAAATACTGCTGCGGTTATTCCTACTGATGATTTTCATAACACCGAAAGGATTGAAAAGTCGGAGGAAAAACCTGAAATTGTTGCTGAAAAGCCAGACGAAAAGGAAGAACAGTCCTTTAAAAGCAGATTTACAGGCAATTCCGAACACGCCGATTTCAGCCGTTATGACAATGCACGTCATAAATATGCGGTAAATCAGGCTAATGCCAGATATCAGTCGGGGCAGAGGTACAAACAGCAGAGCAGGGGAAATGAAAGTCACAGAGATGTGCTTGATGAAATATCCTCCGCTGCGACTATAACAGGTCAGCTTGGCAGAGGTGAAGTCGGAAAAGTCGCTGCGGATATTGTTATCCGTAATGAATTCAGTAGTAACGGCACAGTAGATGCAGTAAAAAGTATCGGAAATGCTGTCAGCAGTTCTTCTTCCGTAAGCTCCGCTGTTCCTGACATTGCCACAACTCTTGCGGCTGTCGAAGCTAAAAAGCTGGTAGCAAAGATTATGAAGGGAGAAAACTCCGAAAAGGACAGAAAGTTTGTCGAGGAACACAAGGCAGCAGGCAAAACCAAATATGTGGATTCACATAAGGACAGTTTCAAGGTTGAACATCGTATTTCCGAAGATGAGCATATTGCCGAAAATATGTCCCGTGAGGAACACAGAAATTTCCTGCATAACAAACGTGTTGCGGAAAAACAGAAAAGTTTCTATGCTGACCGTATAAAAACCGAGCGAAAAAACAAGCAGAAGGAAATGTTTCTTGATTTTAACAAGGAAAATCCCGAGCTTGTTTCCAATACCGCAAAGGGTACGGGAAAGCGTTATGTAAAGAAAAAAGCCGCAAAGGCTCTTGTCGGAGGAGGTGCGGCGGCAGCGGTTTTTCCTATAATAATCGTCATAATCATTTTTGTCGTAATTGCCGTGTTTTTCGGCTGGCTTTCACCTTTTGATTACACGCTTGCAGGTGATGAGGGTGAAGAAGATGACAGAAAATATACTGTCGAAAGCAATGCCGAGGTCATTGACGGTTACACCAAAATGATAAAAAACTACATGGACGTTTGCCAGGCATATTACTATTTCAATTACGGCGACTGGTACGGCGGTACATACAAATATCCCGCACCCGATCTGGATTTCTCCGAGTTTTTCAGCGAATACTGCCGGAACATAGTAAGCGAGATCCAGTCGCAGTTTTCGGCAAGTCTGGCAGCGGCGAAAAATGATAGGGAACGTGTTGCGATAGCACAGGCAATGAACCGGGCAATATCCGAAGCCATTGATGCAGCAATGCCGCAGGCACTTGCGGAATACAACGCACTTATGAAAAGTCTTGATGATTCGATGTTTGCGGAAACCAAGAGGCAGCATTACGAAACCAAGAACAAAGGTGGCGGAAACGGCTGTGCGGATTCGGCTGAATTTACGGGAATGCCAATAGTCGGAACGAACCATTTTGATAATGTTGAAATAGACAGCGAGTTGTCTGCCGAGGAGCTTCTTGCATACATAGCTTTATACAAATCTATGAGCATAATCAATTCCGATGAAAGTGATCCCGATGCAGAGCAGATATTGAACATAACGCCGCAGGACATTATGGACTTTTTTAATGAAACCGAATTTTTTAGCATCACGGTAAATGTTACTCACGGAAATACTTGCAGCGGACAGAATTGCAGGCGAACTCTTGTAGATAAGTCGTGGGAGTATTACTGCGACGGAAGTCATGATAATCTGTCGGGTGAGATAGGTCCGTGTAAAACTGCCGACGAGCTCCGTGAAAAGATAATGGAGATAACCGATTCAGAAGCTAACGGCGTTGATGAGAAAAGCTTCAAAAAGCTTATTGAGGAGTATATGAAGCTCATAAACAAGGAGCTTGATATTACCGAAGCCGATTACCGCAGATTCGGCGCAGCCGATAGTGCAAAAGCTGAGGAGTTCTATCAGAAGCTTATCGAGGACGGGGAGATACCCAACAATTACTGGAGTGTGGATACGCCGATGGGCGGGGAGGACAGCGATGAATAATCCATTCAAAACAGCAAAGAATTTCATATCCCAATACAAAAAGGAAGAGTGGTTCCGTGCTGTTGCGGTCATTGTGATCGTGACAGCTCTGGCAGCAGTCGGGCTTGGTTACAGACAGTGGCAGGAAGACAAAGAAAAACCGCCTGAACAGTTTGAAACCGAACAGGCGGAGGAATCTTTTCTTGAAGATATCTGGAATGACAGCAAGCTGCATCTTGCTGTGTTTGCGTCGCTGTCCGCTGCTCTCCTTGCTGTTGAGCATAATAAGTACAGGCTTAAACAGATAGGGGGAAAGGAAGAGAAGAGAAGCGTTTCAAGGAATGGTGGAAGGAAAACTGGGAGAACAGGTCATTCAGGTATGCTGTGACCGTTTCGGTTCTTATTGCCGTTGCCATACTTGTGAGCATTTATGCGGATATCCGTGACAGCAGCGAGCAGGTAGACAATGCCGCAGCAGAAACAAGTGCGGTTGTGTAAGAGTTAATCTGTATCAAAAGAGTGTGATAATTTCCTGTCCTTCAAAGTTACATCAATTCTGGCTATAACTTTTGCGGGATCAGTATCTTTATGATCACTTGTTAGTTGGCATTTTTCAGGTTTGATGAAGTATTGAACTTTTGAGCTGTCAGACTTGTTTCCTATGTATAAAACTACAATAGTATCATTATCTTTATCAGTTTTTACATCTGCTTTTATCCAATAATCGGATGGCAAATTATCCACTTTTTCTTTTAATTCTGGAATATACCAATCGTCTAAGCGAATTAGTGTGGCATTTTTGAATTTCTCCATATTTAGCAATTTTTTACATTTCATGTATATGTCTTTTAAATCGGATACTTTAATATCGTTTCGGCATTTGGGACAAGTTAGATGTACATATTCTTCTGTAGAGAAATGATCAGTTTCTTCAGGTTCCGTTATATTTAATTCAATAGGAGGATGTTTTGTACAGTGCAGATGTATACCATATTGGTTACATGAATAATGTGTTTTCCAATTAGCCTGGTAGCTATAAAAATTTGAGCAATCACCGGGGGTATCATCATCTCCTTCATGTAATGAGCATACTCGAAATGAAATATCATCATTTAATCTAAATATTTTATTGTTTGTGTCCATATATTTTCCTTTCAAGTTTATTGGGTTACCTTTTATTACTCATTATACCATAATAATCAAAACAAATCAACAGAAAGGACTGATAAAAATGCAGCTTATCATAAGCGAAAAGCCCTCCACAGCTAAAATCATAGCGGCAGTGGTAGGAGCATCAGATAAAGAATATGACGGAAAGGAGTTCTGCTATAAAGGCAACGGATATTATGTTGTCAATGCCCGGGGACATCTGTATAGCCTGGGAATGCCCGAAGATTACGGATACAGCAAGGTTTACAGACTGGACGAGCTGCCCCTGTTTCCCACATTTGAGCTTTTCCCCGAATGTGACAGTACAAACGGACTCCGCAGAATTATTGCAAAGCTCATAAATCTGCCCGAGGTGGAATCCATAATCTGTGCAACAGATGCAGGACGTGAGGGCGAGTTGGTTTTTCGTCATATTTACCACGCCAACAAATGCACCAAGCCTGTTTACAGAATGTGGTGCAATTCCATGACCGATGAAGCAATAAAAAAGTGTCTGGCAAACCTTCCCCCCTACAGCGAATTTGATGGTGAGTACAAAGCCGCACTTGCAAGAGAACAGTCGGACTGGCTTATCGGTATGAATCTTTCAAGGCTGTACGGGGTAATGGATAACTATCCCCACAGAGTAGGCAGAGTGAAAACGCCTGTGCTTTCAATTATCGTTCAAAGGGATAAGGAAATTGAGAGCTTTTCAAAAACGACCTCATATCGTCTTGAAATGGATAACGGTGCATTATCCGAACAGGTGTATGCCACAAAGGAAGAAGCGGAAAAGGTGCTTGCTGAAAGCAAGGGGACAGATGCCAATGTGCAGTCAGCTATAACCGAAAACAAAAGTAAAAACAGACTGCTTTTGCACAGCTTGACCACACTCCAGCAGGAAGCAAACAGGGTGTACGGATATACCGCAAAGGAAGTTCTTGAAGCGGCGCAGAGCCTTTATGAAAAGAAATTTACCACATATCCCCGTACCGACTGTAACTACATTTCCGAGGATATGCGTGGAAAGGTCATTGCCGTTGTCAGCAAAATGGTGGATCGTGAAGAATATTCGGAGCGCAGCAGGCGGCTTCTGGGACAGGCTCTAAATTTTGACAGACGAATCATAAACAACAAGGCAATGGAGGGGCATGACCATCATGCCATTATCCCCGAGGAAAATACGGACAGTCTTGAAAGACTTACGGAGCGTGAGAGGAGTGTTTATCACCTTGTTGTGAACAGGCTGCTTTGTGCGGTGGATAAGCCATATACCTATTCGGAAACCAATTATGAATTTTGGTGCAATGACGTTACATACAAGCTGAAAACCGTAAAGCCTGTAGAGCTTGGCTGGAAGGCATACGATACCGAAGCCGATGAAGCGAATACTTTCGAATTATCTTACGCCGAGGGCAGCACATTTATCCCCGGGGATATTCATATCAAGGTATGCGAAACGCAGCCTTTAAAGCATTTCACCGATGCGAGCCTGTTATCCGTAATGAACAATATCGACAACCGCATAGAGGACGAAGATCTGAAAACGGCGGTCAAGGGCAAGGGTATCGGCACAGAAGCAACCCGAGCAGATGTTATCGAGCAGCTTATCGAGGTCGGATATGCGGAGAGAAACGGCAAGAACATCGTATCAACTCCCTTGGGCAGAGATTTCATAAACTCTCTTCCCGAAAGCCTTAAATCCCTGGAAAGAACGGCAGAGTGGGAGCAGACCTTCAATAACATCAAGGAAAAGGGGTTTGATCCTGATAAGTTCATTGATGAAATAAAGGCATTTGTCACATCTGTGGTGAATTATGAGAAAAGCCCGTCAAGGCATAGAGAACCGCTGAAATATGAAAATCCCAAAGCAAAGCAGCGAGAAGCTCTCGGAACCTGTCCCCGCTGCGGCAAGTATATTTTCGAGGGTGAGAAAAATTTCTACTGTGAAAGCGGCAAGGACGGCTGCGGCTTTACTGTCTGGAAGAATGATAAATTCATCGAGGACAGCGTTACGGCAGACCATGTAAAAAATCTGCTTGCGGGAAAGGCCGTAAAGCTCAGAGCAAAGTCAAAGGACGGCAAACTTTTCAGTGCGGAGTATGAGCTGGAGGATACCGGAAAATATGTCAATCTGAAAAGGGTGAAGACAGAAAAGGTATCTCTCGGAAAATGCCCGAAATGCGGCGGTGATGTATATGAGAGCGAAAAGAATTTCTATTGCAGTGCAGGAAGGGATAAATGTGATTTTTCCATCTGGAAGGAAGATAGATTCAATTCCATAACCATAACTGCTGCCAATGTAAAGGACGTGCTTGAGGGCAAACCTTTCTACAAGGTAAAGAAACAGGTAGGCGGCAATCCTATGAAAATAAAGTACGTTATGAGCATAAGCGGAAAGTATGTCAATTTCAAGGAGGCTAATGACTAATGCCGAAAGAGGTCAATTTATTTACATACTGCGGCTCATCGCAGATGAAGGAAAAGCTGTGGCGGGATATGTTCATTGCTCATATTTTCGGTGTGGATATGCCCGAGGATATTGAGGTGCGAAGGCTTTCAGACATCATAAAGAGAGGAATATCCGGCAAGGAGTTTTCACCCGCACTTGCATCGCTGCTTATCCTTTACGGCGGCGGATATATTGATGATGACGCATTTATCAGGATCATGCCCGACTGTGAGAATTATTCCGATGAAATTGCTGAGGTGGAAAAAATCCTTGTGGAGCAGGGCAATGACGAAGGCGAGGACAGATACAACGGCAGGATAATTCAGAATGTTCTTATGTGTGCGGCATACTCAAAGAAATTTGATGAAATGCAGCAGATAGATATTCAGTCTGCTCTGGCACTCTATGACAGCAGCTACACAATAATCTCCGAAGGATTTGTTCACCTGAAGGATAAGGAATTTCTCGGTATGCTGCTTGAAAATGACATTGAGTTTGCCGCCGTAATTACCGATGGCAAGAACATTTCACTTGAAAAGCTGACGAAGCTTGATATTCAGAATGGCTTGGATAACGGTGATTTCAATGACCTTAAAGAATATGTGGAAAGGCTCATGAAGGGTGAGAAGCCCTCGGAGCTGTCCATAAAGGATTGTGTTCTCCTTGACATTAAGGATATTGCCTATCTGACAGCAGTGTATAAGAAGCCGTATTATAAGGACTTCCTGAAATATGTGAAGTCGGAGAACATTCCCTTTGATGATAATTTCACTCGGGCTTACGAGAACTATGTTCACAAATGTAAGATGAAATTTAGCGCAAAGGTATATCCTCGCAAGCGAAAGATATGCACAAAATTCCCGAACTGGTTTGACTATAATGTTTCCGATAATACGAAGATCGAGACCATGGAAGAAGATCTTTACAGTGTTGTGGGCAAAGAGAACGAATATGATGAAAACAAACTCACAAATTTAGCATTGTCGAGATTTGTGCGCAGACGGGAATTCATTCCCGATACAATTCTGGAGATCACCCACGGCGATAAGATATACATTTATATTATCGGTGATAACAAGAAGATCGACCGCCTGGATAACGATTCTTTCCGTAAAATTCCTTTCGATTTTGATGATATATGGACAACCATTTCAGAATGGTCGAGGGATAAAAAGATCCGCAAGGAGCTTGTTGGCGGCAAGCCAGAGATTATTGTTACTCCCGAATCCGAGTGGGAAAAGATAAATCCCCGGGATAGGGAGTATGCAAAGCGGCTGCTTGAGGAACAGGTTCAGCTCAAGGAAGAGCAGCTCAGCAAGAACAAATTTATGCAGAAGCTCTGCGAGCTGAAAAGCAATGCCGAATCCGAGGTTAAAGCTAAGAAGGCACAGGCAGAGGAAATAAAGCAGAAAAAGGCTGATTTCAAGAACAGCAAAAATAACAGGAAGGACGGTGTGAATAACGCATGAGAGTTTTCATTCGTGAAGAAAAACGTGATGTGCATATACGCATTTATGGCATTGGAGGGGAACAGCGTACAAAGGAATTTTTCGATGCTGTTTTCGTCGATATGTCCTGCGTATATCCCACCACAGAGGAGGAACGTGCCGAATATGGCACAACGGGTGTTTACACCTTTGAAAGTAAGGCGGCATTCGATAAATTCTGCGAGTATCTTGAAATTCTTCAGGAAACCCTTGATACCATTGCAGAATCACTTATCGACGAAAATTCCGTAGAGGAATACTGCTTTGAATATGAAAAATATCTTGTATGACGGGAGGAAAAGTAAATGAACGAACAGGAATTACAGGCGCTGCTTGCGAGAGTGGCTGCCCTTGAAACTAAAAATGCCGAGCTTGAAAGCAAGTTCGGGGAGCTTGAAACACAGGTAGATACGGTAAACAAATTCATATCCGCAATCACCGAGAGCCAGTCCCTTGAGAATACAATGAACGAAATAGAATCTGTCACAAAGCAGCTTACAAACTGCGACAAGGCTACTTTCTACTGCTATGACAATACAAACGACAAGTTTTTTTCGCATGGAGATTACCGTAACTGGCAGTCGGAACAGAATGCGGAAGAATTGAAAAATGCTTTTGAAAGCAAGGATACTTTGAGCGACGGAAAAGAAGCTGTTATCCCTCTTGTATCATCGGGCGGAAAATCCGTCGGCGTTATCGTTGCGGAAAAGGCGGAGGGCTTTACTCCCGCCGATTACAACAATTTCCGTCAGGGCTGCCAGATAGTGAATACCGTTGAGCTTGCTCTGAAAAAGGAATTTGAGCATCAGGGAAGAATTACCGACGAGCTTACCCATCTGAAAAACAGACAGGGACTTAACGAATATCTTTCCAATACCATGTGCGGCAATCTGAACGAAGGACAGACCGTAAACATCATCATGTGCGATATAGACCATTTCAAAAATATAAACGATACATACGGACATGAGGCGGGAGATATTATCCTCAAGGGCGTTGCCGATGTTCTGCAGGAGGGTACCCGAGCCGGTGCGGACTGTGCTTTCCGAATGGGCGGCGAGGAAATGGTCTGCATCATAAATTCCGAACCCGAGGTTGCGCTTGATATTGCCGAAAGGCTGAGAGATACCGTTGAAAACAAGGTGCACAGCATTGTTCAGAACGGTGAGCCTGTTGATATAAAGGTTACTGTTTCAATGGGCGTTCACACAATGGAGCCGAAGGAAGCGGTCACTCCCGAAAATGCAAGGCGTATTTTCGATGAGGAATTCAAGCACGCAGATGATGCGGTTTATGAAGCTAAGAAAACGGGACGAAACAAGGTAGTTTCAAAGGATGACACCACAAATCTGAAATACCTTGCTCTGAAAGCGGCAGAGGTAATGTGCGGCGATAACAGGCAGCTTATTGATGCAATGAAAAATTATGCTGTTTCCTGCCTTGTGAATGAAACCGCCGATCAGAATCATAACACAGTGAACGAAGCGTTAAAGGGTGTTGCGGAGCAGAATCCCCATATTGCAGAGGCTGCTAATAAAATAGCGGAAAAGATCGCCGCTAAGTTTCCCGATACAGAAAAATCAGCCGAAAAGACTGTTAAGTTTTTTAACAAAAACGAGTACAGCAAAATTCAGAACAAGGCATACATAAACACCGATTCCAGAACTGCTTATGACATCACTCAGAAGGCACAGAAGGAGGGTGTGACCGTATCTGCAAAGTTCTCCGAGGGCAAGGCAACCATTACCCTTGATGCAGTCAAGGACAAGGCATTTATTGATGCGGTGGAGAACATCGGCAAGTGGGCTGAAAAGGTTCGGGTAAAGTATTCCGAAAAGCACAAGGAAAATGTGCAGGAAAGCATTAAAAACAAAGATAACAATGCGAGATAACGCAGGAGGAATTATTATGAACAGCGTAAATATCATGGGCAGAATTGCAACAGACCTTACACTCAGACCTGTCAGGAGTTCGGCAGGTGTGGTGCTTAATTTCAGAGTGGCGGTTGACAGATATGCAGGCGGCGGAAAGGTCACTGATTTTATCCGCTGCACCGCATGGGGAAAGTCCGCTGAGAGGTTATGCACTTATCTTACTAAGGGCAATATGATCGCAATCAGCGGCAGCCTTACCACGGGTGAATATATCGACCGTAACAATATCCGTAGGTTCACCACCGATGTGTTTGTCAGGGATTTTTATTTCACAGGTGATAAGTTTCGCAGAAGCAATGAACAGAACAGCCCCGTTTATGACGATTTAAGCGATTTTGAAGAAGTGTGAGGGGTAACGCTATATGAATGAATTTATGAAAGAAAACGAGGTGATAGGTGAGGTTCGTGCTCCACTGGAGCACGCTTCACCCGCCGAGGAAAATAAGCCTGACACAGCGGAGAAAAAGCCTGAAAACAGAATGAAAAAGCTCATTGAAAAGCGTGACCTTCTTAAAGAAAAGCACGCAAAGTCCATTGAGAATGAGAAAACCGCTGCCAACAGGACAAAGGTTATTGAAGCTCAGATGGCAAAGGTGGCAAAGGAGATCCATGCAGAAGAAGTTGTAAAAATGGACAGGTTCTGTGCGGAGAGAAATTTCACCTATGACGAAATAATAGAGTATTTCGAGGATTATCCCAAAGGAGCAACTATCGCAGACATCAAGGCGATGAATAAAAGTCAGAAAGGATGACATTTATGCCCGAATATGTAAACAAGGACTATTACAGACAGCTTGCACCCGATGACCGCAGCTTTCTTAATCTTTCCGCACAGAACATCAGGAACGTTATGGACAGACTCAATGCGGAGAATATTATGTTTTCCGCTACGGTCGGCTACAAGAACACCATTACTGTCAGCAAGGCAGATCGTGAGAGAGCTTTGGCTATTGTAAATTCTCTTTCGGATCAGAACAGAAGCACTGCCAGAATTATAGGCAATGTTCCGTATAAGGAGCTGCCGCCTTCCGAGAGAAAGTATATAAATACCGATACCGAAACGGCATTGCAGGTCGCAAATATCATTGCCGGGGATTCATCTATGAAATTCTCTGGCAGAATAAGCGGCAACAATGCAACTCTTACGGTAGTGGGTGAGAAAAATGCTGCTACTGTCCGCAGAATCATTGATAATATTCAGAATATGGACCTTGTGAATGAGCTGCGTGAAAAGGGATATGAGCGTATTGCCGACACCAACGGCTTTGTGAATATCCGCAATATGCAGACAGGGGAAACCGCAGGCTTTGAAAGTCTGCGTGAAGCAAGAAATATGTTCCTTGACCCCGATAACGAGTTCTTCCACCCCACAGCGATCCGCATTGAGGAAAACTCTTTCTTCCGTATCGTTTCCGACGAGGAAAATATGGACTATTACATTTCCGAATATGACCCCGAAAACGGTGAGGAAAGATCTGTATATCTTGATGATGAGGGCAGATGTCCTACATTTTCTTCTGTTAATGAAGCACTTGAATATGCGGCTGCTCACAGCATAGATTATACTAACACAGAAAATCAGCTTGAACACTGGAGAGCCGATGATGAAGAACGTGCTGCCGACAGGGAAAGATATGAAAATAACATCATCATTCAGACGAAATTTCCTCATGTGGACAATCGTTATCCCAATGATATACTTTACAACCCGGACAGCAAAGCATTTTCATGGGTATATTTCAATGAGCAAGGTGACGGCGGCGATGGTGAATTTATAGACATCACCGTTACCGAAGATGATGTTCTCGCTGCATACAATTCGGAAAACTTTCTTGAATATATCTATCAGAACTGCAAGCAGAATATTATAGATACACATTCGGGATATTTTGAGGATTATGCAAATGCTTACATAAACCCCAATAATGATGTTGTCAGAAGATATCAGGAACTGACTATTCAGGCATATCTGGAGGAACACACTCCCGCTGTACAGAAGGCGAAGAAGTCACTTGAAGGTGAAATTTCCGCAGACAGTGATTCTCTCATAATCGACGGTTATGAGAGTACATGGTATGTTGTTGATACCGAAGCCGTTGACGGCAAGGAGCTTTTCCTGCTTGAAAACGAAGAATACGGTGATGAAACCTTCGGCATTATTATTGACAAGGACAGAAATGTACTTGTTGATGAAGCGTGGAACGGCTTTGCGGACTATCATGAAAAGTATGATAATCTCACTCCCGAGGAAAAGCTTGCAAACAAGGTTACTGCCGAATGGAAGGCGTTCCTTGAGGGTATGAAGAAGGAATCTCCCGCTGTGCTTATTGAGTCTGCCTATGAGATAAGTACGAAGGATAATATTCAGACATATATCACTGAGGAAAACCTGAACCTTACCGAAAAGCAGATAAATGCGCTGCTTTCCTCAAAAAACACTCTTGCCGATTTTTATGATGATTGGACAAGTGATGAATACCTCAACAGTTATTCAGATGTGGCAGAACTGCTGACCTTGACTGCGGACAAGATAAATGAAGCTATTGACAGAGAAAATCTTATGCTCTTCAAAAAGGAGAACCTTGCGTGTGCGCATGATATTGATGCATTTCTGAGCAAGCACTACAACAATAACTCTCTTGACAGCAATGCCGCATTGACAGAGCTTCTGGAGAGATATTCCCTTGAAAGAATTCAGGTAGTTGTTGCTGCAAATCTTTACAAGAAGGATTTTGACGGACGTATTTCAAAGGAAAACTATAACTGGGGAAATGAGGTTATAGGCAAGCTTTCGGATAATATGCGAATGGGCATAAATGCGAATTACCTTACCGCACACCCGGGACTGCTTAATTTATTTGCAAATACTGTTCGTGAATATGAAGAAATGAGTCTTGAAAAAGAGCAGGCTGCCCCCGAAAGAACCGCCGAAGATATTGCTGTTGGTGATCGTTACAGATACAAGGGTGCTGATGTTGAAGTTGTATCAATGAAGGGCATTTATCCCGATGATGTGGGCATTTCCAAAACCGAGCGTATGGGAAACAGGGAGTATTCTGTAACATCAAATGTGGACAAATATGAGCTGCACAGAAACGGCGTATATCTCGGAAACGGTGAAAAGACCGTTGTATCCGAGCTTGATATGGCAAAGAAATATATCGAGGATTTCCTTGATACGGAGTTTTCAAGCACAGCCGATTTCTCGGATATGAAGCACATTGCTATCGGATATACCGAGATAGGTTCGGAGGAACAGGGCGATCACAGCTTGCAGATGGAGGCAGACCTTGAGAGCTTTTCCGTTTCATACTACATTGACAATGAGCTTGCAAAAACAGAAAAATATGATTCTCTTGAACAGATGAATCGTGACCATTTATCTGTGCTGAATTTTGAGGATATGCTTCATGTAGGCACTACCGAGCTTGACAGAACCCTTGAAGAAAAAGCGGCTGCTGTAAATGTAGTGCTTGCAGTTTCTCAGAATGACACAAACAGGTACTACATCGCCAATGATGTTACCGAAGAAGCTGTGAAGAATGTAATTGCCAATTCGGATAAGCTGTTTATGGACATCTGTGCTCTCGGCGGCATTCAGATAACCGAAGCCGAGTTTGCAAAGTATTCGCAGACTGAGGGTGTGACAGCCATTGATGTGAATATCGACGAGCAGACCATGCACGTTTACGGTGCAGACAAGCCTATTACCTCATTTGCCGAGATAAAGGGCATTGATGAAATAGCTGCATATCTTGACCTTGCAAATAACACGATAAACTTTTCCGTAATTACGATAGAAGGCGAAAAGCCCTTTGTAACAGGTTCGTATGTGGGAAAAGATGATATTACGGCACTTGAAGAATATCAGGAATACATTGCCGATATGGGAAAGCAGTTTGCCGATGTTACGGTCGAATTTTATCAGATCGGCGATGACAATGAATCGGTAAGTGCCGATGATAGGGAATGTGCATACATTTTAGAGCATTTGCAGGAAGTGATGTCCCACAATGACGCACTCTGCCTTGAATCGGATATATATTCTGTATCAACTCCCCGGGAACTATTTGAAGCCGACGAACCCGAACCGGAAGAAGTACAGGAGCTTGAATCCGATATTATCTGGATACCCATTCCCGAATCTGCTGACGATAACGGAAACCCCACAAGTTATTCAACCAAATACAGAGGTGAAATTTTCTTCATTTCCGAAAATGGGGACGGAAAATATGATGTCGAATTTGAAAACATGAGGCATCATGGTCAGATGTATTATGCACCTATAAACGAGGAGTTTTCAGGATTTTTGAGCAGAGCTGATGCGGAAGAATATTTTGCTGTTAATATAGATGAATACATCGCTGTGCGTGATGAAAAGATACTTGATTCCATTGTTGCAAATATCACCGAGCCTACACCCGAGGAAAGAGAAGAACTTGCAAAGAAAAGCAATACCCTGAACAGATTTTTCAATAACAATCCGAAGACGGTTTTTCGTGAAATTGTTGATTCGGCGGGACTTACTCCCACTGAGGATATTACTGTCGGAGATACAAAGGAGATTTTTAATGCTCTGAAAAGTGTGGATATATCTTTTATGGGATATACCTACACCCTTGAATTTGAGCCGCACGATGACGGTCTTACTGTTAAGGACACAGTGTCCAATCGTGAAGCTGATTTTGTATGGGGTCATGCAAGGGAGCTTATGTATCTCATTGCAAACGAGAATAATATTTCCCGTGATAATCTCATACATAATGAGGTCATGCGTGGCACAGGCTTTGAAGATGGAAAGTTCAGAGTTGAGGAATTCTATAAGAATAATCCCACAAAGAACGATTTTGTAAAATTCCTTAAAAATGAATACGGCATAGGCGGTCACAGCGGAGAAAGACCCGTCAGATTTGCAGACCATGATTCCAAGGGAATTGAGATCACAACAACATCCGGAAAGGAAACATATACCTGGGCTGAGGTTGCAAAGGTCATTTCCAACCTTATTGATAATGATAAATACATTACTCAGAATGATATTGACAGGCGCATATACTATGCAAAGGTTGTAATAGATAATGCGAATGAAAATACAGATTTCACAAGACTTATCCATGCTCATGAGGTGTTGCAGAAATACGGCATTGAAAAGCCTGAACCCGATAATGAATACAAGATATATCAGCTGAAAAAAGGTCCCGAAAATCACGCTATACGCTTTGAAGGTTTTACCAATGCCGAGCGTTACGGCGAAGCTGCTAAGCCCGAAAACTATGACCTTATCTATACGGGCAGCCTTGATGATTTTGAGGACAGCAATAAGCTTGAAGCCATATACACAAAATTCAACCTTGACCGTCCCGAGGATTTCAAGGGACACTCCCTCTCTGTCAGCGACATTATTGTTATGAACAACGAAGCACATTATGTTGATTCATACGGATTTGTAGATGCTTCGGACAGATTTCTCGGCAAGGAAAAGGAAAAAATCAACGTAAATGATTATGAAAATATCCGCCTTGTCCGCAGAACCGAGTGGAACGATAAAGATCTAAGCGATGCCGAAAATCCTGCTTTTGAGGAAATAACCGAAAGCTACACTCCCGATGAGGACGGTTCCTTTACCAAGTACGCATACAACAAAACCAACAGTATCCATGTTGATGTGTGGGAGGAGGAAAACAGCGTTTCTTCGGAAGATATGCTTGCGGATATTTCAAAGCATCTTGAAAATATGCGTAAAGGGGTATCGAGCAGAGATTATCACATCGAGCTTACCGATCGTGACGGCAACGTGCGTACTCTTGATAATAACTTCTTCAATTTTGTAATTGAGGAAAGCAAGGTCATTGCGGAAACAATGGATTTCCCCGAGATTCCTATTGATGAAATGGGCGCAGCTATTGATGCCGAAAACAGCAGAACCGACTATGGCTATGAGCCTGCTATCGGTGACTTGCTGGAAAAGGACGACGAGCTTTTCCGCATCTCGGATATTTCCGACAATATCATTACGATTGAGGAAACATCAAGTCTGTTCCACGAATCGGAAAATATGACACTTGCCGACTTTATAAATCGTGGATATGCACTTGTGAAAAAAGCAGAGCCTGCCGAAAAGGTTAAGTCTCCAGTGGATACTCGGGAGAGTGTTCAGAGTGATGAAGATAAATCTCCACTGGATACTTACAAAAATAATTACGTTATCACCGATGAAAATCTGGGAGTAAACGGACCGAAGGCGAGGTTTAATGCAAATATAGCAGCGGTGGAAACTCTGAAAACTATTGAAGCAGAGGGCAGAACCGCAACTCCCGAGGAACAGAAGATACTTTCGGGATATACGGGCTGGGGAGCAATCCCGCAGGCATTCGACCCCAGAAATGACGATTGGAAGAATGAGTATGAAAAGCTGAAAACCGTTCTTGATGATGCAGAATATTCCGAAGCAAGGCGTTCTACCCTAAATGCTCATTACACCTCACCCGTTGTAATCAATGCTATATATGAAGGACTTGCGAATATTGGCTTTGAAAAAGGAAAAATCCTTGAGCCTGCAATGGGTATCGGCAATTTCTTCGGAGTTATGCCCGAGAGTATGCGGGGCAGCGAGCTTCATGGCGTTGAGCTTGATGACCTGACAGGCAGGATCGCAAAGCAGCTCTATCCCGGTGCGGATATTCAGATAAAGGGCTTTGAAAAGGCTACGTTTGAGAATAACAGTTTTGATGTGGTTGTCGGAAATGTTCCATTCGGAAATTACAAGGTGAACGATAAGGACTATAACAAGAACAATTTCCTTATCCATGACTATTTCATAGCAAAATCTCTCGACAAGGTTCACCCGGGCGGAGTAGTTGCTGTTGTAACCTCAAAGGGAACAATGGACAAGGAAAATGACGATATTCGCAAATATATTGCACAGAGAGCGGAGCTGTTGGGAGCTATACGTTTGCCCGACACTGCTTTCAAGGCAAACGCAGGAACAGAGGTAGTTTCGGATATTCTGTTTTTACAGAAGCGTGAAAGACCTATCGAAATTGACCCCGACAAGGAAGGCTGGGTAAAGCTGGGCGTATCTGCCGACGGCTTTGATGTGAACAACTATTTTGCCGAACACCCCGAAATGGTGATCGGTGATTTCAAGGAGGTAAGCGGCAGATTCGGTAATGAAGTGACTGTAAAGCTTGATGATCCGAGTATGCTGAAAAGCCTTCTTTCCGAAGCGGTACAGAATATTCGTGGCGAATACAAGGCTGCATCTGTTATGAAAACTGTTGAGGAGATAAATGCCGATGTTAGCCCTGCGCCTGCCGAATCACGTAAGTTCAGCTATCAGGCGGTAAACGGCGAACTCTATTACAGAGAAGCGGGGGACACTATGGAAAAGGTTCCTGTCAAGGGTAAAGGCAAGGACAAGATCGCCCGAGCTGTAGCTATGGTTGAGCTTCGTGATACGGTCAGAGAGCTGCTTGACTTGCAGATGAACAATTCCGACAGCTCACTTGATGAAAGCATTTCCGAAAGCAGAGCCAAGCTCAACAAGGTATATGATGCGTTTGTTGCAAAGTACGGTTTTGTTTCTGATAAGAAGAACAAGGACGCATTTAAGGGTGACGATGATTACCAGCTCCTTTCCGCACTGGAAAATGAGGACAAGGAGCATGGTACATTTTCCAAGGCTGACATTTTCGAGCATAATACGGTAAAACCGAAAACCATAGCCGAGCACGTTGAAACCGCACAGGAGGCACTTATTATATCCGTATCGGAAAAAGCAAAGGTGGATTTTGATTTTATGTCCGAGCTTTGCGGTATGGATAAGGACAGAATGATAGCCGACCTAAAGGGACAGATTTTCAGACTTCCGCAGGCGGAGGAAAAGTATGTGACCGCAGACGAATACCTGACAGGTAATATCCGCAGGAAAATCGCAGAGCTGAACAATGCTCCCGAGGGTATGGACGTTTCGGAAAACAGGGCGGCTCTTGAAAAAGCAATCCCGACAAGAGTTGAAGCAAAGGATATTTCCGTAAAGCTGGGTTCACACTGGATAGACCCCGAATATATCCGTCAGTTTATCTGCGAAAAATTCAATCCCGACTGGAATGCCAAGCGGGATATGACCGTTCAGTACAGCAAGGCAGCTGGCGAGTGGAAGATCGAAGATGTCAATGCCGCTTCCAAGAAGAATTATACGGCTACCAATGTTTTCGGCACACATCGTATGCACGCTTACAAGATACTTGAAGGCATTCTGAACAACAGCGATCTGCAGGTAAAAGATCACAAGAAGGACGAGAATGGTTATGATTTGCGTGACGAAAAGGGCAACTATATTCTTGTGGTAAATCAGGAAGAAACCAAGGCGGTCAGACAGGTCGCAAATCTCATAAAATCGGAATTTCAGGACTGGATATTCAAGGATCCCGAAAGACGAGAAAAGCTTGTTCAGACCTACAATGAAATGTATAACTCTATCCGTCCGAGAGAGTATGACGGTTCTCATCTGAACTTTGTTGGTATGAACACCGGTATTACTCTCAAAGAGCACCAGAAAAACGCTATTGCCCGAGCGTTATACGGCGGTAATACGCTGCTTGCTCACGCCGTTGGTGCGGGCAAGACCTTTGAAATGATAGCCATTGCTATGGAAGGCAAACGCCTGGGACTGCATACAAAATCGCTGTTTGCCGTTCCCAACAGCCTTACGGAGCAGATGGGAAATGATTTCAGAAGGCTGTACCCCAATTCAAATATTCTTGTGGCTACAAAGAAAGATTTTGAAAAGGCAAACCGTCTGAAACTGTTTGCAAAGATCGCTGCAAATGACTGGGACGCTGTTATCGTCGGTCACACACAGTTCGACCGCATGGGACTTTCTCCCGAGCGTGAGCAGGAATACATAAAGGCAGAGCTAGAAAAGCTTCGTGAGGAGCTTGAATATGCTGCCGAATATGGTGAAAAGAGCTTTTCTGTCAAGAAGATTGAAAATGCTATTGCAAGCTATCAGGACAGGCTGAACAAGCTCAATGATGCTCAGGTGAAGGATGATTTCATAGATTTTGAAAAGCTGGGCTTTGACAAGCTGTTCATTGACGAGTGCCATATGTATAAGAACCTCGCCACAGCAACAAAAATGCACAATGTTTCGGGACTCGGCAGCGGCGGTGCGGCACGTTCTTTCAATCTGCTTATGAAGTCCAAGTATATGGACGAGATCACAGGCGGCAAGGGGCAGACATACGCCTCGGGCACGCCCATCTCGAATTCAATGTGCGAGCTTTATACCATTATGAGGTATTTGCAGGCAGATATGCTGAAAGACTGCGGCATCAATCACTTTGACGAATGGGCTGCCGATTTTGGTGAGGTAAAAACTGATTATGAACACATATCATTGTGCTCCAAAATGATATGTGTTCATTTTTATTTCAGTCACGAGCGGCGTCTGCATATCTCGGTGGGGCTGTTTGAATCGGCATTGCTGCCGATAAACCTGTAATAAATATCTACTCTGACAACCGCTTTGCCATCGATGTTTTCCCTCTCGTGAATATATATTTTTTCGATAAGGGTGTGAACAAGCTCATAGTCAAGTTCGGTAATTCCGATGTAGTTCTCGATAAGCTCGGCAAACTTTTCTGCATTAGTTCTGTTGTTATCATTTTCCTGTAAAGCTGCGGAAATCTCATTTGACCTTGCCTTTAATACAGAAAGCTCCTTTTCCATATTTTCCGACATTGACATATATCTTTCCTTGGAGATAACACCGAAAACCATATCTTCATAGATTTTCTGCAAAAGAGTATCAAGCTCACCGCTTCTCTTTTTTGCTTTGTCCTGCTCTTTGATAAGAGCATTCCTTTCCTTTATCTTATCGGTTTCGGAAGCCTTGGAAAGAATATCAATGTACTTATCCGCATTTTCTTCAAACAGAGTTGCATGGTGCTGAACATCCGAAAGAACAACATCATAAAGCTGTTCAAAGGTTATGTAGTGAGATGAACAATATTCCTTGCCATATCTGATAGCAGTCTGACAGCGATAAACGCCTTTGGAATTTCGGTTATCATATCTTTTTGAAAATCCATGAACTTTTCCGCAGTCGGGGCACATTACAAGACCTCTGAAAATGTTATCGGGATTTGTTACCTTGTCCCTTGTCTTGACCGACAGCCTCTTGTAAACCGTATCATAATCCTCCCGGCTGACAAGAGCTTCGTGAGTATTCTCGGTCACTACCCATTCATCTTCGGGACGCTCTATCCTTTTCTTGTTTTTGTACGATTTATTCGTATATCTCAGAGCAACGGTTCTGCCCGTATAAACAGGATTGAGAAGAATAGTTTTAACTGTTGCTTTAAGCCAATAGTAGGGATATTTCGGATAAGAAGCACAGTTTTCAAGACCGTTTCTGATGTAATTATCAGCCTTTGGAATGGGGAGATTCATACTTCTCATTTTAGTGGCGATCTCACCGCAGCTGCACCCCTCGATAGCCATGCGATACATCATTTTCACGTAATCCGCACGGTCACTCGGAATCAGCTTTGTCTTGTCATTGGGATCTTTCATATATCCGTAGGGAGCTATTCCCGTAAGACAGTCACCACGCTGAGCCTTCATTTTCATAACTGCCCGAATTTTCTTAGAACAATCCTTTGCATACCATTCATTGATGATATTCTTGAACGGAGCAAAATCGTTATCCCCATCATCACTGTCAACGGAATCATTGATAGCAATAAAGCGAACATCATTGTCGGGAAGAAACATTTCCGTATAAAAGCCTGTCTGCAAATACTCTCTGCCGAAACGGGAGAGGTCTTTTACAATAACGGTACCGATTTTTCCGTCCTCGACTGCTTCAATAAGTCTTTTGAAATCGGGGCGGTCAAAGTTTGTGCCGGTGTAGCCGTCATCAACAAAAAATTCCGTGTTGAAATACCCGTTATCATTAGCAAACTTCAGAAGAAGCTCCTTCTGGTTCTGAATGCTCATACTATCGCCATTGTATTCATCGTCACGGCTTAATCTGCAATAGAGAGCCGTAATTTTATCCTGCTGTTTTAATTTCATAATATCCTACCTTTCCAAACAGCAGATTATGACTGTATTTATTATACACCATATTCCGCTTTAAAGCAATAAATTATTTGTAAAAACACAAACAAATTTATTATTTGATTTTTGTTAAAAATTGTGATATACTGAAAGAAAAATCACGAAAGGAACAGCCATGCGCAGAGTGGATTTCAGCACAGTAATAAGCATCATCATTGAAAACTGCCGTGAGAATATGCACATTTCCAAGGACAGAGAACGTGCATTCACGCAAACCGACCTCATAACGGGAATATTCTCCGAATATTATGACAGCTGCGATGATAAAATTTTTGAAAGCTCTTCAATATCACGCTGGATAAAAGGCAGTCGTCCTGTTCCTGCCGACCTCATAAATTTTTATCGAGATAACGGCTGTGAAAGCATCGAATATGATTTTCAGGATAACTGTGTTGATGTAGTCTATGATCTGAATAATCTTTACAATGAGCTTGTAACCCTTGTATCAAACGACTATTCTCTTTCCGAAGAAAAGAAATCGGAAATTCTTACAGAAATTGATACCACAGATGAATCCGAAGTCTGCCGCTTTATCGGAAATGTGATTTTTGCAGCTATTGACCGACCTTTTGTATCTGCCGATAAGCCAATGCTGCCTGCCTCTGTTATCACCGTTTCTGAATGTGTATTCGGTGCGGAGATTCCGACACCTTGCAGATATTTCTGCGGACGTGATACGGAGCTTGACGAACTTAATACGGCTTTGCAGGAACACAGCAAGGTGTTCATATCGGGCTTCGCAGGCATCGGCAAAAGCGAATTTGCCAAAGCATACGCAAAGAAATTCAAGAAAGAATACCGAAATATTCTGTATTTCAATTATCATGGCAGTCTGAAAGAAATGGTAACCGATATGGCTTTTGCAGGTGATAATCTTTCCAACGATGAACACACCAGATTTACAAAGCATATCCGCTTTCTGAAAAGTCTGCGAAGCGATTCCCTCATCATAATTGATAACTTCAATACCGCAAATGACAGCTTTCTAAGTACACTTATCAATTACGGCTGTAAGATGATTTTTACCACACGAAACAATATCGACTGCGGATATATTTTCAACCTTAACGTTATCAAAAATAGTGAAGATTTATATCAGCTTGTAAGCAAATACTATTCTTATGCCAAGGAAAACAAAGCCGTTATTAATGCGTTGATTGAAACTGTTCATCATCACACTCTGTCTGTCGAGATGACAGCAAAGCTTCTTGAAAAAGGTCTGCATACTCCCGAAGAAATTCTTGAACATCTCAAACAGAACAGTGCTGATCCCGATTCTACGGACAAGATAAAGATAAGCAAGGACGGTATAAATGCAAAGGAAACATACTATAATCATATCCGTTCGCTTTTCTCACTGTATCTGCTTGATGAGGGCTATCAGAACATAATGCGGAATATGATTTTCTTTGATGAAATCCGCATCAGATATTTTGCTAAAATACTTGAACTGACTGATACAAATGGAATAAATGAATTGAGTGAGCTTGGTTTTATTGAAAATATCCACGCTGATATTATCATGCTTCACCCAATGATAAGGGATATTGTTCTGCTTGATCTGAAACCGTCATTTGCAAATTGCGATACCCTTATCACCAATCTGAAAAGCAAATTACAAATCATAGGTATTGAGCTCCCCGACTCTGAAATTATCATTTTGGCAATCGGAAATGTAATGAAATATATCGGCAACACCGACAGCAATTCATATCTGAATTTTCTCGAAGCCGCATACATATTTCTTGATAATTATCACGAATATGACTTGATGGAGCGAATCATTACCGAAACCGAAAATCTGCTTTCCGATGATAAACTTGGAGCTGTCAATGATCGTGCATTGCTTCTGAATAACAAGGCAATGCTGCCTATGAACAGAAATGAGAAACTTGCAAAATCTATCAGCATGATGAATAAGGCTCTGTCCATGTGCGATGAAAAATTAAATCCCGTACTGTTTGCAAACATAAATATGAATCTCGGCTTGCTTTATATTGAAAACAGTGAAACCGAACGTGGCTTAGAGTTTATGGATAAGGCATACCTTTTCATCAAGCTGACAAGAACCTACAATAATGATTTCATCACCATTGCAAGAAATTATGCCACTACACTTTCCGAAAATTCAAGGGTAACCAAGGCTATTGAAGTTCTCAAAGAATGCGAGTTTGCGACAGAAAGCTGCTGCTCCAATAATCATGCGGCATTGCTTTATGACCTTGGAGCCGCATATATTCTGTCGGGGAATTATCCCAAAGCGGTAAAAAAATACAATCTTGCTTTTACGGAATGTTCTGCCCTCGGCTGTACTGATGAACTTACTGCAAGGAAAATTGCGGCAGCACAGCAGATGCAGAGATATGGATTTGAATATCCAAAGAAATGGGAATTTGATTACCTTGAATAATCATAACTCCTGCGTCTTGCACGTTCCTGTCTTTCCCACTCTTCCTGCTTTTCAAGCTCAAGCAGATATTTCATTTCTGCCCGGCGCTGTTTTTCTGCTTTGATCTCTGCAAGATAGTCAAGCTCTGCATTGCGAATTTCTGTGGATTCAGGATTCTTAACATATGTACCGTTCTCTTGAAGCTCATATCCCTTATGATACATTTCGATCTGCTGACGAAGTTGTTCCTGCTTGCGGATACGGTCAAAATCAGTTTCAAGAGTTCTTTCAAGTAATTCCTGACCGTTCCATGCACGATAATAATCCGAATTGGCTTTCTTCAGCTCAGCATATACGCTGTCAATTCCACGAAGATCACTCTGCATCTGATCTATCTGTTTTTGCACCCAATCGGGATCACCGTAATTGCCACGGCCGAGAAAAGCATTGGGCAGAAATTTTCGATATAATTCTTCAAGCCGTTTCTGTTCAATGTTCGTTCTGTCGGTTTTGTTGACAAGATAATGATATTCATTACCAAATTTTTTTAGCTGTTCAAGCAGCTTTTTCTCCTTGCAAAGATAATCATAACGATAGTAAAGCTTTTCTGCTTTCGCTTTTGCTTTGTCTACAACCGCTTCCATATCACCAACGGAATGAATGTGATTATCGTGTACATAATTCAGCAGCTCCATTGTTCTTCTGACCTCTGCATAAGAAATATTCGTTGAAACGGAACGTGAACGATAAAGTTCGATCTGCTTTTCACGAACAGTAACAGCATAATCGACCTGTACACCGAAAAACGCACTTATCTTTATTCCGGCAAATTCATTCTGCTTGTTTGCAATTCTCATTTGAAGCATTTCCATTGAATAACCATAACCAAGCTTGGCTACTGAACACCCGTATTTCACATTTGCAGGCTTAGCGATCATTCGCTTTTCATTGGTAAAAACATAACCGCTTTCACGCATTTTTTCAATGAGCGAAGTAATATCGGTGACATCATTATGAACTATCAGCCTGTCGATAACATCTGCCATTTTCACTTTCCATGAGCAGCCCTTTTTGCGGGAATCCCATTCGTTGTATTTCACAGAGCTGTGCTTCTTTGGATTTTTAATAATGCTCAGACCATGCTCAAGACAAACCCTATCGGAAACTTCTCTCGCAAGATTATATGTTATCCTGTCCCCGAACCAGCGATTGCCTTTCACATCATAAGCACAAACGGCTATGTGATTGTGGCAATGCCCTGTGTTGGTGTGTGTTGAAATGATAACGGGACGATCTTCGCCGAACATAGCTTTTGCCCATTCCACGCCTATCTGATGAGCCGTTTCAGGAGAGACCGATTCATCAAATGATTGTATGTAGGAATGAATGCGAACGCTTTCATATTTGCTTTTTGTGCGGTTGTCAAACCTGCCTTTGGCAAATGCTTCATAAATTTCTCTGAAATCTTCGTAGGCAGCAGCATAATCGTTTGTACAGCAAATTGCTGTGCTGTACTTCATATCCTCGTTTTTGCCGGGGTTAAGAATGTATTTCAGATGCGCTCTCGGCGTAGTGTGTATCGCTGTGTGCTTTATGTAAGCCATTACAGTTCACGCCTTTTCAGCGGTGAAATGTACTTGTGAAATTCATTACGGAGATTATTTACCTCTCTGCGAAGTGCATCAATGTCACCCTTGTACACCTTCTTTTCGGCATTCACCACCAAAGCGATTTGGTTAATATTAGTTCCAATCGAGCGCATAAGCTGATTGAAACGGTAAATATTTTCTGTGTCATACAGAATTACATTGCCGTTCAAAGCCATATCACGGAGAAAATCGCTGACTGTCATATTGGAATCGGCAGCTTTTTTCTTTATAGCCGACAGTTCATCTGCCGACACCCTTATTTTTATATAGTTATCTCTGTTCATAAAACTCCTTTCGCTATGAGATTTTGTTCCCACAAAATCAATGCTTGCTAAATCTACCTTTAATTCTCCGTGGTTGAAAGGATTTGATTTTCTCCCGATGAGAATATCCTTTCTCCCACAGAGAATAGCGAAAAACTACTGATTTTTCCTGAAAATCTTCGGAACAGCTTCCAACTTTTCGGTAAGAATCTTATTTTCATTGGAAAGCTCCGCTATGCTTTTTTCAAGCTCTTTAATAGTTTGGTCAGAGATGTGTCGTTCTGTTTCAAACTTCTCTGAAAGCTCGTTGATTTCCTTATTTTTTTCAGATAAGTCGCTTTTAAGGCGATCTATTTCGTCAGTCAGCTTTTCATTATCCGCAAGTGCCTTTGAAAGCTGCTTATCCGTCTGCTCTGCAATGGTTTCAGCCGAATACAGCTTATCCTTTAAGTCGTTATTTTCACGGACAATGCCCTCGCATTCCTCAATAGCCTGAATGACCTTTACCTGAGCCGGAAGAAGAAAATCCACGGCAAAATCATCAAGCTCAAGGCTCTCTCCCTTAACCTTTGTAATATGTCCTGCAAGCTCCTTATCCTTATGGTGTGAGATTTTCTTATACACCGTCTGAAATTTCTGATCGTACTTTTCGCAATATTCCTTGATTGTCATATCATCAGCCTCCGATAAAATCCATGTCGATGTCATCATCGTAAAGGGCTTCATCAGGCGGTTTGTTCTGTTCCTTGACAGCATGGTTACACGAAACAAAGGAAGAAAGCAGTTTGGAAATTTCAATTTCCAGAGTTGTGCGGATAACTGTAATGATATCTTTCATATCCACTTTAGAAGTTGCTTTTTCAGAATTACTATTAGTACCGCTAATAACCGAATACAAAATGGTTTTAATCGCATTATTAACTGTATGATATTTATTCCTGTCGATGTTGGCAAGAAAGTCGGCGACTTCTCTGTCTAGGGGATTTTCAAGCGAGAGCCTAAGCGTTATCCTTTTCATCTGCTTCATTACTCAGACCTCTTTTCCAATGATTTCAGTGTCTTCAAAGCAAACTGCTGATAGCCTTTAGCAGTGGCACAGATGTCATCAATAAAAATCACTCTGTCGGAATTGTATTTTCCGAAACGTCTGATAAGCTGAACACCGCCGCCGCAGACATACAGCTTCATAAAATCGGGATCATACTCGCATCTGTAAAGTGCATCAAAAATCTTATGGCAATATTTTTCTGCTTCTTCACGGAAAATATTTTTGTAATTGTCGGAAACGTTGGTATCTCCGTTTCGGATAAAATGCTCAACCACTTCGGGATCAATTTTCTTGCCGTATGCAGCCATTACAGCTTTCTGCACGGCTATCATATATTGATTTACGCCAAGCTTTTCGGTTGCACATTTTTCTTCGATTGGCTTTTTGTTGTTTATCTGCAAAATGTTCGCCGTGCCGTTTCCAATATCTACGACCATATTCACGCCTGTCATGTTGTGAAGGTATTCCGTGACCGCTGCATATCCCTGAGGATAAACAAAACAGCCGACTATTGTAAGATGGTAGTGAACGTTATTGTACTCGCAGTCGATATGGGGACTGCTCATAAAATACTCTCTTGTGCTTTCACGCTGGGCCGTAAGCATTGCAGTGGGACAGCCGACTGCAAGATAGATGTTTCCCTCATAGAATCCGCAGTTTCTGCATTCGTCACAAATTGCGGCAATGGTCAGTAGACGAAATTCTTCGTCAACGGTTTTGTCGGTAATGTACTCCTTGTGACCCTCACCAATGCGGTAATACATTTCTCCGATATGAAGTATCTTGCCCTCAAATGCAGGTTTGGTCTTGTATGCTGCGATTCCCGTGGGGAATGAATGCAGTGAATTTTTGATATTCCCGTAGCCAGTATCTACGGGAACAATGATAGAATTGTTGTAGGGGATCATGCTGTTTTCTCCTCCTTTGCCGCTTCTGCGACTTTTGATTTAAGCATTTTTATGATAAGTTCTTCTGCCGTAACAGCTGCCTGAGTATCGGTGAATGAGCTTACCACGAAAGTTGTTTTTCCGACAGTAACACTGTGTGCAGCTTCATCGGGTTTGTATCTTTCCGGCATTTTGCACCTCTGTTTTTCGTCATATATATAGAATACGTTAAGAGTCACATTCGGCCAAAAATGAGCATCTTGCGGATAATGGTGTCATTTTCATCGGAAATGACATCTCTTATCCTGATTTCAATTCTATCACAAATGAAAATTCTCCGATTGACGTCTTTTTGACATAAAATTGACGTCGCAGAGGTGTCATTTCTTTGATTTTGATGTCATTTGCCGATGATCACTGATGTCATAATTATGAAAATGCTGTCACTTTCTTTATTTGGGCATAAAAAAAGAAGCTTCAAAGGTTTTATCAGCCTTTGAAGCTTCTTTTTATGAGGATATTTGATTGTAATGACGTATTTGCGTGGGTTTCAACTTGTGAGAATATTTTTTCAACCTGAGAGAACAGAAACGGCTTTCAATTCAGGAGAATAACGCTTGATTTTAGCAAGCATTGATTTTGTGGGGACAAATCAAAAAATTGAGAGAAATAATCATTAGAGTATATGATAAACTATTGTTCATTAAGCAAATCATCTGCTTCGGAACCTCAATAAAAGCAAAAACATAAAAAGCAAAACATTCATCCTATTATAGAATCTGTTTTCCTTAAACATAAAAGCAAATATATAAAAATCATTACTATAAATACAATAATCGAAATTATAAAGCTTGTTAATGTTACCGTATGCATACCGGTTATTTTTCCAACCGCAAACAATCCTGCAAAGGAAAAAACGCAAGCTACAAAAACTTCAAATATCTGCACACCAAGCAATATAATAAACATTTTTTTATTGTCAGCACCAAGTATCTTATATTGAATATAGACCGGTTCATTTTTTTGGTATGTAAAATAGCTGCCGGAAAAATAACCAATTACAGAAATAATCAATATTACAATCCCAAACACAAGCAATGTTGCCATTTTGCTGTAGTTATATGATAAAGCATTATTAAGTTCAAATTGTACTGCATTTATATTTTTGTCCAATTCATTGATCTCTTTTATAGATTCATCAATGTTATTATTCTTTAATGTTAAAAAGATACAGTCCAGAGAGTGTTTATTAAGGCTGTCAAGTCTGCTGTTATCAAGTATCATAACAAAAGAGCCGTTGGTCATTGCATTGCAAATATATTGTATGGTATTATTTTTTATAATACCGGCTATATACACCACAACTCCATTGTCAAGAGTATATAAATCGCCCTCATGAAGAGTATCTGCCATATCTTCGGTTACAATAGCAGGTATTCCGTTGTCACAATCCTGAACAAGTGAATTTTTTTGTTCTTTTGAAAGGAACGCATTTTTTGATGTAAGTATGCTGTCTGAAACTGCGGCAATATAAATCTTATCAGCAATAACAGTATCACCGCTTTTTATATCAGAATAATAATATCTTGTATAAAATCCATCGTTTACATCTTCCATTTTCAAAATATCATCGTAATTATTGGCCGAATCAACAGAACAATAAACCGAAACAGCATTATCTGTATCAACTCCTCCAAAGTACAGAATCGTTCCGACGTGGTCTTTAATAGATACCATACATAAATTAACGCAAACCAAAGCGAAGATCATTTGTACTATAACCATTATGACAGCCGATAAATTTGACAATATTTCGGTTTTTATCAAAAATAAATTTTTCATTTCAGTCCACCTAAACCAGCTTTTTGCGAGCCGTTCTGACAATTATTTTTCTGCTTCCCAGCATTATTGATGCCATTGATATAGCAAAAACAATTATTGTATATTTGGTTCTTATTTCACACATGACATTTATTCTGCTCATTGCATAGCTTATATATGGCAGTAAAATCAAGGCAATAATAAATGAAATGACAAAACAAGCTGCCAATTGAAAATACACTAAAAAAATCACTGTTCTTCTTTTAGCGCCAAGAACACGAAAAATATCAAGCATAGGCGATGTTTTTTCAATCAGAGCATTTATTACACTTAACATACTGCATACGCAAAATACTGCCGTTATTCCGCATATTACCAGTTCAGCCATTATAAAAAGTGCAATATCTACCGATGACGGTCCTATATCATGAAGATATATATTTCCCTCCGGATACAATACTTTACTTATATTCTCTATCCACTTACCGCTGAGCTTGTTTTCGAAAATATATGATGTCATAAACAAGCCTTGAGCGGTATATTCGCAATCATTCAGATAGTTTTCAAAAAAAGAGAAAGGAACTATATAACTATCGTATTCACATCTGCCTATAACTATCAATTCAGTATTCAGACAGGATATGACATCACCATTTTTATATAATGAATCATTTGGAACTATTATGTAATTTCCTGTCAGAATGTCCGGATACTTTTTCAAAATATCATCATGGGAATATCCCATTGAAACTTCAATAAACTCACAGACATTGCTATATTTGTTACTAAACAGCGGATATGCCGATTCTATTTTCTCGTTTGATATATCTTCACCGTTTATCTTATCTATTATAAACTGACAATAGATCTGTTCCGCCCCGATATAGTCATCTATACTCAGTTTGGGAAAGGGATCATCTTCTGAGCTTTCACTGCCTATAATATAACTTAATTGTTCTGCACTCAGTGGATGCCACGTTCCTGTATCAAGTACATAAGTCCTTTCCCTGCGTTTTTCCGTTTCGATTGATGGAAACACATCAGAACCTATAACAAAGGTTGAAATATACAATGCCAGTACTGATAAAAACATTGTTATTATCATTAACAGCGTGTATTTTATATCCTTTGTAAACCAATCTCTAAAGACCGATCTTAAAATATACAGCAATTTCATTACGTCACCTCGCAAATTGTCCCATCGGTTATCCGGAATTTTCTGCGGCATATTTCAGCAACCGAATTATCATGAGTAACAATAACCACAGCTGTACCATTTCGATTAAGTTCAGCGAAAAGCTCTGTTATCTCTTTTGCCGTATTGCTGTCCAAAGCAGCCGTCGGTTCATCTGCAAGAATAAGATCGGGATCGTTCACAATTGCTCTGGCAATAGCCACTCGCTGCCTCTGTCCGCCGGAAAGATCAGATGCAAGTCTGTCCCTAAAAGTAAGCATACCAACTTGTTCAAGGGCGGAATCGACCTTTGCTTTTATGTCACAATATTTAACTTTTGTACCCAAAAGAAGCGGATACGCCACATTTTCATAAACGGATTTATTGAAAAGCAAACCGAAATTTTGAAGAATAAATCCTATGGTTTCGTTGCGGAGCTTATTTTTATCGAGATTGATGACATTCTCACCGTTTATGTAGTATCCACCCTCAGTAGGCTCATCAAGGCAGCCAAGAATATGCAGCATTGTAGATTTACCGGATCCTGACACGCCCATTACGGAAATAAAATCATTACCGCTTATTTTCAAGTTTGCCTCCCGCAAGGCTGCAACCTCACTCGAAGTAAACCTATTATATATTTTTGATACCTTTTTCAGCTCAAATTCCATATTATGATTTCTCCTTCATCACTTTATTGTCCTGAAATATAGAATTATATAATCTCATAATAAAATTCCCAACACAATAACCTAAAAGGAAATATATAATTATGATAACCGGCGCAATGGTGTTTATAATCCATACTACTCCACCCCAGTAAATGTTAACTGCCAGTGGAAATACAATCATCAATAGAGCTATGCCTAAAGAAATAATAGAATTAATCAATAATGAATATTTCTTTTTGAATGTAATTACATTGATTACAGATATTCCCATAAAGACCATTGCGGCAGGCAAATTTTCTTTCAGAATGATTTTAGCTATTTCAACATCAGAAAAATAATCTGTCCACTTAAAAAACTGCCCCATCCAGTAGAATTCGGACCAGTCATATGGATGATAATCATAAATAGGAATATACGGAAACATCCAATTAAAATATATATTAAATAAACAGCAGTTTATAAAAAGCATTAATCCCACTTTCTTGTTAATTTTATTTCTGCATACTAAAGTGATAATTATAATTAAAGATATTACTGTCATAATAGCAAGTGATGTAAATGTATCAAGCATTGCATCCATTTTCATTGTCTCCATTAAATTTTCAAGTATAGGCAAATAATTGTTGCCTATACTTGAAAACCAAAATATACAGTTCTTTTACATATTAATATCAACATACATATGAGGTGTTATTGTCACCTTATATGCCTCTGATGGAGATGCCAATGCCGTTTCCTTAAATCTGCCTCTGTATGAAGTATTGGCATCCAATGTAACAGTAGACACGCCACACTGTGACTTCGTATAAGCTAAATAAGTGGTGTTTGAGCTATTAGGTATAGCTATGCCTGATTTGATCTGTAAGGAGCAAGCATTTGTCCACACTCCAAGTGTTTTCTTCTGAATGTATCCATCCACTCTACCTGTACGTGCTGTCGTTTTGGGAGCAACTGTTACCATAAGAGAAGATGTAACCGACTTAGGATTAGTCTGTGAATACACAGTAGTAAATTCCGAACTGTAAAAATCCCTTTCCACCGCTGTCATACCAGATGTTGTGATATCATAAGTGATTCCACTAGCTGAAACAGCTACCGCTCCCACAACTGACATTACAGTAGCTGCGAAAAGGGCTACAAGCATACTTTTTTTACGTTTAACCATTGTAGTACCTCCAAAGTGAAATGTGTAACAATATGCTGTACATACATATGTTACAAGGTGAAAATCAAATATTTGATTACATATATATCAACATCTTGTCCCATATATGAAACAGATGAATGATAACGTAATTGTAGGTCACATGGATTTATATCCTTTGCAAAAATTCGTTACGCAAAGAATATAAATCCACTAAAAAACCTGTCCATAAACATTCGAAATGTCTAAAATGAATATATAAAAACAACATTGCCGGCTTTACATATTCAATAATCAGAACTTTCTCAGTTTCTTTATCTTGTCGGTTTCCTTCGGCTGATTCTGCCAAAGCATACATGCTGAATTAGCACTTTTTACAGAAGATTTCACTGCCTTATCAGCAATAACTTCAAGCAGCATTTTTGTTATTTTTTCGCCCGGTTTCATTTCTGAACCTCCTTCCTTAATTTTATGTTCACAGTATAATTCGGATTTATCCAAAAGTCAATGGATTTGGTCTAACTTACAATAATTTGGTCAAACTTACAATATTTTGCAATATACAGCAAAAACCGACAGCTTTTTCAGTACTCTTTGATAATTGAAAAGCACCTTGATTTCGGGCTGAAAACTCATAAATCAAGGCGCTGTAATTATATATCTTTTTTCGGTGGAATCGGAATAGTAATTTCGGATTTAAATACTTTTTCATTCACCTCTGTCTTGAATATGCCGTCATACTTATCCACAGATGCTTGAATACTCGATAAGCCGATTCCCTCGTGATGTTCTTTAGTTGTCAGAAATGCTCTGCCCTTTGTTTTGCAGATCCCATTAAAACTGTTTTCAAGATTTATAAGAAGGAAACCATTGAACTTGCTCACACTAAATATGATGTACTTATTTTGTCCTGCTTTTCTGCATGCTTCAATAGCATTGTCCCAAAGATTTGCAAAAACAGCAGTTATGTCAATATCGCTTATAAAATCCATATTTATTTCATCAACTGATACATCTACCCTGATTCCTTCCGATTTTGCCCTTGACATCTTCTGACTAAAAATTATTCCCATTATTCTGTTGGAACAGTGAAAACCGCAAAAAATCTTATCCATTTGCATATTAATATGATCTCGGTACTCTTTTGCTTTTTCAGCATCCTCTTTTTCCAAATCTTCCAACACATTCAGGTGCTTTTTTATGTCATGAATAATTGCACGTGATTCTTTGTATTTTTGTTCGGTTTCCTTATAGTTTTCAAGCTGCATTTCCTGAAGCTGCTTTATCATACAAAGTTCGTGTTCATATTGATATGACTTTGAAACTATGCTGAGTACATATGTCAGAAACAGATTTATCAATAAAAATCCTAACAGCATAATTATCACATGAACTCCTCCCATTCTATTAGAGATCTGCGAAGAATAGGAAATAATTATCCATGTTTCAAAAAAAGTAATAGAGATCATCAGCAAGGCAATTTTAAGCTGTACAGAGTTAAAGCTTATTTTTCGGACAAATAAAAGAAACACTCTGTATGCAGTAAACAAAAGAATGATGTTCAACAGGTTGCTTCCCAACATAAGCTGATCGTTTGACAGAGTGCCTTCAAGGGTATTTCCCTCAACGACAGACCATATCAACACCGTAACTGCATCACAGCATAAAAAAATAAACCATATCAGTAAATTATATATCCAAACCTTTTTCCAGTCCGATTCATACATTATTAAGCATATTGCATTTATTGAAACATATGAGTAAACCATATTTACATATGGTTCATTTATCTGGCTGACCGCTATCATTAGCAATACAGCCATAAAAAAAGAGATTATGTAGTATTTCTTTCGATATTTTTCCCCGTACTGCTTATGAAAAATCAAAAAAGCAAATAGATTTATTGCCACCGAAACAAAGCAGTGACCTAATAATGATAATAATTCCGTATTCATTAAATTAAACCTCACAAGCTATTTCTTCTTGCAAATGCATGAATTTTATTCTTGAATTCTTCTTTTCTCTTTTGTGACAATGGTATTTCAAAGCCGTCTGTCATCTGTATTGTATACAGATTTTCCAATGTTCTGACGTGTTCAAGATTAATGATAAATGAAGCGTGAGGCATAAAAAACTGTCCTCTATCCAGTGAAGCCATAATTTCGGATATTGTACCATTTATCAATATTTCTCCTTTGGTTGTATGCATTAGTATTTTTCGCCTTATAGACTTGTCCTTTTCAAAATATATGATCTCCGACTTATCCTGCATGAACAATGCACCGTTATCCGCATAAATGTCCAGAAAAGAATGAGCATCACCAATTTTGTTTGACCGCAGGAGATCTCCGAGCACACGCTTAAAATCCTCATATTTAAAAGGTTTTATGATAAAATCAAAGGAATGAACAGAATGTGCGGGCATACTGTAATATGCAAAACTTGTGATAAAGATGATCGGAATATCCATATCCTTTTTCCGTATTAGTGATGCAGTTTCTATTCCGTCCATTCCCGTCATCTGACCGTCCAAAAAAATAATATCAAATTCTATTTCGGAGCTGACAAGTGTTTCTCCCTCATAAAATTTATAAATCTGCAAGTCAACACTATTCAATTTTCCATATGTCAAAATATGATTTTCAATATCATCTACTACCGAACGTTCGTCATCGCATATTGCAATTTTGACCATAATATTTAGTTCCTCCGAAGATTGTTTTTACACAAATTATATCACAATAAGATATAAATGTAAACCACAAATCGGACCAATTATTATTATACATCTTTAGAGCTTTAAAATCAACTCTTTAGATAGCTTATCAAAAGAATTTTTTTGGTTTATACTATAATTATAATAAGATATGAGGTAATAGATATGGAAATTGGTGAAAAATTATACTATTGGCGAAGCAGAAAAGACATAAGTATATACAATTTGTCCAAAATCAGCGGAATTTCAGAAGGTCATATTAGAAATCTTGAAAACGGCAAAAAGCAGCCAACATTTAAAACTTTAGAAACCTTGGCTAATGCACTTAATATTTCACTTTTAGAATTACTGAATACAGATAGCGAAGCAGTTTATCTTTCCGAAGGCGAGAAAAAACTCATTGAATTATATCGCAGTCTGCCCAAAAATAAAGCTGACATTTTAATTGAATTCTATGAAAAAATGAAGGACTGAAACACGCAAATGCACGTTTTCAATCCTTCATTTTTCTTTATAGCTTTAAATTCATTTTGACTGAGTTGCTTGTCCAAGTATAAAAATTAATCACCTTTTTCCGTTCTTTTATTATTTATCTGCCCTTTCAGCATAAGGTATGCTTCCATTATAATTCCTATCATTATAGCGGTCGAAAATCTATATGCCTTGATATATAAGCAAATTCCCAAAATGATAACCAATATACACACTGTTATTCCGGTTCTTTTTCCGTATATACGGAGTTCATCTGCATCAAGTCTTTTGTTTGGTGTATCAATCGGTGCAATAGTAATTATATATATTACTGAAAGAAACGTAATAACCGCTTCAAGTATAATAAATACATCACAACTTTGTGCTTTTTTTATTATAAAAATGGCACAAATAAGCATTAGTACCGAAAGTACAAAGCACTTCTGTTTAGTTTCAGCATGATAACCACCACCGTACTGACGAAGCAGAGAAAAAGTAATTGTATAAATAATGCTTTCGAGAAAACATTTTGTTAGTATTCCTATTGATACTATAATAATTGCAAATAAAACCTTTGTAAAAATAATTTCAAGTCCATACTTGACCACTTCTTCATCAACCATAATATTTTTATTTTTCATTGCAAAAAAAATTTTATCCGTTATTTTTTTCATGTCTTTACCACCTATTATTCAAGGATATTTATGAACAATATCTTTGGATAACAGTATACGGCATTTTATGATATAAAGTCAATATATGTGGTATAACTTACAATAATTCGGTCTATCTTACAAATTTTTCTCTTTGTTAGCTTGGATCATTACAATATCGACATTATGATTAGTCCTTATTAGTTTTAATACTTTGAAAATGTTTTTTTAAAAGATAAAATTGAAGAATAATCCCCTTACAAATTTTTATTGTAAGAGGATTTGTTCAATAAAGTGTTTGATAGTCATAACCTACTGTATTTGTTTGCGGAGCACAATGATATGTGTTCATATAAAGCCGATATAGATGAGATACGTGAGAGAATGGAGCAGATATGACAGTTACATAGACGCATCCTATCAAATCAACGCTGAAAGCGGCGATTGGCTATATCTTCAATCCTGACAAAACGGACGGTCGCCTGCTTGTTTCCGCCTACGGCTGCACTGCCGAAACCGCCGACATTGAATTTGCCAGAACGCGCCGCCATGCCATTGACAAAAGAACGAACATGGGGCATCACCTGATATAGGCGTTTGAACCGGGTGAAGTGTCGCCGGAGGAAGCGCATGAGATCGGCATGCAGCTTGCAAAAGAAATCCTGGGCGGCAAATATGAGTTTGTCCTGACGACGCATATTGACAAAGGTCATATCCATGATCACCTGATTTTCAATGTGGTCAGTTTTGCGAATCACAAGCACTATCATTCCACCAAACGGAGCTATCACGAAATCCGCCGCACTTCCGATCAGGAGCGGTTTACGCGTATGAAAACGCTGGGGAATCTATCACCTCACGGATCGCCGGGGGCTCCCGTCCTTCTCGTCAGCCGAAACAGCGTGATGGTCGGATCAGCCTTCTCATTGACATTCAGAACAATCTCAAAACGCAGCAGAGCGCAGTCTTCACCCATTGGGCGAAACTGAACAACCTGAAACAGGCGGCAAAAACCATGAACTTTCTGACCGAACATTGGATAGACAGTTATGCTCAGCTCACGGAAAAGCTCTCTGCCATAACGGACAACCAGAATCGCGTACACGCAGAGATCAAGGCAATCGAAACGCGGCAAGCCGATCTTGCGTTTGTGATGAAGCACGCTTCAACCTATCGGAAGCTGAAACCGATTTACGAGCAATACAGAAAATCTGGTGATAAAGAGAAATTCATGCGCGGTTATGAGAGTGAGATCATTCCCGTCGCGCGGGAATTGAAACGGTTGAACGCAATTCCCCTGCCGTTAACATAAAAACTGAATGCGGAACTCTCCGCACTTGCTGCCAAAAAAACGCTTCTCACGGAATACAAATCTGCGCGCCGAAGCGCAGGAATACGAGAACGTCAAACAAAAAGTAGACGCACTAATGTCTGTTTCGAAGGAGCAAATAAAAAAAACAAAAACTTTGTAAATATTTCTGTTCCCACTTGCTATTTGATATAGCATATGCTATAATACTATAGTGGAATAATTGTAGCATATGCTATACTTGGAGGTGTCTCAATGACTTTTTCTGAATTTGTCATTACCGTTCGTCAGAAACTTAAATTAAGTCAGAAACAACTGGCAAGTGCAATTAATGTTAGCTACTCGACAATTAACCGTTGGGAAAATGGTCATGTTATACCAAGTAACTTAGCGGTGAAAAGTTTTTATGATTTTTGCGAAAATAACTTCATCGATATTCCAGATGGTTTGTTGTGACGCAAAATATTTTCCATCGCTTTAATGTTAGGAGGTAATAGCATATGGCAAGAGCAGACTTGCTTTGTGAATTAATTAAATATGGACTAAATAACGATAACATAAGTTTTAGAAAAGCATCTGAAGCATTATGTGCTGAAGAACGAGCAAAACAGCATACTGTTTTAGCGACAAAAATCGAAGAATTATTAAAGACCAGTAGCAGAAATATTCCGAAGGAGAACATTGCTCCCCCAGGAGTCATCCGCGGCGGAATAAATGAGCAGAGTTTATTTACGGAAACAATTCCGCACAAAAGATTGGATCACTTGATTCTTCCGATGCATGTTAAATCCGCCTGCCAGGATTTGATCACCGAGCAAAACCGCTCTGATCTATTACAATCTTATGGAATAGAACCGCGTAATAAGCTCCTTCTTATCGGCCCCCCCGGAAACGGCAAAACATCATTAGCAGAAGCCATCGCAGAAGCATTAATGGTTTCATTGCTTACGGTTAGATACGAAAGTATTATTGGCTCGTATCTTGGTGAAACAGCCTCAAGACTATCAAAACTTTTTGAGTATGCAAAAACGAGACAGTGCGTTTTATTCTTTGATGAATTTGAAACATTGGGAAAAGAACGAGGCGATATTCACGAAACTGGAGAGATTAAACGTGTTGTAAGTTCCTTGCTAATGCAGATTGACGCACTTCCCAGTTATGTTGTCGCAATCGCAGCAACCAATCACGATACTCTGCTTGATAAAGCTGCATGGCGTAGATTTCAAATTAGACTTGAAATCCCGAAGCCAACAAGAAGCAACTTGGAAGAATACTATCGTTTTTTTGAAAAAGAAAGAGATTTTAAATTTGGTTTGCAGCCGAGTACCTTGGCTAAAAAAACTTTAGGTATTAGTTATGCAGAGGCAGAAGAATTTGCTTTGTCGGTTTATAGGCAATACGTATTAAATATTCCCAATGATGATCCCAAAAGAATTACCGAGACAGCGATTCAGAATTGGCAATCTCAAGTTATTGAGACAAATGTAAATAATGGAGGTGTTGAAATATGCCAGACAGACCTGTAATTTTATTCCCCTCTCCAGAGCGAGCTGATCGCGAACACAAACTCCCTATGTTTACGAAAACATCAATTCCTTCTTACGGCAGACAGTTTACTCGGTTGCAACCATCTTTTGATGTACTCAATTCTGCATTTGCACAAAAGTCCTTAAAAGTGCAACAATCTCCTGTTGGAATCAACCCGGAATTTGCATTGGTATTTGAAATAATCGGCTCTGTAGATAATTTCTATACAGCAGTAAAAAATACAGATGGACTTGAATGGATTTTTGACAAAGAAGCAGAAGATATTGAACCAGACGATGATTTCTACCAAATTGATACCAAGACTGGTGAGAGGATTGATGATACATTAAATGGCAAATTATATTGTATTATGTCAAACCAACAGGCTATGACACAATTGCTATCACTATGGCATAGACATCAAAACGGTGAAACAGATGTGTTTAAGAAAGGTTTCACGGGAATTCGTGATCTTTTCACTCATATAAAAGACATACGAAAATGGGATGCTCAAGATAGGATTGCTGAAACACTTGCTGTTGAATATTGGCGTGAAAGCCTTGAGTTTCATGAAGATTCACCTGTTCCTTTTGAAATTGAACTGTTTTATCGTAGTGATGTTTCCAAAAGAAACACTGCCTCTGAAACGATACGCCGCGAAGTACTTACACTAAACGGCTGCATAATTCAAGAGTGTGTAATTAGCGAAATTTATTATCACGGTATGTTAGTAGAATTGCCCCGAACAGCAATCGAAGATTTGGTTAATCGATATGAAGAAATCGAGCTTTCACAAGTCGATGATATTATGTTTTTTAGACCTACCTGTCAATCAGTTTTTACCTCAGAAACCGATTCCGAGGCTTATACTGAAACAATCGACGAAACAACTTTGCCAACGGGTGATGCTGTAGTAGCTGTTTTTGATGGTATGCCAATGCAGAATCATCGCCTTCTGCGTGGTCGCATAATAGTTGATGATCCAGATGATTATGCTACTGGATATGAGAGTAAATATCGTATGCATGGAACATCTATGGTTTCATTCGCTATTCACGGCGATATAAATAGACATGACTCACCGATAAGTACCCCAGTATATGTAAGACCTGTTTTGCGCCCTAAGCAAAGCGGATTTGATACGGTAACGGAATGTGTCCCTGATAATACTCTTTTTATTGATGTTCTTCACAGAGCTGTTAAAAGAATGATGGAAGGCGATGGAAACGAACCTGCTACTGCACCCAACACAAAAATTATCAACCTTTCTATCGGAGATCCTGTCCGCCAATTAGCCGTAACCATGAGTCCGATTGCTCATCTTCTTGATTTCTTGGCCTATAAGTATAGAATCTTATTTATCATAAGTGCGGGAAATCATCCAGAAATTATAAATTATGTGGATAAAACCTTTGATGAGCTAAAAGCACTTGACTCTACAACAAGAAATAGTGTTTTTGGAAAAGCTATAAAGGAAAATCAACGCAATTTGAAAGTACTGGCACCGGCCGAAAGTCTGAACGGACTGACGATTGGGGCATTGTACGACGACTTCTCTACGATTACAGAAAATGATCGATTCATTTTAGCGGTTGAAAAAGGAATGCCTTCACCAATTTCCGCCGTAGGAAAAGGTTATCGTTCGATTATCACACCAGATTTGTTTTACTATGGTGGAATAAAGTATGTGCGAAAACAGCTTGATGGGAATAGTGCATGGGCTATATCGGCACGTATGCCGGGCTGTTTATCGGCTGCGCCACATGGGACAGGAGATGTTGATGGTTGCGCCTTCTCATTTGGTACGAGCGATGCAGCTGCTCAAATCACACATGAGGCGGCGAGATGCCACGATGTGTTGGATCAAATTTTCATTAGCGAAACTGGCGAAAGTTTACCGGTCGAATCAACAGCAATCCTTCTAAAGGCAATGCTTACACACGGAGCTTCGTGGGAAACTATTGCAAACAAGCTTTCGCTATCTATGGAAACCTCAGCAAAGCAATTAAGTAAATGGCTTGGAAATGGCATACCTAACATCGATCGCGTAATTGAGTGCACAAAGGAACGCATAACGCTTATCGGTCTTGGCGCATTAAAAAAAGACGAAGGTGATATTTTTAGACTTCCTCTGCCGATCGATTTTTCTTCTCGCTTAATGAAACGAAAATTGACCGTTACACTTGCATACCTATCGCCTACCGTGCCCAATAAACAGGCATATCGCTGTGCTCAGTTATGGTTTAATGTCGATGATGGTGGCAAAGGACTTGTGCCGGATAGACAAAACACAGAATGGCAGGCAGTTCGTAAAGGTACATTGCAGCATGAAATTTTCATCGGCGAAAGCCCAATTGTCTGGAATGATGATGATCTTGTAATAAAGGTTAACTGCAAAGAAGAAGCTGGCAAGGTAAAAACAGCTATACCATACTGCTTATTTGTTAGTTTTGAAATTGCTGAAGGATTTGATGTGGATTTATACACTGGTGTATCAACAAAAATTCATCAACGAGTTCAAATCACAAACAATTAAAAAATCGGGAGCACAACCCTTGGATAAACCGAAGGCTGTGCTCCCTTTGTGTTTTGAAAGCATTGATTATTCCGTTTTTGCGACCGTACATACAGCAGAAATCACTACGAAAGAAATCCTACTACCCATATCGTAAAAATCGCTTACGGCGTCATATTCGCTCATTTTTGAACCTTTATCTCCACGCTTTTTTGACCGCACGAAAAGATAGCGCAGACAGGTGATGAGAATTGCCCGGAAACTCTGCTTGCAGCCGTGAATACATTTGCGGCAAACAGCGTTATATTGCCGTCTGCCGTTTTCTCCGATGAAGAACGACCATTCCAGCCGCCATTTCTTGCTTCTGCTCATCAGTCGTTATGTTCGGGGGTGCTTCTGCCCTCACGCGCCTTTTCGGGCGGTGTGCGTTCGGAACATTCCCGTTTTGCTTCGGCAAGCCGTTCACAGATGGACGGCTTTTCTTTTGTTTCCTTACGGCTGCCGTTGTTGATGATCCCGTCAACCATGCCGTAATCGTCCTCCGTGCTCATTTCCGCATTTTTCAGAAGATTGTCCTTTTCTCGCTCCGGTTCACGGAGAACAGCGAAAGCACGTGTGCCGTTACCCATTATGAGATATTTGCGGTCGTCGGATTCATGGCGAACGCCGTAACCCGCCGCCTGCATTTGCTCTTTGGTCAGGTTGGTCAGTGAAAAACTACCGCTCGGCGTCTGCACCCGTTCGCCGGTCAAATACTCATCCAGCTGTTCGGGTCGCTCATAAAACCTTGCCCTATCCTCCGAAAGCGAATTGTCCTGGGTCGGGTCATATCCCGTTTCAAGCTCAAACTTGGAAATTCTGCCGGGGAGAATATCGTCGCCGACCTCCGCCAACTGTTCCAGCATTTCACGGATGACAGCAATTTTTCCATCCAAGAGCAGATCGGCAAACAGCTCTTTCTGCTCTTGGGGTCAGTTCATTCTGTCACTGCTTTTCACCGTTTTATTCCGAAACCTGCGTTGGGTCTCCTCAGTGTTGCTTTATTTGTCTGCGTTTTTAGTATGGCTAATATTTTGGTGTTTATTGTATTTACACGGTTTGATTTTCAGAACCCTGATTTTATTACGTTGCGCTCCATTTTCATTGCATCAGGATAATTTGCAGCAACTTGACAAAATTCAGTTATTAGTATTATACTGTAATAAAACGAGAGCAGCCGAGTGAGTTGCTCTCGTCAACACGTCACTTTTTCGCAAGGCTACCTTGACAGTGATTTTTTTATGACTTTTAGCTATTAAGCAGTTGTGCCGTCGTACTGTATCGCAACTTGGGACACATTTCAAAAATCACAACCTATATAAGCTGGCGAAATGTTTTGAAAAATAATATGTTAGTCATAATCTGCTTTATTTATTGTGGCGCACTATAAATGGTAATCATACGAATTAAAACCGGAATCTGATGGTAAGTATCAGCTCAAGACACGTTTTGCGAAATTTACCAACCTTCCCGAGCTTATGGGAATGTTCAAGGAATGTGCAGATATTCGCACAGCCGATACCCTTGACCTTGAAAAGCCTGATGCATATTTCCATGAGATAGTGGCAGAGCCTTCAAGGACACAGAAAAAGCTGATAAAATCTCTTTCAAAGAGAGCAACAGCAATCCGTGACGGAAAGATTGACCCTCGTGAGGACAATATGCTTGTTATAACTAATGACGGCAGAAAGATAGGACTCGACCAGCGACTTATTAACCCGATTCTTGAAGATGAAGACGGCTCAAAGGTAAATCTTTGTGTAAATAATGTATTTGATATTTACAGCAGAACAGCAGACAAGCGCAGCACACAGTGCATTTTCTGCGATATGTCCACTCCAAAGTCCGACTCCCGACAGGACAGATTTGAGGTTTACAGACCTAACAGCAGCAAGGAGCTTGGCTATGAGCTTCTCCGCAAAAAGATAGGACTTGGCAATGGTGATGAGGATAATCCCAAGAACATAAATATATTTGTTGATGTAAAAAGCTACATTGACAAGCATTCTCCCGAGCAGTCCGATAAACTGAGTGAGGGTGACATTGTAGTTATCCGAAAGCCTAATTTGGACGATGGAAAGATGTATTCACAGGCAGCAATATTTGAAAACGGCAGGCTTAATGATGCCGATTCTCCCGAACTTCTTGAAAAGCTTTTTATGTCAGATATTGAAGATATTCCGCCAAAGGAATTTAATGTGTATGATGATATTAAGGGCAAGCTTATGGACAGGGGAGTACCCGAAGAAGAGATCGCTTTCATACACGATTATGAAACCGCAGAGCAGAAGCAGAAGCTCTTTGACAAGATGAATGCCGGAGAGGTCAGAATACTGCTCGGCTCAACGCAGAAATGCGGTGCGGGTATGAATGCGCAGGCGAAAATGATTGCTTTACATCATTTAGACTGTCCGTTAAGGCCCTCTGACATGGAGCAGCGTAATGGTAGAATTGAGCGTCAGGGCAACGAAAATCCAGAAGTTGATATTTATCGTTACGTTACCAACAAATCCTTTGATTCTTACCTCTTCCAGATCCTCGAGAACAAGCAAAAGTTTATTTCACAGGTCATGACAAGCAAGACACCCGAAAGAACCTGCGCTGATATGGACGAAACTGCTCTTGATTATGCCGAGGTAAAAGCTTTGTGCGCAGGCAATCCTTTGATCAAGAAGGAGATGGAGCTTCAAGCTCTCATAAAGGACTTGAAAATGGAGAAATCACGATATTCCGAGCATATCTATGAGCTTCAGGATAATATCCGTATAAAAATTCCCGAAAAGCTCCGCACAAATGAGCTTGTAATACAGCATCTTCAGAAAGATTTTGATATAGCGAGCAGCACTCCGAAATTTATTGACGGAGACGGTAAGGAAACTTATCCTGTAACGCTTATGGGTGATGTATATAACGACCGCAAGGAAGCTGGCACAAAGCTTAAATCGCTTATTTCTGCCAATGCAGCAAGAATAGCGGAGGGAAAGATGTTTGAAGTGGGAGAATACCGTGGTTTAAAGCTTTCCATATTCTTTGACGCTCTTTCAAAGCACGTTAAGGCTTGCCTTGACGGTGAGAAACATCATTACTACGACCTTAACCCCGAAACCGATGTGGGTAACATTATCCGACTGGATAACTGCATCAATAACATACAGAAAAGCATTGAAGATCTGAAAAGCTCAAATGAAACTATGAGGTCGGAGCTTAAACAGATGGAAGCTGATGTGGACAAGCCGTTCTCAAAGGCGGAAGAGCTGCTGAAAGCCGAAACCGAAATAGAGGAGGTTCATCTCCAGCTGACGAAATTTGAAATGACAGATGATACGCTGCAAAAGGAAGTTTTCGAACGCCTTGCCGATATGTTTCCGCAGGTGCTTGAGGGTGACAGTGAATATGTGAAGTTCAATGTGCATGGCGGTGAGGATCTCCATGTGGAAATGAACGGCGATGTCCTCACGATCTGTCAGACCTATGAGCAGAACGGTGACCTTATGTATGATCCGAGGATTGACCTCAAGGTCGATTATGATAATAAGAAGGTTATCCCGTTATCCTTTGAAAACAGCGGTATGGGAGTTTATGAGGAATACAGTTCCGAATTGACACCCGAAATCGCCAAGCAGATGAATGATGTGCTTGATTTTATGGATAATACTATGCTGGAAAATATCGAAGCAGCAGGTTATGAGCCTGAAGAAAATAATTTTGTTAATTATGAAAGAAAAGATAGGTGATAGTTACATGTATCACAAATTCGAGTGTATAATTGACATTATCTGATTGAGACTTGTTTCGCCTTGATTTTTGGGGTAGGCATATTATATCAAATTAGTGTGCAGCAGTCAAATATAAGGTTTAAACGAAGGTAAAAACTGTATTGTTATAAAATAAAAAAGCTCCATTTAAAAAATCATTCGGCAGAACACACCGAAAGGTTTGAAATGGAGCTTTTTTATTTAATGAATATGCTGTTCGCCTGTTAATAGTTCCAAGTAACATTTGCGCAGAGATATCCTTGCACGTGACAGACATTCTCTTACATAAGTTGCTTTAATGCCAATATGCTCGGCAGTCTGTTCATTATTTAGGTGAAGGATAGCCTTATCAAGAATTATCTGTCTGTATCGTGGGTGAAGCTTATTTAAGGCTTCCAGAAGCATATGGTTATCGTAATCCTTGATTGCAATGACCTCAGGATTGCTTTCAACCATCGGCTCAAGATCAGGGAATTCACTGATGCTTACAGTTGTGATGCTTTTATTCTTTTTAAGAATAGTGAAGCAGTGGTATTTGGTTGTCATATAAAGATAACTTCTCATTTTTGCGGGTGAGACCTTTTGAACATTATCCATATATTTCCATAATTTTAGAAATACCTGCTGTAAAGCATCTTCGGCATCATGCTGATTTTTCAGAATGTTAAGAGCGCATAAGAACATCATCTGATGATATTCTTCATACAGCTTGTTGAAGTAATCCCGTGTGTCTGCGTCGTCAATTACTTCAAGAAACAGCAGCATTACAGATGGCAGGGATTAGAGAAGCAGGTTACTGTTTCAATAACATTGTTTCTGCTGTTATATACCTGAACCTGTACATAGTTGCAATAATAATATGAAGAGCTTAATGCACTTGTGCTTGTTTTTACAAATCCGGCAGGATCCTGTGAGGTGCTGGTCTGAGACCATGATTCTACGGCGGTCCAGTTTGATACGCCATCGGTGGATTTCATAAGTGTCATTGTAATAACTGATTTTTTTGTGGAGTAAAGGAAATATGAACCGGTGCAGATTGCTTTATTGCTTTCGTTGATATCTATTCCGGATGCAACATAATTTACATTGTCATAAAGAGGCATAACTCCATATGACGAGGCGGGAGCAACAGGCATCATTGGTTCGTCATAAGCATATGTTGCAAATGACATTGTTCCGATAATACTTAATGCAGTGATAAATGAAATAACTTTTTTCATCATAATGATGACCTCCTAAATATTTTTATAATTATATAACTATAAACATTTAGGATTGCAACATATTATTTTAAAGATTGTGCAATTTTAACAAGTGTTTCCATAGTTATTGTATCATCGGTTGAGGTAATGAAAAATGAGGTGTTATCATCAATCCACATTAGTGAAGAACCTCCATCTTTGGGAGTATAGACTGCAGTATTGCCGTTAACATCAATAGTTTCAGAATAGGTGGACTCGTTATCGGTATTTATAACTACATTGCTGGAATTGGAAATATTTGTACTTATTATAATACTTATTGATTTGCCATTGTCGTTTACAAATTTTTGCGTTGTGAGTGTACCATCTTTATTGTATGACTGTAAGCTGTATCCGTCAGGGAGATAACCCGGTGATATTACATCATTGATGCTATAACTGTCGTTATATGTCGTATGCGTGGAGTGAATATTTGTGAGCCAATCCAGAAATTTGATCCTCAGTGCATCAACCGAGACTACAGATATTGAAAAGAATACAATTATAACAGCACATACCGTTACAGCGTATCTTCCGAATGTTGCAGCCTTTTTTCCAAATGAACGGATCCTGCCTTTTCTGTATTCCCTGTCAAGAGCTTTATAAAATTTTTCTCCTGCTTCCGGGTTGTCAGGAATGTCATCCATATTCTTATATTCTTCTTCAAGCTCTTTTCCGAATTCTTCAAGTATTTCGGATACAGCAAGGCTCATTACAGAGTTTTCATATTCTTCCATAAGTTTGCGGTCAGCCATTGAACTTGCCCTCACTTTCTTTTTGGCAAAGCTTTTTTATCTTGTTTACCAGCCTGCAGCGATATGTACGGATATTATTGTATTTCAGCCTGTCACGCTTTGTCAGCTCGTTCTGCGGAGTGTCAATACTCTTGCCGTTTCGGATAAACTCCTCGACCTCACTTTCAAGGTGCAGTTTTTCTATCAGCGTACCGCCGGCTACAGCAATTACAAGTCCGACGATCACATACACCACAGCGACCTTCCAGCCGAATATGCTCATCAGAAGAATAAGAGAGCCGAGGTCAACCATTGGCGATGAAATAAGGAACGAGAACGTCACACCAAGCGGCAGTCCTGCACTCGTAAATCCCATAAACAGCGGTATTGATGAGCATGAGCAGAACGGTGTGACCGTACCAAGCAAGGCGGCAATGCAGTTCGCACCGATGCCGTGAAACCGTCCGAGTATCTTCTTTGTCCTCTCAGGCGGAAAGTAGCTCTGAATGTAGGATATAAGAAATATCAGCACACCGAGCAGCACCATGATCTTGATCACATCATAGATGAAAAACTGCACACTTCCGCCGATTTTTCTGCTTGTATCAAGACCGCAGGCGTTCAGCACAGAGCCGATCAGCCTGTTCAGCCATTTCATACCGAGAATCTCGTCTTGTATGAAGTCCCAAATTCCCATAAAGCACCTCTTTTCATAGATAAATTGAAATCAGTCTATTTATTTGCCGAATATAAAGCCGCTTTTTCATACGGCAGAATTATTCGTTTATCAGCTTTTCTGCGATAAGCACCGCACTCTCTATCATCTTGGGACATTCCGTTGCGAACAGCCCCTTTGCCCTTGCATAAGCCTTGCCCTCATCGGTTGCAATATCGCAGTCAAGCAGCTCACGGCAGATGTACGAGCCGTTCTGTTTTGCAAATTCATCAAGAAAACGCACGGCATAGCTGTTTGCTCTCTGCTGGCTCTCATAGTCGCCGTCCTCGCACATACCGTATTTAAGCCCTAAAGCCATAAGCGCACCCGTACACGCTCCGCAGACCTCAGCCTTGCACATACCGCCGCCGAAGCAAGCGCCGACTCTGAGTGCCTGTTCCTTCGTCATTCCAAGCTCCTCCGCAAATGCCGCCAGCACCGCCTGAGAGCAGTAGTACCTTTTTGAGAAAAGCTCGCTTGCAATTTCTGTGTGTTTCATAAGTATACCTCCAATAAATATATTTGAATTTATCTATACATACTGCAAATAAAATTCCGTGTTCCCACGGACATTTTATTTACAGCAGCATTCTCCGCTGTCAGACACTTTTGTCAACTCACGCAGAACATTCACAGCGACCTCCGTACCTTCCGCAGAAATGGAGTAATACATCCACTTGCCCTCTTTTCTTCCGACCACAAGACCGCTGTCACAGAGTATCTTCATGTGATGCGAAAGCGTAGGTTGGGTACACTGCATTGCTTCAAGCAGCTTGCAGGCACATTTCTCGCCGTTTTGCAGAAGCCTGAATATCCGCACACGGTTCTCATCGCACAGAGCCTTGAATATCACGGTGATCTGCTTATCTGTCAACTCCATGATGCACCTCTTTCATATCGAAGATTTTCTATATTATATCACACAAATAGAAATTTGTCAATATGTAATTGAATATTTTTTTGATAGTCTTACAGAAATAGGGAAAGCCCTCAGTATTGAGAGCTTTCATGTGATAATCTAAATAATTATTCTTCCAACAAGTTGTAAAGACCATCCTCTGAGAGAACGCCATGTTTCAGATCTTTCGGGAGCAGTCCAGCTTCATCAGCGGCATAGTCACGCTTCCAAGCATCGCTGCTGTAATAGGCAGACAGCTCACCGAGGAGCTTCTTGCGTTCAGGTGCTTCGCTGTCCATTGCCTGAACCTGATTCATTATCTTTTCATAATGTGTGATTCGCTCGATATGTTCCTGTATCGGAGCGGAATACTTAGGTGTGATCTTCTCAAATCCGTGCAAGACTTGTTTATCCGAGAACGATGACAGCTTGCCGTCCGACTATTCTATGAAAACATTATCCATTTCGTCTATGTAAAGTATCGTAGCAGTAGAGCCGACAGGATAATCTCTGGTGACAGCTTCTGACGGAAAATACATTCTTGATACTGCAGAAGAGGGAACATATACATTTGAAGCTAATGCAGTGACAAGCTCAGGTAAAAACATATCAGCTTCTGCGACCATAGAGGTCGTAAATTCAGGCAAGCCGATCGTTGACCTTATTTTTGATAAGGACAGCTATGCGGAGGGCGATGATGTTATTGTGACTGTCACTGCCACCGATGAGACAGGCATTGGGGGAATGGCTCTTGAATATGATGGCTTGCAGGCAGAGCTTGATGAAAATAACTCTTATACAGTAAAGAAAATAACAGCCGGCAAACACACCATTGTTGGAATTGCGTGGAATACTGCGGGCGCTGTTTCAAGTGCAGAGTATGAAATTACCATCAATCCCAAGGGCAGCGAGCCTGAGGAAGAGCTTACTCTTGAGGTTGATATTGATACTTCAAAAATCAAGTTGGGAGAGCCTTTTGATATCAACATTACCGCAAAGGGCGGCGTTGGTGAAAAGACAATATCCTGCACAGTTAATAACGAAAGCATTCCGGTCATAGATTCAAAGGCAAGCTATACTCCCGAACAGTTTGGAACATATGATATCGCTGTTTCTGCAGTTGATGAAGCCGGCAGCAATATTACAAAGAGAATTAAAGTTACAATTTCCGAAAGCGGAGCCGATATAGAAGACGATGATGAAAATGAATATGATGAGGATTGTGATTATGTAAATAAATATCAGCCGTCTCCGGTTGTTCGTGTAATTCCCGAACAGACAGCAGAAACAGAAGTGAAGCTGACAGCAGAAATGATTGACATGATTGAACAGTTAGCTTCACCTACAGCTGTTTATGAATATCTGTACAATAATGTTAATTGTGAGTTTTACACAGGCTCACGAAAGGGCGCAATAGGCACTTTTGAACAGAATGGCGGAAATGATGTTGACTGTGCAAGCTTACTAATTGCCTGCTTAAGATATATGGGATATGAGGCGGAATATGTAACAGGAACAATATGCCTTGACAGCCGACAGGTTATGAAGCTTACCTGCACAGATGATCTGGAAACAGCATTAAAGGTTCTTGGCATTGCAGGAAGGTCTGGCACAGTAAGTGGTAATAAGATATATATTGACCACACATGGGTGTCTGCTGAAATAGACGGACAAAAATATGAGCTTGACATCAGCTTCAAATACTATGAAAAACTGCATTTGTTCAATGATTATGTTAATGAATCAATGAATAAAATTGATATATCTGATATCAAAGAATCATCTGATATATATTGGCTGATGAATCCATACGAGAATAATCATGATCAGATGATAATTGCGCAAAAGACTATTATCAAAAGAGAAATTTCGGAATTACCCTTGTCATTGCCGTATATTTGTGATACAATAATGGAGCAGACTAATGATATATGCGATTCAAGATATATTGCAAGAGATTATATGACTGTTGAATTCGGAGGGGAAGCATACAAAATTTACGCTTCTGAATTGGCATCAAGCTCTGTTACTATAGGATTTGAATCGGATCTGTATTATGGCTCAACTCCTGTTCTTTACATTGACAATAATCCTGCAAAACGTTGGAAAAGCTGTTCTTCCTCAAGAGGGACAAGGCTCGTTATGAATATTTCTGTTTCAACATCCGGACAGAGATATTACTATTCAAAGGAAATCCTTGCAGGCTCTTCCCATGCAATCGTGACCGATACGCAGATCGTCTCAGCACAGGACATTCTGACAGCATTTGACAGAATGCCTGTGGCTGAGAATGAACGGGCACTTGTCAATACGGAGAATGTTTTTAAGGATAAGTATATTGGCAATTTGCTGAATTTGATAGGCAAGGCGTATTTTGCCCAGCTTGATATTGAGTCAAAAATACTTGCAAATGCTCAGAATATTTATGCCGAGAGGTATATTAGTGTTGGTGTGTTTAGTTATACGCCGACATTTATCGAAAATCTTGGAGCAGTCAGGGAGCTTGATCAGGGCGGCTATAGTGTTGATATTATAGGCAACAACTGTGCGGCTGTTAGTCTTGACGGCAATGAAACGTCCGAAAAAAGCTATTACTTTGGTGCAGGATATGTTTCTTCATACTTTGAAACATCGGTGTACAAGGGGTACAAACAAGATAAAATAGAAATGAGGGGCGATAGAGCGGAAATGTCAGATTTTCCACTCTAT
>ENA-ORNF01000105-ORNF01000105.1-human-gut-metagenome-genome-assembly--contig:-NODE-105-length-78626-cov-6.241336_pt1 | contig 78626 bp, 70 predicted proteins | sample MGYA00242110_ERZ509012 | MGnify/ENA primary metagenome ERZ509012 (study PRJEB26280, sample SAMEA2338714) | human gut metagenome | biome: human gut; feature: human-associated habitat; material: faeces... | reverse complement strand
ATATTTACTTTAATTAAATCAAAAATCTGTACAGTGACATGCAATATGCACCATATCATTCAACATTCTAACCGCGTGTAATTCCTATAGCTGCAAGGATTTCCTCCTGCCCCTTCTCCATCACTGCTGCCTCCTCCGGTGTCATGTGGTCATAGCCAAACAGGTGTAACATGCTATGTACGATCAGAAATGCATACTCTCTTTTTGTGGTATGCCCGTAACTCTCTGCCTGTTCTAAAACCTTGTCCACCGAGATCACAATATCTCCAAGCATAATTTCTCCGGTATCCGGGTTAAAATTATCATCATAATCATCTTCCAGTTTTGAAAAATCTCCTGCATTTTCATAGGAAAGCATTGGAAAAGATAAAACATCCGTAGGACGGTCAATCTCACGAAATTCTTTGTTAATGGCATGAATCCCCTCATTGTCTACTAATGTGAGATTTACCTCAGGTTCATATGGGAAATCTTCGTGTTCCAAAGTAAAGTTAATCACTTCCCCTGCTAAAGCTTCCACATCAAAATCAAATGGTACGTTTACTTCCGCTTCAAAGTTCAATGTCATAACAGTAAAGCCTCCTCTTTTACCAGATATTCTCTGATTTTTAAAAACATATTCAGCAGAATATTCTTTTCCACATTTTATACAGTGATTTTTATATATTGTTCCATGAAGTTCTAATACATTTTTGCTTCCTGCTTTTTGATGAAGTCCATCTATATTTTGAGTTATTATTGCTTTTAGTTTTCCTAATTGTTCTAATTTTGCTAAATACTCATGTACAATATTTGGTTTAACATTTAACGAATTCATATTTGCTTTATAATACTTATAAAATTCTTTAGTGAAACTATAAAAGCATGATACACTCAGCATAAATTCAGGTGAAACATTTAATAAATTATTTTTCTCATTATATAATCCATCTTTACTTCTAAAATCTTTAAGTCCACTAGCAGTTGAAACACCCGCCCCTCCAAAGAAAACAATATTATTTGATTCGTTTATTATTTCCTTTAATTCTCTTATTTTTTTTTGATTTATTTTATTTCCCAAGTGAGTTATGATATTTTTGGAGATGAAAAATGAAAAAACTTATAGCAGATATTCACATGCACACCCTCGCAAGCGGTCATTCTTACGGCACAATCAGGGAAATGATTGATGGTGCGGTCGAAAAAGGGCTTCAACTCATCGGCATAACTGAGCATGCTCCAGGTATTCCAGGGACTGTTAATCCTATTTATTTTATGAATTTTAGAGCAGTGCCTAAAAAAATAAAGGGTGTCGAAGTCATTCACGGTTCAGAAATCAACGTTTTGAATAACGGAGAACTTTCACTTGAACAAAAATACATAGATTATTTGGATTACGCTATTGCTGGCATACATTGTCTTTGCTACGAGGACGAAGGGGCGAAGAAAAACACCGAAAACTTGATGAGTTGTATGAAAAATGAAAAAGTTCATCTCGTTTCTCACCCTGATGATGACCATACCCCTTTGAATTACGAGGATTTGGTCAAAGCGGCAAAACAATATCAAGTCGCCTTAGAACTCAACAACAGTTCCTTGGTCAAAAAAGAACAGCGTCTGAATTGTTATGAAAATTACAGAACGATGCTTGATTTGTGTATGCAATATCAAGTTCCAATCGTAGTTGATTCTGATGCACACGATCCGAGTGCGGTTGGGGAATTTGCATTGGCGATTGAACTTCTTGAGTCTTTGAATTTTGACGAAAATTTAATTCTAAACAACGATGTTCAAAAATTAAAAAACTTCTTGAAAGTTTAATTTGTCAAAGTTTAGGATTGATAAGAATTTTTCGTGCTAAAATTCAACTATGGGCAGAGAAAAATTTATCATTTTAATACTTTTATATATTGCATTCATTGCACTTGGGCTACCTGACCAACTTTTAGGTATAATTATTCAAAGAATTGGGCTTAATTTTTTGCCTGTAATAACGACTTGCTTTGTAATAATTTTGCTTTCAATCGAATTGAGATTGAGGAATTTGAAAGCGTAAAAAGTTTTTTAATGCAAAAATTTGTATTTGAAAAAATGTAATAAAAAAGGCGGAACTGTGAAATTCCGCCTTTTTTGTATTGGTTTAATCAGACTATCTGTCGAGAGTACCGATTGCCCAGCGTCCGCCCAAGGTGAATACAACACCTGTTCTTCCGCCGTTTCTGACCATTGCTTGACCAAATCCGGTAAATCTTTCGCCTGCTGATTTTTGAACACCAAGTCCGTATTCAACATACGCTTTGGTTGATGTTTCAGGCAAGTTAACTTCGTTTGCCTTAACTTTGGTGTCATCAACAATGTTCCAAACCATTTGTGCACCCAAGTAAGGTTGCCATCCGTTTGCAGTGTTGCCGATGAATTTCAAACCAGGAGCGAGTTGCAATGCGTGCAAACTGTCGTTCTTAATTCTTACGCCATTGCCCAATGTGTAGTCGTCAAACGGATTGATGAAGGTGTATGACATCATCCAACTTGGTTGGATAATGAACTTACCGTCAGCAAGTTCCCAGTTGTAACCAGTTTTTGATGCAACACCTGTTGTCAATGTGTTGAGGTCGTTGTTTCCAACGTCTGTCTTGATGTTTGCTCCGTGCATACCAACGTTTGCTGTCAATGCAGTGAAGAAGTTTCCTTTGTAAGCAGTTGCCGTCAAGCCCAAAACACCGCCGTTTTGGTAAATTTCGTTGCCGTCAAATGCTTGGTGAGAACCGTTATAACCTGCATAGACTGAATATTGTGTATCCCAGCCGCCGACTGTGATTACGTCTGAGTCGCCGCCGAACAATGCACCATACATTGTGTTGTCAACATCTGGTCCGTCCTTCAAGTTAACTCTTTCTGTTGATACATACGGCTTGAACCAAGCACCTGCATTCTTTTCTTGAACGTATAACGGTGAGAATACTTGAGTTTCGTCTCCGTCGTAAGCGTACTTGTTACCGTATTTTTCAGCATTACGTTGTGCTTTTGTCTTTAACATCGTTTGATCAACGTTTGCCAATGCAATGTTGTAGTTATTAAGTTGTGTATAATAAAGACCTTGCATTGCTACTGCTGAGCCGTAAACTGCTGGGTTGAAGCCTTCATAACCGCCCTTTCTTGTGAATGAGAAATCGCCGTTATCTGCTTTGTAGTCTACGTTGTATCTATAAATAGGTGATTTTGCGACCAAACCTTCTTTTTCGCCAACGTATTGAACTTTATCTTTCAAGTTTACATCATCGGTGAAGTTGATTGTTGTTTCATCGCCTGTTGCATCTGAAATCAAGTTCAATTTTGTGATGTTGAGGTTGCCGTTAACAGTTGTTGCAGGAGTAGAAATTCTATCCATCGTTGCGTTTGCAAGGTCAACATCAAGCATAAGGTTTGAATCTTTGTGTACATTGAAATCTGCCAATGCAATCGTGTTTGCTGCACCGTTTACGAGGTCTAAAGTACCTCCGTATAGGTTAATAGTGTTCAATCTTACGTTACCGGCAACGTCGTGGTTGTCTTGTTCGTACAAATATTTATCGTTTGTATATCTTAAAACACCGCCTTCATTGACGTTGTAAGTGATTGCGTAGTCGTAATTATTTTTTACCAATGTTGTGTTAACTTCAGCCGTGAATGGGTCAAATATGCCGTTTGCAATGATTGTACCCTTACCGTCAAAGTTTACTTCGTTTTCAATGTTGTTAGAAGTAATATTTCCATCGATAGTAACTGTTTTGCCTTCATTTGCACCAAATCCGAGGAATGCGTTATTATCAGCATCTGTTCCGTTCAATTTAATCGGACCTGCAACAACTACATCGTTATCTTTTGCATAAATTGCGACGTTTGCTTTTTCATTAACAACTAATGAATACGGATTTGCTTCATCTAAGTCAAGGTTTTTGAGGTTTGTATTAACAAAGCCCAAGTCTACCTTGTCGTTTCCATTTCCGACAATCAATGCTTTTCCGGTGATTGAATTTCCGTTGCCTAAAACGGTCATATCGCCACCTGTCAATGAGGTTACGTTATCAAGAACTTCGTCAGACTTCATTAAATAAGCCAAGTCATTTCCTTCGTTGTTAACAATTTTGACTGCCTCTGTCAAACCGCCAAGCGTTACGATATTTATTAAACCTATACCGTTGTCGTTCTTATAGTAAACTGCGTTTTTGTCTGAATTTTCATTCATCTTAACCCCAACGGGTTTCAATGTAACTTTATCAGCCAATTTGTTTGTAAATTCATAAGAATCAACATCTTCTGCAGTTGTCAAATCGAGTTCTGAAATGTTGACGTTTCCATCAACGCTATTAACATCTACATTAAATGTATCTTTATAATCTGCTTTGACATTGAGGACATCATCTTTTGCAATAGTCAATTTTGCTAAATTAACCGGGTTGACATTTCCATTCATCAAGTCGATTGTCGAATTGTCTTTTGCTGTGATACTATTTTTTTCACCTGTATAAGTTGCAAACGGTACAAATGTTGCATCTTCATTGATGGTGATGTTTTGAAGAACTTTTGTAGCCGCTTCCGAGTTATCGAAGTCGAAATATACGGTATCAGAAATTGCAAGGCTGCCAAGACCGTATATTCTGTCTTCTTTCAAAGTACCGCCATTGAGTTCAACGATTGATTGATTAGCCGTTTGGATTGAATCGCTTACATCATAAATGCTGTCAGCCGAAGTTGTATATTTTGCTTTACTTTTAACTTCAATTTTCTTGTTCACATTGGCTTCGTTTTTAACATCGCCTGAAACAATAACTTTGAGATTGTTTTCAACTGACGAATTGATGTCTTTTGTAACCGTACCGCCCGTCAATTCCAACTTTCCGTTACTGATAATATCATCAGCAAGCAAATTGTCAGCGTTAGTTACAATGTTATTTTCAAGGGTAAGTTTACCGCCGATGATTTTGTTGCCGAGAGTTCCTTGGTTCAAGGTAACTTCGCCGTTGTTTGTAACTTCACCGCCTACAAATTCAGCCGATTGTGCAGCCAAAGAACTGTCTGTATTTACAACGATGTATTTTGAACCGATTTTCTTCGTTGTTTTAATGCTGCCGTCGATGTTTGTTGTACCGTCACCTTCGATTTTGTTGTCATTTTCGGTATATTTTTTATTTTCGGAAACGTCTTTGTCCGCATGACCTTTCAATGTCAGTACGTTATTGTTTACGACAGATGCATTCAATTTATCAGCGTAAATTTCCAACGAACCGTTTTCGTTAATCGTAACTTTGTTTTGGATAATTCCGTTTTCTTCGTCAAATACTAAATTTGTCAATGTTTGTGGAATTTCGGGGTCTTCAGATTGAATCGTTCCGATTATGAGTTTACCATTGTCTCCGACAATGTTTTTGACGGTGCTTGCTCCGTAAAGGTTTAATTCTCCGTTGTTTTCAACTTCACCATTCAATGTTGAGTTCGTAATGTAAGCAGTGCCTGTGTTAACAAGGTCTTTTTCGTTGTTAATGAAAGTTACGTTTTCAACGTTCAACTTACCGTTGTTTGTGACTGCGGTTTTGAAGTTTCTGATTTCATTAACGTCAATAATATCAAATTCTTGGTTATTACCTGAAACAACAATGCCGTCTTTTTGATTGCCGTCGAGAGAATATTTACCTTGACCGTAAATTGTAAATTCAGCCTTGTTTTCGTGCATTGAACCCAAGCCTGTGCTTTCATCAGTAAGAACATAATCGCCACGTCTGATTGTGTACGCTTTTCTGTCTGCATCTGCGACTGCTTCTTCAAGAGTCATTCCGTCTTCTGTTCTTGTAATATTCAAAAGACCTTTGTCGTTTTCATCAACCGCAAATGTATAAGTTACGCCATCATCGCTTCTGTAAGTTCCGTTCTTTGTTGTGTTATTAACAACATCAGAACCTGCTGCCAAGTAACGAACTTGTCTTGTCGTATCTTTTAATTCGTCTGAACCCCAAGTTTCATCATCGTGAAGAACTTCAATGTTGTTCAAGTCGAAATTGATATTTTGAACAACTCCGCCTTTTTTATCATCGCCCGAACCGTATTGATTTGCGCCGATAATGAGATTATCAATTGCATTTGCAGTAACATCATAATCAACTTTGACGTTCAAAGTGCTGTCTTTTGAAAATGAAATGAGGTAAGGAACAGTGATTGTGTCCCCTGCGTGTTCGTTTTGCAAGTCCAAAGTTACGTTTGCAACTTCTTGTTGAATACAGAAAGTGCCTGTTGCTGCTGCCGTACCCAATTTAACCGTTGCTCCTGATGCATCTTCATCAAAAAACAATGCTACTGCATAAGGTGACTCCATATCAACTCTTCCGTTGAATTGATAAGTACCTGCATTTGAGAAATCAATCATTGCTATTGAATCTGAACTTGAAACAAGAATATCGTTATCAATAGTTATTGTTTTATCTTTTGCAGCGTTAAATTCAATATCTCCGTCCGTTGAAACAAGAGCGTAACCATTATTACCAGAGATATTTACATCTTGATTTTCAGCAGTGATTGTCATTCTTTTTGCATAAATTGCTGAACCGTTTTCTGCACTGTTGTTCAAGAAGTTTGTATCTGTTGCCAAAACTTCACTATTTGGAGCGTAAATCGCACCACCTAAGCCTTTTGCTGAGTTTCCTTCAAATGTTGAATTATTAACAACAAGGATAGTATTATCAGCATAAATCGCACCGCCGTTTTGTAAAGCGGTATTTTTGTTGTATGTGTTGTTTTCAAGAACAAACAAACTTCCTTCATTTGAATTTGTGTTCTTAACGTAAATCGCACCACCATTTGCGGCTTGGTTTTCTTTAAAGGTGTTGTTTGAAACAGTTGCGGTTATTTTTCCTTCGCCTGCTGTTTCAGCGTAAATAGCACCGCCGTTTTCAGTTGCAACGTTTGATGCAAAATTGTTGTTTTCAACATTTAATATGTTTTCTTGATTACCTTCTGTGATTTGTGCATAAACAGCACCGCCATTTTTAGCAGAGTTTTCGTTAAAGTGAGAATTGTTAATTTGTGTCGTAAACTTTTCTGAACCTAACGATACAACACTGATAGCACCACCGTTTTCTGTCGCAACGTTTTTGTAAAAACTATTTGCGTTGAAATTTAATGAGATTACTTTGTTTCCGTCTCTAACTTCTGCGTATACTGCACCACCGTTTTGAGCCGTATTGCCTTCAAATACGTTAGAGTTAATCGCTGAGGTAACAATGTTATTGTTTCCTTCTTGGGGAACAAATGCAGCATAGATTGCACCGCCGTTAGTCGTTGCTTGGTTTTTGCTAAATGTTGAACCGGCGACGTTTAATGCCTCAATAGCAGCATTTTCAAAGTTCGTTAATTCTGCATAAATTGCACCACCGTTTGCGGCTTGGTTTTCTGAGAAAGTATATTTTTTGTCACCGTCAGTGATTATCAATTTTCCACCTTGCTCAACGTTAATAGATGCACCGTTTTCTAATGTTGCGTTCTTTTTGAATTCCATAACAGCGTTTTCCGTTGAAGGAGAAAGTGTCAAACTGCCACCTTTAATGACTTTGTAAACACCGCCTGTTTTTTCGCTAAATCCGCCGCCGTCAACGGTTTGTGCGTCTTTGACTTCAATCGGAAATTCCGACGGTTCGTCAGCAAGCACAGGAGAAACCGATAACAAGCCCGAAAGCATTATCGCCGCAGATAATAACTTAATCTTACTATGTTCCATTACACTATTCCTTTTTCTTGTATCCCTAAATATAATTTAATTAAAAATTATTATGTTCATTATAATATAATCCCCATGGCATGTAAAATAATTATGCGAAATTTCTTATTTTTAGTTACTTTCCGCAACATTTCAACAGGGTTGTTTTCCAAACAAATCTACAAGTTTTTTATCAAATCCTCGGGCGAAATTTCCATCGCTTTCGCTATCAAAAATAACTTTGATATCTTAAAGTCATACTCGCCTCGTTCTATCATTCCAAGATAAGAACCCGAAATTCCTACATTAAAAGCAACTTCCTCTCTGGAAAGCCCTTTGCTGATACGATAATTTTTTATTCGTTCTCCAATTTGTTTGCGGTATAATTTATTCATTGAACAATTATCAACTTCGCAAGTCGGACTTGTCCACAAGCCCCACTTGTGATAACATGGAAAAATGAGTGACGACATAGAACAAGCGATATTTATTGATATAAACAAGGCTGTAAAGACTTGTCACAAATGCGAAAAATTTAAGAACTTGCCTAAGAATAAGCCGAATTTTCCGCTATATTTTTGTGTCGACACAGATGAAAGTTATAATAGAAGATGTGAAAAATATTTGCCATGCATAATTGAGAATATTTCTCAAAAATGTATGGCAAACTTTTTGATTAAAGATATTAATTTTTCTGAAAAAACATTGTTTTCTCTTGATTAAAATTTGTTCGGAGCGACTCCGTTCTTCCAGTTTTCTTCGATTTTTTCAAGCGAAATTCCTTTTGTTTCAGGAACTAAGAACCAAACGAAGATTACAGAAATTACACAAATTAATCCGAAAATGGCGAAGGTTATGCCTGTGCCCATATTTTTTGTCATAACGGGGAACAAAGCATTTACGATTATGTTGCAGATGAAGTTTGTTGCAACTGGGAAGGTCATCAAGAAGCCTTTTGCTTCGAGCGGGAAGATTTCCGAAACCAATACCCACGCAACAGGACCCATTGAGTATGCGAACGAGCAAATAAAGCCAATGATTGCGGCAACTGCAAGCCATTTTGAACAATCGCCTAATTGTGTGCCGAATAAACTTGAGAACGCAAATAAGAACATACTAAATCCCATAATAATCGAACCTGATAACAACAGAGGTTTTCTTCCGACTTTGTCAGTCAAATACATTGCGACAAAGGTCATAAGGAAGTTTACCACACCAATTACGATGGTGATTTTCATTGCGGCTGACGGATCGTCAAAACCTACGCTTTGGAAGATTTTTGGTGCATAGCAGATGATTACGTTAATACCTGTGCAAATTTGTGCAATCATAATGCCGATTGCGACAACCAAAGGCATAAACATCCATTTTTTGAGTACGACTTTCGCACCGCTTTCTTCTTTTACACCCGATTTAATGTCAGCGATTGAGTTTTCAATCTCTTCTTTCTCGTCGATTTTTTCAAATACTGCTCTTGCTTCATCTTCTCTACCCTTGAGAAGCAACCATCTTGGGGATTCTGACAGGAAAAAATACAACACAAGCAAAATCACAGCAGGACCTGCACCAGCCATAAACATTGCACGCCAATTTTCCGTAGAAGTGAAAATAAAACCGATTAAATACGATGCCAAAATACCGATGGTGAACGATAATTGGTATAATGAAGCGAACAAGCCACGTTCTTTTTTCGGAGAAATTTCCGAAAGATACATCGGAACGATAGCGTTCGCAAGACCACAAGCGACACCGTTGATGACTCTTGCGGCAATCAAAATTTGAATATTTGGAGCGTGTGAGCAACACAAGCAGCCGATGAGGTAAAATAAACCAATTAAGCCAATGATTTTTTTTCGTCCAATTTTGTCTGCCAAAGCACCGTTAATCAATGCTCCAGCAAAGCAACCGACCATTACGATTGAAACAAGAATACCAGTCAATTCTGCCGAAAGATTCCATTCTTTTACGACAAAAAGTTGAACGCCTGAGATAATTCCCATTTCGTATCCGGCTAAAAGTCCGCCGAATGAGCCGGCAATCGCTATTAATGCTAAGTTAAAAAGAATTTTTTTATTCATTACAAACTCCTGCTCTCTACAAAAATTAACATAGCACATTAAAAAATTTTTGCCATATTTTTGTTATATTTCTTAACTCATTTGATAAAAAAGTTCACGAAATTTACAAATTTTAGATTTTTTGTAAAATTTTTCATACACAACTTTTGGGGAAATCTTCGCTTATTTTTTTTATAAATTTTCTGTGTGCAAATGAGGGTAAATGATTTTTCGGTGCAAGGTGCCATTTTTTATGGAAGATATTGCCATTCCTTGTGTTTATTGCAAATATTTATCGGAAATGCTATAATTTCAACCATATTTAATGAGGTTTTAGAATTTAATGGTCGATTTTGAAAAAACGGACTATATCGTTGTCGGGTGTGGATTTTGGGGAAGTGTATTTGCTGAACGTATTGCGACCGTTTTAGACAAAAAAGTTTCAATTATCGACAAGAGAAATCATATTGGCGGAAACTGCTATTCTGACGTGGATAAAGAGACAAATATCGAGTTTCACAAGTATGGTTCGCATATTTTTCATACGAGTTCGAAAAAAGTTTGGGACTACCTGAATAAATTTGGCAAATTCAATACTTACAGGCACAAAGTCATTACTGTTCATAAGGGCAAACACTACATTATGCCCATAAATTTGTTTACGATAAACGATTTTTACGGGCTGAATTTGCAACCTTATGAAGCAGCAAAATTTCTTGATAAAGAAATTGAAAAATCGGGAATATATGAGCCTAAAAACCTTGAGGAAAAGGCGATTTCGCAAATTGGCAGACCGCTATACGAAGCGTTTATAAAAAATTACACGGAAAAACAATGGAATTGTGACGCAAAAGACTTGCCTTCAAGCATTTTCGATCGGCTTCCTGTTAGAAGAAATTTCAGAACAAGTTATTTTGAGGACGATTTTGAAGGAATTCCTGTTGATGGTTGGACAAAACTTTTTCAAAATATGCTTGACAATGAAAACATTTCAATCCTTTTAAACACGGACTTTTTTGACATAAAAGATAAAATTAATCCAAATTGCAAAATAATTTATACGGGCAAAATCGACCAACTTTTTGATTATGAATTTGGTACTCTTGACTGGATTGGGCTTGATTTTAAGTTCGAACGATATAACGTCAAAGATTATCAGGGAACGTCCGTGATGAATTATTCTGACAAAATAGTCCCACAAACGAGAACTCACGAGTTTAAGCATCTTCATCTTGAACGGAGAGAAATTTTTGAAACCCCGAAAACGCTTGTGTGCTTTGAAATTCCGAAAAAAGCACAAAAAGATGACGAAGTTTTTTACCCTGTTGCGACAGAGAAAAATTTGAAAATTTACGAAAAATATAGAGAAAAAAGTTCTCAAAATAAAAACCTGATTTTAGGTGGCAGGCTTGGGTTGTACCGATATATGGATATGGATACAACCGTCAAGGACGCTTTAGAAACTTTTGAAAAATTGCAAGGAGCGTTATGAAGGAATTAGCACTTGTAATGCCAGTTTATAACGAAGAAGAAATCCTCGAAAACGTCATTAACGACTGGACGAACGTTTTTGAGGGTTTGGATATCGATTTTGAAATTCTTGCATACAACGACGGTTCTAAGGACAAATCGCTCGAAATTTTGAGAAAAAATGCCGAAAACAATTCTCGTTTGATTGTGAGAGACAAAAAAAATTCTGGTCACGGTCCTACAATTTTGCAAGGTTACAGGGATTGTGCCGAAAATTACGAATGGATTTTTCAAACAGATTCCGACAACGAACTTGGCACAGAAGGCTTTGTTGAATTGTGGAAAAACCGTTGTGATTACGACTTTTTGATAGGAAAAAGATTCTATAAAAACCGTGATGCTTCACGAAAAATTATTAGTAATGTTGCCAAAATAATTACTCGAATTCTTTGTGGTAAGGGGGTTTCGGACGTAAATTGTCCATACAGATTGATGAAAACATCAGTTTTTAAGGATTTGTTTTTGAAAATTGAAAGTGATACTTTTTCGCCAAACATCATTGTTTCCGGCTTTGTAAACAGGAATAACATTAAATTTTCCGAAATCCCTGTTGAGTGGAAAAATCGTTCTACGGGAACGGTTTCGATACAAAAGATGAAACTTTTTAAATCGGCAGCAAAAGCATTTTTTCAAACGATAAAATTTTTTATAAAAATGAAATAATTAAACCATTTGGTGACAGAAATTGCCGTTTTGTGTTAAAATCGAGATATGGATACGAAAAAGCAAAAAATTATTAATATTTTATTATACATTTTTGTTATTTTGGTCATTTATTGTGTTATGAGACCGTTTTTCGTCGATTTTACGCTGTATGGTGACAGTGCAAGTTGGAATTGGTATTCTGAAAAAGGTTTTTGGCAACCGTTTTTGCAAAATGACCACTCGTGGTTTATTTTTTCGCCGATTTTTTGCATGTGCAATAGATTTTTGCCACTGATGTTTAATGTTCACCCACAAATGTTTTATAAATATTTTTATTGGATTGTGATTTTTGGTGTATATGTAGCGTTTTTCTTTGCGATTCGGGAAAATTTTACAAAATATTTTAATCCTAAATATGCCGTTTTGTGGACATTGCCAATTTTTCCAATTGTTTTGCAAGCACTGGATTATGGCGGATTTAAGTGGGCTCCGATGAACGATAGTTTTTCGCTGTCATACATCTTGCTTCCTTTGTTTTTTATTTTGTTTGCAAATTCTTTTGAAAAAATTTATGTCAAAAACTTATATCCTGAAACGTCCTTGCGAGAACGGATAACACTATTAGTGTTGTTTGTTTTTGTATCTTGTTCTCATGAGTTTCCGAGGTTTATAATCTGCTTGGGGCTTTATGTTGGATATTATTTGCACAAGTGGTTTGTGAACAATGATATCGACAGAAAGAAATACTGGGCTATATACAAAGGCATTTTGATTTTCAATTTAGTGTTGTTTTTGACACCGAATTTTAGAAACTGGTTTGGGGAAAGGGATAACCATCTTACGCTTAGAATGTTGATTTCTGACTTTCCGAATATGGTATCTGCATATTTCCAAACTGTTATCGTTGAAAACTGGCTATATTTTGCTGTTTTAGCGGTGATGTTGATTGCGTTGAAATTTATTGTAAAAAATTTGAAAGAAAAAAGAAAACTTTTTGTTTGGACGGCATCGATTTTGGTCTCAATATTTGCGTTTTCGATGGTCATTATTGTCGGTTCAGAAACTTATGAGTATTCGTTTATGCACCCTGGGATAAGATTTTTGACCAAAATTTTTCTTTTAAATCTTATCTTTTCGATTGCAGGATACATTTTTTCTTACGATTGCAGTATTAAAAAGAAAATCGCAGTTCTGGTTCTTTGCTTTGCACCGTTGCTTTTGGGAGTTAAAAAAGATTCGCTCGATTATTCTTATCAGCAACAAGAAATTTATCAAAGCAGATACAGGGCTTATTTGTTGGAGAGATTTTTTATTCTCCACGAAAAACCTGCAAAAGTTTATTATCAAATAAAGGACAAAGTTTTCTTTGAAAAAAATTCTTTGAGATTTTATCTGTTTTTCCACGACAGAGGGTTTAGTCAACAAGATTACGTCGAAAAAACGCTCTGTGAACCGACAGACGAATTTGAAGATTGTAATAAAAAAATTATGGATATTTTGAAAAACGAGCATAATTTCGAATTTTCGAAAGAAGAGTTGGAAAAATTAGATTTTAATATTTACAAAAAAGATTATGATTTTTAGCAAAAAAGACGGACTCAAAAATCCGTCTTTTCTTTGTGTTTGTTGTTTTTTCAAATTAATACCAATATTTTGAATTGACACCTGTTGGAATTTTGTATCCGTTAATTTCGCCTTGAGTGTCTTTAATCGAAATTCTGACTTCGTTGTGGTCAACATGCATAACGTCGTCGTTGTATTTTCGAACTTCTCCAAGTTCTTGTTCAAAAACTTTTGTAAGTTCAAGACCTGTTTTTTGGCAATTATAATCAGGATTTGCATCAATGCCAGTTTCGTGAGCCAAAAAGTCATTCGTGACACATTTTAAGGTCATTCCGTCGTAATCCCCTCTTTCGATAGCCAAAGGATTGATTTTTGTTTCCGTGCCATCAGCGTTCAAAATAAGGATTTTTCCTACGCATTTAGGAAGCAAAGCGTAGGTTTCTTGTGCTTTTGCAAGGTCTGCTTCTGCTTTTGCGACATCACCGTTATTTTCTTTTGCTTTTTTCAAGTCATCTTCTGCTTGCATAATGTCAATGCTTGCGGCATATCTGTTTTTAGCCTTTTCAGCGTCAACAGAATAAACCATTCCGCCAACCTGACAAAGTTGAGATTCCATTGTCGTCGCAGTTTGTGCTCTTTTTTCAATGATTTCGTACATCTTGTCAATCGGCAAATCCGCAACTACAAGTTCTCCGCCGAACGGCAACATTCTGCTCATAATATCGTAGTTTGAAAGATGTTGCTTGTCTTCAATCGATGTGTCTTTCAAAGATGGAGCATTAAAGAATGAGACTTGAGTGCCCATATCCGAAGTGGCAGAAAGCATTGCGTCCGCCATAATGTTCGAAACAGGGTTTGAATAATTTCTTTCCAAGCCGTCGTTGATATAACCTTCCCCTTCTGGAACGTAAACAACGTCAACTTTTGGACCAACATTTTCGGCAAGTGCTTTTGTCGCAACCCCTTCGCCTATTTTTGCTGCTGAAAGTGCCTCATCAGTTTTTCCGTCAATTCCATAGAATTGCTCCATTTCTTTGCAAATTCCATTGACATCTTTTTTAAGGTCAAGAATTGTTGCATCGGCAGTGACCGTACCGTCTTGAGCAATGTTCATTTTGACAACTTGAGCATGTGCATTATTCGCACCACCTTGCAAAACTAAAACCTCTTTGCCACTGTCTGATGTAATTTTGTCATTTTTAACTTGGTGGGTATGTCCGCCCAAAATTACATCTACGGTCGAACTTTTTTGTGCAACTTCTTTGTCCGCAAAAATTCCCATGTGGCTCAAAAATACTACGGGAAGATTTTCGTCTTTGCCTTCGGCTTTTCGACCTTCCTTGATTTTTGCAACTTCTGCATCGATTGCAGTTGCAATATCTTCAGCCTTTTCAATCGGCGAAAGTGGTCTCGCTCCAACAACGATAAATTCTTGGTCTCCCTGTTTTAAAATTTTTGAAGATGCAATCTGACAAGTTTCTTTTTCTTTGTCGGGAACGTTGATTGCAAGCATATCAGGAGTTAAATCATCATTAAGTGCACTTAATTTTGCATCAGAACGGCTTCTTTCGTGGTTGCCCATTGCCGTTGCTTCCATGCCTAACTTGTTTACAACATCGACAGTCGCATTGATAACGGGCGTTTGGCTTCCGGCAATCAAATCACCTGCACCTAAAACCGTCAAGTTTTCTTTACCGCCACAATATGCCTCGCATGCCTCTTTTGCTGATGCAAGTTTCGTTAAGCCTGAAAGTTCTCCGTGTGTGTCGCTAAAATAGAACAAATTAACCGTTTTAGAACCGTCTTGTGTGGTTTGCGGTTTGTTTGAAACCTTTTGAACGCCACCAAACGAAATCCGTGCCATTCCGTAAGACATACATGCTGAACTCGTCTTTTGCGAAAACTGCTGAACGCCTTTTTCTGTTTGCTTTTCTGAAGTTTCAGCCTTTGGTTTGTTTAAATTCTTCTGAATTCCTTTATTTGAACCAATTTGTGAAATATTCATTATAATCCCCACACACTAGATAAAAACACTTTTATATTATACCTCTAAAATGCTCAAAAATTTTAAAAATTTGAGTTTTGTGAATATTTGTTAAGTGTAATTTTTCTAAAGTGAAAATAAAAAAGCAGTTGAGGTTTTAAATTTAAAGAAAATTAATGATTTTTTTTTGTTTCAAGAAAAAGAAAAATGCTTATGAATATTGGGCTTTTTGAATAAGATGCAAAATTATTCAAAATTAGTATAACTGATGTAGGAATATTTTTTAATTCGTGTTGTATAATAAAATCGGGTATATGTTGAAAATATTTCAAAAATCATTAAACAGACATACGGGAAGAAAAATGAAAAGTTTTAAGAAAATATTAGCAGTAGGTGCAATTTTAACAGGATTTTTTATCCAAGTTACGGCGTCGGAACTTTGTCCGTACGCAGTAAGAGTGGCGATAAACAAGTATAAAAACCACGATTACGTTGGCTGTATCCAAGATTTGGAAGAATATTCGCAAGACGACCCATCAAACGCTATTGCCTTCTATTATAGCGGTATTGCTTATATGAAAGTCGGAATGAAGGACAAGGCGGTAGAGGCGTTTGAAAAAGTTGCACAAATCAATAGTGTACCTGTTTTGTCATCTTACGCAATTCAAGCTACAAACTGCATGAATAGTAACATTTCGCCCTGTGTCTATAAAAAATACTCAAAAGACGAAATTCAAGAAATGCTCGTCGATCCGGGTGCATTCTTTGCTAAGAAAGAAAGTGAACCTGAAAATAAGGTGGAAGAAACCGTTTCTGTTGATTCTGACATTGATAAGTTGATTCACGGTGCATATCCTGAAAATATTCACCCTGATGCAAACAAAGTTATTCAAGAAACAAGACTTATCCAAGAGCAAGAACGTGTAAACGCTGAACTCAATAAGAAAACGAGAGTTGCTCCTAATAAAAAAGGTGATGCTTCTTCAGAAATGAAAAATGCGGTTAAAGTGGCAAAAGCAGAACCTTCCGATAAGGAAATTGCAGATGCTGTCAGAACTTTGAGCAAATTGGGCTATTCATTTAATCCGCCGAAAAACGAAGTTGGCGGTTCCGTCGGAATGGTTGCAGTGAACGAAAAAACGACATCTCAGAATAACACAAACAACTCAAATAACGTAAATAACGCAAACAATAACAACAATTTCAACCCGTATAAACAAATGGCTGAATATTATGCAATGAATGGCGATGCGGCACAAATGGCAATGATGTTCGGCGGCGGAAACAATTACAACCGAAATAATTCGTTTGATATGATGCTTCCGTATTTGCTTATGCAACAACAACAAAAAAATCCCGACGGAACGCAAAACAAGGTTGACCCTGAACTCATCAAAACAATGATGATGGGTCAAATGATGGATAATTTTAACTTAGGGTTTGACAACGACGACCGCAGAAGATAAAATTATCTCAGACTATTGATATGAACAGATTTGAACTATTTAAAATAATTTTTGATAAAAAAGATTATTCGTTGGCGGAAGAAGTGTGTAAGTTCCAATACAACGATGATTCTTTGAAAACGCTTGCGAGAGTATTGTTTTTCGACAAGAAATACGAGCGTGCGGAAGTTTTGTTCAAGAAGTTGCACATGTTTGCCGAATATGGATATTGTAGACTTTACCAAAATGATAAAGAGACTGCGGATAAGGTGTGGTTTTCTTTGAAAGATACGTCGCCGTTGATTATTTGGGCAAAGGCATTGTCCGGATATATTGAAAGAAGAAGAACGAAAGAGCCTTCATTTTTTCAAATAAGAAATTTTTACGAAACTGATTTGGATACACTGTTGAGCCTTAAAATGAATACTTATGCGGAAAATTTGATAAATAGTATCCAATATTTTGCGGACACAAATCCTGAAGTTTACAAATACACTGGCAGAGTGCTTTTTAACCACGGTTATTACGATTATGCCGAAAAATTTTTGGCAGCAGGCAAGGAAATTGTTTGGGAAGATGCAGAGTTGCATTTTCTCGATGCGGAAGTAAGATTGGCTAAACACGAGAAAACGACTGCTATTAAGTCACTTGAACATGCTCTTGAAGTTTCTCCTTCGTATTATCCGGCTGTAAAACTTTTGGAAAATATAAAATAATTATTAAATTTATTTGCAATATCTATGTATTGTTGTAAAATAATACTATAGTAGAATACTATCGGTGGAAATATAATGTTTGAACGATTTACAGAAAAAGCAATCAAGGTCATTATGCTTGCACAAGAAGAAGCACGCCGTTTGGGACATAATTTTGTCGGAACGGAACAGGTCTTGCTCGGACTAATTGGTGAAGGAACGGGCGTAGCGGCAAAAACCTTGAAATCAATGGGCGTCACACTAAAAGACGCACGAGCCGCTGTCGAAGAAATTATCGGTAGAGGTGCAGGCTTTGTTGCTGTTGAAATTCCGTTCACCCCTCGTGCAAAACGAGTGTTGGAACTTTCATGGGACGAAGCAAGACAATTAGGACACAATTACATCGGTACGGAACACTTGCTTTTAGGTTTAATCCGAGAAGGCGACGGTGTTGCAGCAAGAGTATTGGAAAACTTGGGCGTTGACTTGAATAAGGTCAGAACGAATGTTGTAAAAATGCTCGGTGAAATTAAAGGCGGCGGAACTGCTGAAGCCGAAGCAGGCACAGGCAGCAGAGGTCGTTCATCATCGGCAGCAACCCCCGGTGGAAAAACAAAAACTCCCATGCTCGATGAATTTGGTACTGATTTAACTTTGGCAGCAGCAGAACAAAGACTTGACCCTGTTGTTGGCAGAGAAAAAGAAATTGAACGTGTTATTCAAATTCTCGCAAGAAGAACGAAGAATAACCCCGTATTACTTGGTGAACCTGGTGTTGGTAAAACGGCGATTGCAGAAGGATTGGCAAGCAGAATTGTTAATTCAGAAGTGCCAGATTTGCTCGATGGCAAAAAGGTTATCCAACTCGATATGGGTCTTTTAATTGCAGGAACGAAGTATAGAGGCGAATTTGAAGAACGTCTTAAGAAAATCATGGACGAAATCAGATTGTCAGGAAACATCATTCTTGTAATCGATGAAATGCACACCTTGATTGGTGCAGGGGCAGCAGAAGGTGCAATCGATGCTGCAAATATTTTGAAACCGGCACTTTCAAGAGGCGAAATTCAAGTTATCGGTGCAACAACGAACGATGAATATCGTAAGTATGTTGAAAAAGACCCTGCACTTGAAAGACGTTTCCAACCTATCGTGATTGAAGAACCGTCAGTTGACGATACGATTGCGATTATCAAAGGTTTGCGTCATAAGTACGAAGAACACCACAAATTGAACATTTCAGACGAGGCAATCGTTGCAGCGACTGAACTTTCATACAAGTACATCACTGACAGATATTTGCCTGATAAAGCAATCGATATCATTGATGAGGCTTGCTCAAAGGTCAGAATTAAATCGAGTTCACTTCCTCCGGAAGGAAAAGAACTCGACAGACAACTCAAAGAAGTTGTTAAGAAAAAAGAAGAAGCAATTAGAAACCAAGAGTTCGAAGTTGCATCTGATTTGCGTGACGAAGCGGCAGCGTTGAAGGAAAAAGTTCACGAAGTAACCGAAAAATGGAAGGCTGAAACAGAAGCGAATAAACCGACGGTTACGGCGGAACAAGTTGCGGAAGTCGTCAGCACAATGACAGGTATCCCGACAACTAAGATTACCGAAGGCGAAAGTGAACGTTTGCTCAAATTGGAAGAAACGTTGCACAACAGAGTTATTGGTCAAGACCAAGCAGTTGTTGCAATTTCTAAGGCAATCAGACGTGCAAGAGTCGGCTTGAAAGCACCTAACAGACCGATTGGAAGTTTTATTTTTGCAGGTCCTACAGGTGTTGGTAAAACAGAACTTGCAAAAGCGTTGGCAGAAGCGGTATTTGGCTCGGAAGACAACATGATAAGAGTCGATATGTCAGAATTTATGGAAAAACACTCGACGGCAAAACTTATCGGTTCACCTCCGGGATATGTCGGATACGATGACGGCGGACACTTGACCGAAACTATCAGAAAGAAACCTTACTCGGTAATTCTTTTTGATGAAATCGAAAAGGCTCACCCTGACGTATTTAATATCATGTTGCAAATCCTTGATGACGGACGTTTGACAGATGCAAAAGGCAGACACGTCAACTTCAAGAATACGATTATCATCATGACTTCAAACGTCGGTGCAAGCATGATTTCAACAGGTTCGAAGTTAGGCTTCTCAGTCGGTGACGATGAATCGAAAGATAAGTACGAACGTCTTAAAGAAACTGTTACAGAGGAAATGAAGAAGGCATTCAAGCCAGAATTCCTCAACAGAATCGATGAAACAATCGTATTCTCTCATCTTTCTAAACCTGAAATCAGACAAATCGTTGACTTGTTGTTCAAAGATTTGTTCAAGAGATTGGAAGCACAAGATTTGAAAATCGAAGTTTCTGATGAGGTTAAAGATTACCTTGCAGAGGACGGATATTCTGAAGCATACGGTGCAAGACCTCTTAAACGACTTATCCAAAAGAAAGTCGAAGATGGCTTGGCAGAAGAAATCTTGGGCGGTCAATTTAAGGCAGGCAAGAAGATTGTTCTTACTTTGGAAGATAAGAAAATCAAATTCCATACGGTGGACATTGAAAACAATGACGAAAAGAAAGAAACCGTACCTGCTGAAAAGGTTGAAGAAAAGAACATAGGAGATAAAAAAGACGAATAGTCATTTTACTCAAATAAAAAAGGCGGCACTTCGGTGTCGCTTTTTTGTGACGATTTTGAGGTCTATTTTACAAAAATTTTTTTGGTGTATAATTGAGGAAGAAACTTGAGGTGTTTATGAAAATTGCGGTTACATACGACGAAGATAGCGAAGAAATTTTTCAACATTTCGGACACACAGAGATGTTGAAGGTTTATGACGTTAACGATAATAAGGTTATCAGCACAAAAATTTTGTCAACAGAAGGTCACGGACATAGCGTGATAGCAGACTTTTTGAACGATGTTGAGGCAAAGGTTTTGATTTGTGGCGGAATTGGACCTTGTGCAATTTCTGCATTACAAGAGTATGGAATTGTTCTCTGTGCCGGTATTTCGGGCAATGCAGATGTGGCTGTCGAAAAATTTTTGAACGGCACTTTGGATTATCAAACAGGTGCAAATTGCAATCATCACGACGAAAATCACTCTTGCGGAAGTTGCCACCACTAATTAATATTCCGTGACAATTCAGTTCTGATATATTTATCCAATGATTCAAAAATACCGGATTGCTTTATTTCGTTCGCAATGACAGAGTCTGCGAAAATTTTTCAAGATTCTTCGCCTAAAGGCTCAGAATGACCCAAAGAGGTTATTGTCACTGCGAGAAACGAGTGAGCAGAGTGCGAGGGCTTGGCGATGAAAATACAAGGTCTTTGAAATCGACAACCCGTACGTTTATTGCGAGCGAAGTGATAAACAATCCGTGGCAGTCCAGAAATACTTATCCGATGACAGTTTTTATTGGTTCTTGTCTTGTTCATCAAATTTTAGAATTAATTCTTTGAGAAGAAAGTAGTCGCTTTTTTCTTTTGCTTCGTTGATTTCCTGCATTCTCAAGGTTGCCAGTTCTTTTTTTTCCTTGTCGCTAAAGTGGTCGGGGTGGTATTTTTTGATTGCCGAGCGATAAAGTTTTCGGAACTGGTCTGAGAGTTCTGTTGATTTTTTGTTGTTTGAACCTTTTGTGATGTATATTTTTAGTTTGTCATATTCTTGTTCAGATAGCCTGTCGAAACTGTTGTTGTTCAGTATGACGTTGATTTGGTGAAGGGACATTCTTTCTTCGAGACATTCTTTTATGAGATTGTCACGGCGTTTCGATTGGATTTTGCCCCTTTCTTTTTGAAAATCCATTTCCTCAACGAAGGAGAGTTTTTCTTGTTTGTTGGCGAAAAGAATTTTGTTAACTTCCGGAATTGTTTTTTCTTCTTCGTAAGCTTGTCTTAGGATTGTTTGACGTTTATGATGGTATTCGTTGTAGTCTTTGCGGTACTTTTCGTCCTCGGTGTCAGATAGGGGGTCGAAGTTATTTTGTACAAGTTTTTTGTTTACGCTATCAGTAGGAAGGGAGTTTCTAATTGCGTTTTTGATAATTTCGTTTCTTGTGGGGAGAATTTTTTCTTTTTTTATGATTTTGAAAATCCCTGTGCCGAAGTATCTCAGACGGCTGAGGTAATCATCGTAGTTTTCGCCTTCTTTTTCGTCCATTTTTCGGAAGTTGTTGTTTATGATTTCCAAGTTTGCATCAGTTCTTGTCATACCTTGCAAAAGGCAGCCTGCGATGATTTTGTCACGGATACTTTTGCCGATGTTGCAGTTGAAAACAACGTCGTAGCAATCTTTTTCTCCACCTTCAAGTTCTTTAAGATTATTTTGCTTCAAGATTTTGTTCGCTTCAATTCGAGGTTTTCTTGCAGCGAGACAATCTTCTATTATTCTGAGTCTTTTTTCTTGTAAATCTACAGTTTCCATTTCCTTATATTTTAATGGAAAACGACGAAATTGCCAAATTTTATTTTTTATTTTGGGCAAAAAAAAAGAGGTTCATTTTTGCGAACCTCTTTTTTGTTTTTTGAAAACTTATTAGTTTCTGAGAACCAAATCGCTCAAGAGTTCAACGTAAACAACGTCACCAACGTGACCTTTGTATTGCAAACCGGGTGTAACTAAACCAGTTGCGAGACCAATGCCGACGCCGACAGGTAAGCCGACTGCAACGCCAGTGCCATATTTACCGTTGCCTGAAGCGATTGCGATACCAGAACCAGTACCAACTGCACCACCACCTAAAGTGTATGCTGCAACTTTACCGAATGATGCTGCTTTAGAAGGTGTCAAGTCTTTAACAGTTTGTGCAGAGAAATCTATTTGTTCACCGTTAGGGAGAATTAATTGATTGATTTCAATGCCAACTTTTGCGTTTCTGTTGAATGATTTTTGTGAAGTCATTGAAGAAACTTTACCGATGAATTGTGAGTTAGCAGGGATTAACATTCTGCCTTCTTCGGTGATGATGTCTTCTTGAGTGATGAATTTGATAGTGTTGCCATCAACATATCTTTTTGAAGCAAATTCTTCAGCAAATCTGATTTTGAGAACGTTGCCAGCGAGAATGATTTTTCTGAAGTTAGTGATTTTAACTTCGTTTGTTTTTGCATCAGGAGAAACGTTCAAGTGGTCAATGCCGAGAACAGTTTCTTCAGCAACAAATTCTTTTTTAACGCTGTTTATAGCGTCACGCAATTTGTATAAAATAACAGCACATTCTGCTCTTGTTAAGAGTTTGTTAGGCAAAAGAGTGTCTTTGTCGGGGTGGTTAACGTAAACGTTCATACCGACTGCTTTTGCATATCTGTCAACAGCCCAAGCAGGGATATCGTTTTTGTCTGTGAAAACGTCCAATACTGAAGTATCGATGTAATCAACGTCTTCAGTAATGTGGCTGACGATAGATTCAACTTCTGCTTTTGAAATGTTGTTCAAAGGTCTGAAAGTGTTGTCGCCGTAGCCATAGATGAGACCAAGTCTTTGTGATTTCAAAATATCACCGTAAGCCCAAAAATCTTCTGAAACATCGGTGAAAATATTGTCGTTTTCGTTAGTATTATCTCTGTGACCGAGTAATCTCAAGAGAGTAGTGTTAAAATCCGCTCTTGTCATAACTTCGTCAGGGTTAAAGTGACCGTCTTCGGTGATACCCATAACACCGCCGTTGATGACAGTCAAGATTTCTTGAGCAGCCCAATGATCAGCGGTAACGTCAGCAAGTTGTTTTGCTTGAACAGCCGTAGTACCAAAGAACATAAGGGTCAGAGCAATAAAAAATCCGAATATCTTTTTCATGAAAAATTCTCCTTATTAATTCTGAAAGCATTATATATTAAATGATTTCTTTACACAAGTTTTTTGGGATTTTTTACAAAATTTAAATATCAAAAAAAGTGATTTAGGGAGAAATTTATTTTTTTGTTAGGGAGCATAGATATTTAGGTAATAAGGAAAATATAGTAAAAAATAAAAAAGTGTTTATGTGTAATAAGTTGGTTTTTGGGGCTTGAAAGTTGAAATTATATTAAAAATAAAAATGACTTGAAAAAAATTTTTGAGCAATGTATTATGAACGAGGAAGGGTTTGTAGCTCAGTTGGTAGAGCAGTTGACTCTTAATCAATTGGTCGAGAGTTCGAGTCTCTCCAAGCCCACCATTTAAAAAGACCTCAACAGAGGTCTTTTTTTTGTTGAAATAACACTTGACTCGAACTGGTAATTTGCTCTCGAAGTCGCAAATTACGGAGTTCTGCCCTACGGGTATCCTGTCTCGTAAGGCTCACGGAAGGTTTGCCAACGATACAGGGGAGTCTCTCCAAGCCCACCATAATAATAAAGAGGGTTTTCGCCCTCTTTTTTGTTGCTGATTTTGAGGAGTTTAAGACATTTTGTTGCAATTTTGTTGCAGTAAATTAGAAAAAGATAGAAAAACCATCAATAAATTCTTATTTTTTGAACAAAGATTTTTGAATTTCTTCGAGAGATTTTTCAGAAATTGAGAAATCAATTTTATCATTAAAATCAACAGATTTTCTTTTAGGATAAATGTAGTTCATCAAGTCAAGATTGATTTTGACTTGAATATCGAGAGGGGTATCTTCGTCTTTAGAAATTGCAAGCAAAGCGTCGAGAGGATTATAATTGCCCAATTTTTCGAGCAAATCCGCCGTTCTTTTGTTTGGCGTACCTTTTTGACGCCCACCTGTTTTGTTTCCGTACTTGTCCATATAACAATTATATCAAAGGTCTATTTCGCTCTACTTTAGACAAAGAAAAGCAAGAGACTATCTAAGACTTGATTTATCTAAAAACGTTTTTTATAACACATCAAAAATAATTAGGATAAAATTTTTCACTTATATCTCTTATGATATTATAATGAATTTTGTTCATTATAAACATTGTTTACAAATAGGCTAAATACTACGTTTTCATGATAAGATTAATACATAGAGGTGTTCGGTTGACTACAAAAATCTTAGATAATAAAAATAATGGAAAAGTTATTGATGAACTAAGAGAAAATCTTGAGAAATCATCAAAATTATCAATTATATCTGCTTATTTTACTATTTATGCTTTTCAAGAGCTTAAAAAAGAATTATCTAAAATAGATTCATTACGTTTTTTATTTACCGAACAAAATTTCAAAAAGCAAGATGATGAATTGCTTCGGCAGTATTATATTAGTAAAAAAATAAATAATAACACATTATTTGGGAATGAGTTTGAAATCAAATTAAAAAATGAATTAAATCAAACAAATATTGCACGAGAATGTGCTGAATGGCTGAACAATAAAGCAGAAATAAAATCCCTAAAATTTCCAAATCCGGCACAACCTCGTTTAATTCATATAGAAAATCCGACAAAAGATAATGTTGCGATTTCTGGAACTGTCGATTTTACAACTGACGCATTAGGTGTAACTCCTTCAAATAGAATTGATAATAATATTTGTATGATTGGAAATGCAGAAACTCAATCATTCCTGCAAATGTTCAATACATATTGGAATAATCCTGAATTTGTTGTAGATGTAAAAAAACAAATTTTGGAACAAATGAAAGTTATTTACAAAGAAAATACTCCTGAATTTATTTATTTTATTACTCTTTATAGTGTTTTTAACGATTATTTAGATGAACTTACAGAGGATAAAATCCTAAAAACTCGTACAGGTTTTAAAGATACTATCATTTGGAATATGCTTTATAAATTTCAAAAAGATGGTGTTATCGGTGCTATTGAAAAGATTGAAAAATTTAACGGTTGCATTATTGCAGATAGTGTAGGTTTAGGTAAAACTTTTACAGCTCTTGCTATAATCAAATATTATGAATTGAGAAACGATAGGGTTTTGGTGTTAGCACCTAAAAAATTAAGAGAAAACTGGTCAATCTATACTCTTAATGATAAACGAAACATTTTATCTGCCGATAGATTTGGCTTTGACGTGTTAAATCATACAGACTTAAGCCGATACAAAGGTTATTCTGGGGAAATAAACATAGAAACAATTAATTGGTCAAATTATGATTTAGTTGTAATCGACGAATCTCACAATTTTAGAAACAATACTCCACGTAAAAACACTATTAACCGTTACCAAAGATTGATGAATGATATTATCAAAGCCGGTGTAAAGACAAAAGTCTTAATGTTATCTGCAACTCCTGTAAACAACAAGATGAACGATATTAAAAATCAAATAAACTTTATTACAGAAGCCAAAGACTCTGCTTTTTCTAATATCGGATTAAATAGCGTGGAAACAATTTTAAGAAACGCTCAACGAGTTTTTAATGTATGGTCTAAACTTCCTGATGAAGAAAGAACGACTGCAAGATTTTTAGATAGTATAAATCTTGAATACTTCAAATTGTTAGATGCTTTAACAATTGCACGTTCAAGGAAACATATTGAAAAATACTATGACATAAATGATATTGGTAAATTCCCAACAAGACTTAAACCTATAAACATTAAATCAAATATTGATATGTATGCAGAATTTCCATCAATGCAAGATGTAAATACTACTATCAAAAAGTTGAATTTAGGAATTTATGCTCCTGTTGAGTATATTCTACCAAGCCAAAAAGCTTCTTACTCTGAAAAATACGATGTTGAGGTTAAAGACGGTAAATCAAAGTTCACTCAAGCTGATAGAGAAAAACAACTTGTAAACTTAATGCGTGTTAATATCTTGAAACGTCTTGAAAGTTCTATTAGTGCATTTACAATTACTATTCAAAACATTCTGAATACAATTAATTCAGCATTAAATAAAATTGAAAACAATTCAACAGAATACAATACTGATATAAATATTTCTGATATTGATTTAGACGACAATGAATATGAAGAAATGATGTTTGGCAACAAGGTTAAAATCTTGTTTAAAGATATTGACCTAATCCGTTGGAAACAAGATTTATTGCTTGATAAAGAAAAATTGGAATGGTTATTACAAGAATCTTCTAAAATTACTCCTGATAGAGATTCAAAGCTAAATGACTTGAAAACTTTAATTGCTGAAAAAATCAACAATCCAATCAATAAAAATAACAAGAAATTGATTATTTTTAGTGCATTTGCAGATACTACTAATTATTTGTATAACAATTTGCAGTCTTGGTTAAAAAATGAATTCGGATTATATACAGCTGCTGTTAATGGTTCAGGTAATAATAAGAGTAATTTTCCTAATGTAAAATTGAGTGACTTGAATGCCGTTTTAACAAACTTTTCTCCGTATTCTAAAAAAAGAGATAAAATTTATCCCGATATAAAAGAAGAAATAGATGTTTTGATTGCTACTGATTGTATTTCAGAAGGTCAAAACTTGCAAGACTGTGATTATTTGGTTAATTATGATATCCATTGGAATCCGGTAAGAATTATCCAAAGATTTGGACGTATCGACCGTATTGGCAGTTTAAATGACAAAATTCAACTTGTAAACTTTTGGCCGAATATGGAACTGGATGAATACATTAACTTAGAAGCAAGAGTTCAAAACAGAATGGTTATGCTTGATGTTTCTGCAACTGGCGAAGAAAATGTTATTTCTGAAAAACAGTCAAATGAAATGAACGACATGGAATATAGAAGAAATCAACTTAAAAACTTGCAAGATAAAGTTATGGATTTGGAAGATATTTCAGGCAATATTTCAATAACAGATTTAACTCTTAATGATTTCAAAATTGACTTGATGGAATATATGAAAACTCACAGAGATGAGTTAGACAATGCTCCAACAGGTATGTATGCTATTGTAAACCTTGAAGATAACTTAAAAGATGAATTAAAACCCGGAGTTATCTATACATTAAAACAAGTTAAAGAAGTTAAAACAAAAGAACAAAATGTTTTAGCACCTTATTATATGGTGCATATTGCCTTTGATGGTGAAATCAAATATAGTTTTATGCAGTCTAAAAAACTAATGGATTTTTACAAAAAATTGTGTGTAGGGAAATCGGAAGTCTTGTCTGATTTGGTTAAACAATTTAATGAAGAAACAAAAGATGGTTGTGATATGACACAGTATTCTCAACTGCTAAAATCAGCTATTGAAAATATTGTGGGTAAAAAAGAAGAAGCCAGAGTGGCAAGTCTGTTTTCAGCAGGTGGCACAAACTTCTACAAATCTTCAAACTCTTCTAATTCACAAGATTTTGAATTGGTATCATTCTTGATAATCAAATAGGTGTAAATGGATAAATTCTATGAAAAACTGAATATAAGCGAGAACTGTTTGGCAAATCAAACTATTTTCAAAAAGACCTTTTTAGAAAGTGTTGACTTGCTTACGTCTGATAAAAAACTAATCAATGACTATATTAAAAAAGTTGTATGGAAATATTGCTTAAAGCCTGATAATACTAATATTCCTGTTTATAAAGATAACGAGAGAGAGTATTACGAAATCGAGATTATCGAAGTTCAACTAAATGAAACTAATAAAGTTAAAAGAATTGCCGAAATCATAATGAGAGCAATTCCTTATCCGATTTTGTTAGTGTTTACCAAAGACAATCAAATTCAACTTGTAACGGGTGATATGAGAAAGAATTTAAGCGATAGCTCAAAAGTTACGGTTGATAATTTTGTTTATACAGATTGGTTTGAAATAGAATCGGGTAATCAGTTTGTAGAAAAACTACTTGCTGACTTGAATTTTAAACAATTTAACTCTACTAATTTCTATCAACTTTATAAGGATATTAATGATAAATTAAACTTATACAATATTTCTAAAGTTAAGGGTAAAATCGTTTCAAATGAAAACTCAAACATGCCCACTTCTGACATGAAAGAATGTTATGATAAAATTAAGTTACTTGATACTCAAATAACGAAGCTAAAATCTCAGCTTAAAAAAGCAGATTCAATAAAAGATAAAGTTGAATTGAATATGCAAATTGATAAACTGAGAAAAGAAAAGGAATATATAACTAATAAATTATGACAAAAAACGAACTTATAAAATACTTATTAGAAATTTTGAAAATTATGATACCTGCAATAGTTTCTATTGGGGTAGTTATGCTTGCAAGATATAATGAAAAGAAAAAAGAATATGAAAATAAAATAAGAGAGAAAAAAGTTGCAGTTTACGAAAAATTTTTTATGGCTCAATACAAGTTTATTAGTGAAGACTCAAAACTAACAAATCAAAATGCAAAAGAAAAATGTTTAAAAGAACTAAGAAATGCAATTAAAGATTTTACAAAAGATTTAATGTTTTGGGGAAGCTCAGATGTTATAAAAGCATATAATAAGCTACTGTTGAGATCGAGAGCTAAAGATCACAAGTTTGAAGATTTTGAAGATTTCTATTTCGTATTAAGAAAAGATGTAGGACATTCAAATAAAAATTTAAAAACCTATGATTTGTTACGTTTAATTTTAAATATAGATGAGTTTGATGAAAATGGAAAACCATTAAAATCTACATTAATAAATAATAATCCGGATTTTAATACTAATAATACAGAGGAAAAGTAATATGCAAGAGATTAAATTGAATGGTGAAAGTATGAATATAGTTGAAGATAATATTGAAAAGTTGAAAACGATATTCCCTGATGTGTTTACTGAAGGAAAAGTTGACTTTGAGAAACTTCAAGGTGTTCTTGGTAATTACATTGAAACAAACGATGAAAGATATAATTTCACTTGGGCTGGAAAGCAAAATGCCCTTAGACTTGCTCAAACACCTTCAACCGGAACTTTAAGACCTTGCAAGGAAGAAAGTAAGAATTGGGATACAACTCAAAACCTTTATATAGAAGGGGATAATCTGGAAGTTCTTAAACTCTTGCAGAAATCTTACCACAACAAAATCAAAATGATTTATATAGATCCTCCTTATAACACAGGTAATGACTTTGTTTATAAAGATGATTTTAAAGACAATATAGAAAATTACAAAAAGATTACAGGACAAGTTGACGAAGAAGGAAACAAAATCTCTTCAAATTCGGAATCAGATGGTAGATATCATACGAATTGGTTGAATATGATGTATCCAAGATTAAGATTGGCAAGAAATTTGTTATCTGATGACGGTGTTATTTTTATTTCTATTGATGATAATGAGTTAAGAAATTTAAAAAACATCTGTGATGAGATTTTTGGGGAAGATAACTTTATCAATTTAATAAGTGTTTTTGCAAAAGCCAGTTCTGGTGCAAGTGGTGGAGGTGAAGATAAAAAATTAAAAAAGAATATAGAATATTTGTTAATTTATCAAAAATCAACTAATTTTAAAAGATTTAACTCAATTTATAAAGAAGAAAATCTGGAGGATTATATTGATACAAGAATAAAACAAGGTAAAAATTTTGCTTATACCAATGTATTCATAGAAGATGGAGAAGAAGAATATTTTGGGGAAACAACCGCAGGAAATGGAGACATAATTAAATTAAAAAAAGTTAAAAATTACATAATTAAATCTGTATCTGCATTAATGAAAGAAGAAAATTTATCAAGAGAAGAAATTTATTGCAAATATTTTGATAAAATATTTACGCTTGAAAATGCCCAAACATCAATAAGGGACAGAGTAATAGAGGCTTGCGGCCAAGAAAATGATTTCTTTAATTCGTATTATTATCCTGTTTCGGGTAAAAACAAGGGAATATTAACCAAAGTTGGATTTATGGGAACAACTAAACGCTTAGTTAGTTTTTTAAGTAATGTAGCAGAGAAAAAAGATAATAAAATCATAAAAAAAGATAAAATAGGAACACTCTGGGATAATGTATCTTGGAGTAATGTATCAAATGAAGGTGGGATTACATATAATAATGGTAAAAAACCTGTAGCTTTAATTAACCAAATAATAAAACTAATAGATTTAGATGATAATTATACAGTGTTAGACTTTTTTTCCGGGAGTGCAACGACTGCACATAGTGTTATTGAATATAATATCAATAAAAATTACGAAATAAAATATATTATGGTTCAAATGCCAGAAAATATGGATAAAGCTCTTGAAAAATGTGGTAATCCTAAAACAAAAAAAGAAATAAAAGAGTTAATCAAAATTTTGGATAATTTAAAGTTGCCTCATTTTGTTACTGAAATTGGTAAAGAAAGAATTAGGCAAGCAGGTGAAAAAATTAAACAAGAAATTGAACAAGAAAATCAACAACTTAAATTAGGTGAAGAACCTAAAAAAGTTCCTGATATTGGTTTCAAAGTGTTTAAACTTGATTCTTCAAATATCAAAAAGTGGAATGGTAATGCAGATACTATTGAATCGGAAATTCAGAGTAGCATTTTTAATTACGAGGTTGGTCGTTCTGAATTGGATGTCGTTTATGAGATTATGCTCAAATGCGGTCTTGATTTGACGTATCCAATAGAAGAAATAAAAGTCGAAGACAAAACTTTATATTCAGTCGGTGCGGGTGCAATGTTTATTTGTATGGATGACAGAATAACTCAATCTATTGCAGACAAAATCATTGCAATTAAAGAAGAAAATGAAATAGAAGAACCTGTTGTTGTGTTCAAAGACAACGGTTTCATAGACGATTCAACAAAGACAAACATAAAAGAATCTTTACGAGTAGCAGGCATTAAAGATTTTATTACGGTGTAAAGGAGAACAACATGAGCAAAGATTTGACTAATTCACATCTTGAAAGGCAAAACATACTAAATAACCCATATGCAATACAAGAAATAGAAAAAGCAACTCAGCTTGAAGGCATTAGGTTTGAAAATAAGGTTGTTCTTCTAAAAGAACAGATTGCCGAGTTCTTTGAAGTTACGCTAAGAACTATTGAGCTATACCTAAGCAAGTTTGAAAAAGAACTAAAAGAAAATGGTTATGAAGTTTTACGGGGAAAACGCTTGCAAACTCTAAAAGATAGCATGAAAAATCAATTTGGTACCGAAATTGATTTCGGTACCAAAACAACGGTATTAGGGATATTTGATTTTAGAGCATTTTTAAATATCGGAATGCTTATTCAAGAAGGAGAACGAGCAAAAACATTAAGAAGTATTATTCTTGATATTGTAATTGATACTATTAATAAGAAAACTGGTGGTGGAACAAAGTATATAAATCAAAGAGATGAAGACTTTATTATTTCATATTATCAAGGTGAAAATTACAGAAAAGAGTTTTCCGATGCATTGAATTTGTATGTGAATATGGGAAAAGCAAAATATCCAATTTATACAAATAAAATTTATCAAAGTATTTTTAAAGAAAATGCTGATGAATATAGAAAAATACTAAAATTAGAAGCTTCTGAAAAAATTAGAGAAACTTTTTATTCAGAAATTCTTGATTTGGTATCTTCATATGAATATGGTTTTGCTGTAAAACTAAAAGAAAGTTATGCACAAAAAGGCAATGTTAAATTAAGTCCAATAGAAACTGACATTTTGTTTAAAAAATTTGAAAAAGAACCTCATTGGAAACCATTAATCGAAAAGGCTAGAAACAAAATGGCTAGTAGAGATTTAGCCTTTAGAGATGCTTTTCATGATAAGTTGACCAATTATATTACACCACTTAATCAAGCTGATTTTGAAAAATTTATTGGCGAAAAAAGTAAAGAACTTTCAGAACGATTGGAAGATTCTAAAGAAGTTTTGAAAAGATTAAAGGAACGCGAATAAATGGTAATTTATATTTCATTAGAACAAGCAAAAGAAATTATTAAGAATACTTTAGTAATAAGTGGAGAAGGTGACTATTGTGAGTATAATATAGGCTTGTTAGATTCTGTGTTAACTCATATTCAAAATGATGATTATTACCCAACTTTTGAAAAAAAGTTAACTCACTTAATATTTGGTGCTAATAAATCTCATTGTTTTAAAGATGGAAATAAAAGATTATCTATAGCACTTGGAGAAATGTTTTTGATACTTAATGGTTATACATTTCAAGCGAGGAATTTTCTTAAAAATATGGAAAACATATGCTATCACGTTGCTAGTGGCAAAATAAATAAAAATTTATTGGAAGAAATTGTAACGGCATGTATAAATGAAGATTTAGATGAAGAATCTTTAAAACTTAAGATATTAAACGCAATAGAGGACAACAATTGATGAAACTACAATTTGATTCAGAATTAGAATATCAACACAATGCAATAAATTCAGTGATAGATTTGTTTGTAGGACAAACTCCTAGACAAGCAAACTTTACCGTACTTTCTCGGTTATCAAATATGGGAACAATTGATAATGATTTGGGTATTGGAAATTTCTTAGAATTAACAACAGAAGAACTTAATCAAAATCTCAAGAAAGTTCAAATGAGAAACGGTTTGCCTTTAACTGAATTGTTGGAACCTCATGAACTCGATATAGAGATGGAAACAGGTACCGGTAAAACTTATGTTTATTTAAGAACTATTTTTGAATTAAATAAAAAATATGGTTTCACAAAATTTATTATTGTAGTTCCAAGTATTGCAATCAAAGAAGGTGTTAAAAAGTCTTTAGATATTACCAAAGAACACTTTGCAAAATTGTATAATAATGCGATTTGTGATTATTTTATCTATGATAGTTCAAATCTTGAACAGGTTAGAAGTTTTGCAACCAGTTCTGATATTCAAATAATGATTATTACAATTGATGCTTTTAATAAAACAATCAAAGATAATGGAAGTCCTGATAATGCAAATATTATTCACAGACCGAATGACAAATTAAATGGTATTTGTCCTATAAATTTAATCCAACAAACTAATCCTTTTGTAATAATTGATGAGCCACAATCAGTTGATAATACAGCAAAAGCAAAATCTGCAATCAGAACATTAAATCCAAAAGTAATTTTGAGATATTCTGCAACATTTAGAACAAAAAGTAACTTAATATATAAACTTGATGCAGTTGATGCTTATGACTTGCAGTTGGTTAAACAAATTGAGGTTGCAAGTTTTGCTTCTCAAAATTATCACAACAAAGCATATTTAAAACTTATTTCAGTTAACAACAAGAAAATGCCAATTACCGCAACTATTGAAGTTGACGTAAAACAAGGAACTGAAATAAAAAGAAAGAAAATTACCGTAAAAGCCGGAGAAGATTTACAAGAAAAGACCAAAAGAAATGTATATGAAGGCTACATTATTAATGATATCTATTGTGAAAAAGACAATGAGTATGTAGATTTTACAAGTAGAGAAGAAGTTTTAACTATTGGTAAAGCCTTTGGCGATGTTGATGATGACGTTATCAAAAAACAACAAATGCGAAAAACAATAGAAGAACATTTGAACAAGGAATTAGTTCTAAACAAATTGGGTGTAAAAGTTTTGAGCTTATTCTTTATTGATAGAGTTGCCAATTATCGTTATTATGATGAAAATGGCGAACCTCAAAAAGGTAAATATGCTATTTGGTTTGAAGAATTGTATAGAGAAGTTTCTTCAAAACCGAAATACAGAACCTTATTTAATGATATAGATTTAGCAATTCCTGTAGAAGAATTACACAACGGTTATTTTTCTCAAGACAAAAAGGGTAAGTTAAAAGATACAAATGGCACAACTTTAGCAGATGATGACACTTATTCATTAATTATGAAAGACAAAGAAAAACTGCTAAATATGAATACTCCATTGAAATTTATCTTTTCTCACTCTGCATTGAAAGAAGGTTGGGATAACCCAAATGTATTCCAAATTTGTACTTTGAATGAAACGAAACAAGAAATTAAGAAAAGGCAAGAAATCGGTAGAGGTTTAAGACTTTGTGTAAATCAAAACGGAGAAAGATTAAAAGGTTTTGAAATTAACACTCTTACAGTAATGGCAAATGAAAGTTATGATGATTTTGCTCAAAAACTTCAAAGTGAAATTGAGGCAGAAGAAGGTATTAAATTCGGTTTAATAGAAACTCATACATTTGCTAATATTCAAGTAGTTAAAGAAGATGGAACAGAAACGACTTTCGGGTATGATAAATCTGCAGAATTATTCTTGCATTGCAAAGCACAAGGTTATATTGACGAAAAAGGTATTGTTACAGATACACTTCGTCAAGCAATTAAAACAAATACTGTTACTATACCGGAAGAATTTTCTGAAGTTAAATCTGCAATATATTCAACACTAAGAAAATCTTGTGGAACTTTGAATATCAAAAATGTCGATGAAAAAGTTGAAATTAAGTTAAACAAGCAGGTTCAATTATCTCCCGAATTTAAAGATTTGTGGGATAGAATTAAATGGAAAACCAGATATAACGTTGCATTTGATACAAATGAATTAATAGAAAAATGTGCAAAAAGATTAAACGAAAAAGTAGTTATCACATCTTCAACATTAAAAGAAACAAAAGCAACTCTAAACGTAACACAAGGTGGTGTTCAAACCTCTGAAACACAAAACAGAGCAAGATTAGTTAATGAAGAAGAAAAACTTTTGCCTGATATTATTTCATACCTACAAAACGAAACTGATTTAACAAGAAAAACTATTGTTGACATCTTATTAAAGAGCGATACGCTTGATGGATTTAAGAAAAATCCTCAACTTTATATGACAGATGTTGCAAAACATATAAAGATGATTATGAAAGAGTTTATCGTTGACGGTATCAAATATACTAAAATCGGCGATAACAAATTCTATGCTCAAGAGTTATTTGATATAGATGAATTATCCGGATATTTGAAGAATACAATTGAAACTCAAAAGTCAATCTATACTCACATAATATACGATTCTCTAAAAGAAGAAGATTTTGCAAGTAAGTTTGAAAAGAATGAAGATGTAAAATTATATATCAAACTTCCAAATTGGTTTAAAATACAAACTCCAATTGGAAATTATAATCCTGATTGGGCAATACTGCTAGATGTTGATGGAACGGATAAATTATACTTTGTTCTTGAAACGAAATCCGGCAAAAACTCTCAATTATTTGACGAACCGTTAAGAGCAAGCGAAAAAATTAATATTGAATGCGGCAGAAAACACTTTGAGGCTCTAAATACAAAAGCAGAATTTAAAACAGCAAAAGAGTTTGAAGATTTCATGCAAGAGGCAGTAAAGGTTTAATATTAGTTGAAAAATTTTGATAAATTTACACATGAGGTAATAAAATGAATAAAAATAAGGTTTTAAATAAAATTAACAAACTTATTCAAGAGGGAAATAATTTGTTAGAAAATAAAGAATATTATTATTTAAATCATAATTCTAAAGAAACAGGTGTGTTAATGCTTTTACCGAATTCCTGTGGATATAAAGTAGATGAGGAAATTTTCTCGAAATGGGAATCTGAAATAAACGTATTTTTATATTCTAATAAAAAGTTCACAGCTTCTTTATCTGATTTTAAAAAATCAAAACTCCGAGAAACTTCTGAAGATACAACAAAACGCTATATCAGCATTTTAGAGGGTTTAAAGAATAATATAGAAGATGATACTATAGAATTTGAAGATTTATCAAGATCTTTTGAAAAGAAACAGAACTCTATTTTTATCGGTCACGGTAGAAGCAATTTATGGAATGAAGTTGTAAGAATGTTAAAAGATGATTGCGAACTTGATTGTATAAATTATTTTGAAAAAGAAACACATGCGGGAAAATTTATTGGAGATGCCTTAAGAGAGTTTAATAGAGAAACTACATTTGCTATTATAGTAATGACTGCTGAAGATGAAACGAGTGAAGGTGAATTAAGAGCGAGACAAAATGTTATTCATGAAATAGGCTTTTTTCAAGGCAAGTTAGGTTTTGAAAAAGTTGCTATATTAAAGCAAAAACAGGTGGAATCTTTTACAAATATCGATGGTTTACAATACATTGAATTTGACGAAAGTCATATAAAACAAACATTCTACGAATTACAAAAAATGTTAAAAAGAGAAAAAATTATAAAATAGATTTTCTGTGCAAATAATGTATATTGGGGCATATAGTATGATAAAATAAAGAACGTTATAAAAACAAGAGAGTCTCTCTTGAAAACTTCTATTTGTGCCATTCCATGAGCCTATTCCGTGGTGAAATTATCAAAAAATAATATGTTCTAAAATCCTTTATCTAAGACAAATAAATATTCTCTAAAAAACGTATTACATATTATCAACCAAAGACTTAACATATTCGGTGGTATTTTCGATATATTGTCGTTCATGCTTATCTGAAATGTTATATGTTCTAACGTCTTTTATAACAAATACTTAAAATATAATAAAATTTTATTGAAAAAATCTACAAACAAGTTATAATGATAATATGATTAAATGATCAAAATATCATATGATGTTTTGATCATATTAAATGACTTTAAAAAAGATATACTCGCTATGGATTTATCCATGGTTCAAATGGCAGGCATTAGCCTGTCGTTTGCGTTATATATAGATTAATTGTATAATATAGTCATGCAAAAAAGAGTTTTAGCACTAATTGATGGTTTTAATTATTATCATAAATTAGATAGGTATCAAAAGAATCAAAGAACTTGTGTAAAATGGCTTGATTATCAGTCATTATTACATTCTGCAATAAAAAGTCATTTAAAGACTAATGACTTCTTCTTGGAAGTTATATTTTTCACTGCAATTGCTACCCACAGAAGTTTTGAATCTCAAAACAGACATAGAACATACATTAATGCACTAAAATATTCTGGTGTAAAAGTGGTTTTAGGTGAATTTAAAGAAAAAACAATTTCTCCGTGCATAGATTGCAAGCAAAAATCTCGTGATGAGAAAATAATCAAACATGAAGAAAAACATACAGATGTAAATATTGCAATTACAATGCTTGAAAAAGCAATGAATAATCAATTTGATAGAGTTTATCTTTTAAGTGCGGATAGCGATTATGTTCCAGTTGTTAAAAGAGTGAAAAATTTATTTCCACAAAAAGAAATAATAATTTGCCCTCCACCAGAGAAAAATTATTGTGTACATAGTTTACTTAAAGCAAGTGGTGAAAGTGATTTTTACCGTTTCAGATGGAATCAAATAAAACATTTTCAATTCCCCACAGAATATGAGGGATTTTTAAATCCTTGGCAAATAGAAAATCTTGTTCTTGACTAATTTTAGGTACACCCTTTTGAAAAAATACCAAAATTTTTTAGAGGGTGTACGAATAGAAATCGGAGTGGTTTTGTCACCCCAACTTCTTTCCGCACGCCTGTCTCCATTATTTCTTATCCGAATGTCTATATCTCAATGACGGCAACGCTTTAATTCGGTTAAAGCGTTTTGCCGAATAAGTTTCAACAACCGCAACAGTTTCAGCCATTCGGTCATTATTCCACGGATACAACTTTAAAAACTTTATTCTTTTTGTTTCCCTCAGCGGACAACATGCCCGTTTCAACAAACACTGACAACGCTTTTCGGATTGCCGATTGCGGTAAGTCAGGGTAAAAATCGAAAAGTTCCTTTCTCGTAACAGACTCAACGTTTTTAGTCTTGATATAAGCCAAGATGCCGTTTCGAGCCTTTAGTAGGCTATCATTGACATTTTCATCACGAAAAATATCATAGACGACTTCAATCTTATCCCTTGAAACGTCTTTAACTTCAAACGTTATCGGTTCAAGAAGTTTGAACCATGATTTTTTTATTCGCAGAACGCTTTTGTTCTCCTCTCCATTAATTTTATCAACCCCCAAGATGAAACTTTCTTATATAATTCTCTTTAGTTTAAATGCTTTTATATATTTTTTGTAACATTACCTGTCGTTTAAAATAATAAAAGTCACTATATACTAATCGAATAATCATGATAAAATAGTTTTGAACGGGGAGTAGTAAATGAAAGATAATTATTTATTTTTGAAAGAAGAAAATTTGAATTCTTTATATAATATTGCTCATGAAACCGAAAATCTATATAAAAAAGAAATGTACAACCAAATTCCACAAGAATGCAGAAAGGCATTAGAGGTTATAATTGAAGATTTTTGTCGGTATTATAATGTTGAAAAAGACCCAAGCGAAACACTTTACGAAATAACAAAAAAAATTCAATTAATCCATAGAAACCCTGAATTTTGGGATGATTTTTTTGAAATAAGAAAAAAGGGAAATGCAAATGCACACGCAAAAGATTATACAAAAATCTCAAAAAATCAGGCAGAAAATCATTTAAAAGTTTTCTACAGATTAATTACCGATTATTATGAATTTAAAAACAAAAAAAAGATAGATAGTAACTATCAAATTCCAGAACAAGAAAAAATAGTTGAAGAAAGATTAAAATCGCATGTTGAAAAAACAATTCAAAAAGTAATTCAGAATAAAAATCATGAAAGCGATAAAAAATACCAACAAATTGAAAATAATCAAAAAGAAATAAAAGAAATATTAAATTCTCAAAAAAAAGAAATAAAAGAAGAATTACTAACATCTATTAAGGCTTTGTTTGACCAATACAATAAAACGACTCAATCTAAAAAAGAAGAGTTGCAAAATAACAATAATATAAAAATAATTGAAGAATATTTAAAACAAGCTGAGTCAAACTATAATAATAGAAAATATAAAGAATTTTTAGATAACTGGAATAACATATTAGTTTTAAGTCCAAATTATAGTACCGACTATGCTAAATTAGCATACGCAGAAAATGAACTTGGCGAACATGATAAAGCAATTGAAGATTATACAAAAGCAATTGCTTTAGATAATGAAGACATTATGTATTATAACAATCGAGCTGAGGCTTATTTTGCAAATAAAAACTACAAAGAAGCTGTTAATGATTATAATAAAGTATTGGAATTAGACCCTGAATATGAAATAGATTATTTTAAACTTGCAGATGCTGAAGATGAAATTGAAGAATATGATAATGCTCTTGTTCATTATTCTATTTATATAAAGGACAACCCGAACAATAGTGATGCCTATAATAATAGAGGATGTGTATACGAACAATTGGAAGAATATCACGCCGCTAAAACAGATTATAAAATGGCTTTAGACATAGATAAAGAAAATAAATATGCACAAAAAAATTTAAGCCGAATACTGAACAATAACTTTTAAAAATACAAAACATCGAACTTTCATACAATCTTTCTTGCATTTTTATCAGTGTTTACAGCTAATATAAATAGAATAAACCAAATTTGTATTATATTTTTGTGAAATAATTGTTTAGATACGACTACTTGAGAAGCATATAATGTGTGTTTCTGCCGTCGCCAACTTTTTTCAGAATTTTTTTTATCAATCAAATCATTAATGTCTTTGGTTGCCGAATTTTGCGAACAATTACAGATTTTCGCCCATTTTGAAGAAGTTAATTTCCCTCAAAATCATCCATAAATCTATTCAAAACTTTCTTCTGTCATTCATTGAAAACAAGCAGATGCAAACTCAAAATGGCTCAGAATGACCGCAAGGAGTTTTTGTCGCTACGAGGAACGTAGTGACGAAGTAATCCTGTATTTCAGCAGTGATTGAATAATTACTGGATTGCTTCACTTCGTTCGCAATGACAGTGATTGAAGAAGTTTATACACTTACTGTCTTTGTGAGCGTCAGCGTGGCAGTCCAATAAATAGTAATGAAACTTTTGCTTTTTCGCAGGTGCTTTTTGAATTGTGCAAAGGTTTTAAAATGACCGTTTTGCCTCGCTGCTATTATTTATATGATAAATAAAAATTATGTCAAAAATGGACGTATAAAAGTTTGGTTTTTTTTCAACAAAAATATTTGTTTTATAATTAAATCATGATTAATTTTGATTCACTAAGTTTAAAGGCGTGGGTACTTGAAAATACTGATTATCTGACGAATTCGTCCGTCAGAAAAATTCAGCAACCCTCAAGACGGGAACTCATTCTTCACCTTCGCAATAACGGTGAAAACAAAAAATTATATATTAATATTAATCCCGAATTTTTTCACGTTTGTCTCGCTGATGACCTGCAAAAACGTGGAATTTCAATCCCTGATGCTGCTCCGATGTTTTGCATGCTTCTTCGAAAATATATCCAAAACGGTCGGATATCAGAGGTTCGTCAGCCTTTCGGAGAGCGGATTTTGGAACTTCGGTTTGAATACAAAGATGCCCTTGACGAAATAAACACACTCTGTATTGCAGTCGAACTTATGGGTAAATATAGCAACGTGATTTTGTATAACGTCAAAACAGGTATTATCATTGGCTGTGCACACAACGTTGGGGAAGAAAAAAGTAAACTTCGGGAACTTGCAGGAACTTTGCCTTATATATACCCGACTCCGCAAGAAAAAACGGATATTTGTGAAGAAAATTTTGAAAATTTCGAAGAAAAATTTAACGGCAATTTTGACAAAAATTCTGTTGCTTGCGAAATTGCAAATGAATATGCGTATATGACTGTATCACTTGTAAAACAAGCGTTTGTGGCTCTGAAAATTGAAAATTTTAATAAAGAAAATTTGAAAAAATTGTTTGAAATGCTTAAAAATACTTCGTCTTTGACGGATTTTGAGCCGGCAATAAGCGAGGATTTTTCACAATTTTCTTTGATAAAAAATTCTGGCTACAAGCCTGTAAACACAGTCAATCAGATGATTAACGACTATTTTGAGTACAATCAGGTACAAAAGATTTTGAAGCAAAAAAAATTGCGTCTCTATTCGCACATTGATGCTCAAATTAAAAAGATAAACAAACAAACAGAGATTTTTAAAACGAAACTTCTTGATAGCGAAAAGGCAGACGGTTACAGGCTTAAAGGCGATATTTTGATGATGAATATTAACTCAAAAGTTTTGCCTGTTTTGCAAATGGAAAGTCCTTATGATGGCGAACTTGTTGAGATTGAACTCGATGAGCGTTATTCGATTGTTCAAAATGCAAATCGATATTATAAACTCTACAAAAAGACCAAAACTGCCGTGGATTATGCTTCTTCGCAACTTGAAGAACTCGAAAATCAACTGAATTTACTCGAAGAACAAAGATTTTTTGTTGAAATTTCATCGAATTTGGTGGAAATTGAAGAAATTGCTTCAGAAATTGGATTAAAAATCGAGCAAAATGGGAAAAAGGATAAGAAAAAACAAATTAACCTCGAAACGCACGATATTGAAGGGTTCAAAGTCTATTTGGGTAAAAATTCCCTTCAGAATGATTTTTTGCTCTCGAAAGTCGCATCTCCAGAGGATTTGTGGTTTCACCCATTGAACATGCACGGTGCACACGTTATTTTGAAAAAAAATAATTCAAAAGAAAAAATTCCGAACGAGGTGCTTTTATCTTGTGCAAAACTTGCGAAAAGATTTTCGAAAGCCAATAACGAAGCCAAAATCCCGATTATTTACACAGAAAGAAAATACGTAAAAAAGGCCAATTCAAAAATCGCATTTGTCACATATAAAAACGAAAGCGAAATTTATTGCTAATTTGATTTTTCGATTTGTTAGTGGGAAAATCAGGGCATGATTTACGAAAAAGAAGAACGAAAACCTCAAATATGGCTCTGTGGCGGGCATTTCATTAACGACATTTACACGGGTGTATTAAATCCGATTATGCCGTTTATTGCTGAGCAGGTGAATATTTCAATGGCGTTTGCGACATTCATTTTGAGTTGCTCTCATATTTTTGCATCGATTTTTCAACCGTTTTTCGGCTATTTTGCCGACAAGATGAGAAAAAGAGCACTTATTTTTTGGGGATTAATTTTCACGGCGGTATTTTTATCAAATGCACCGACAGCCACAAACCCTTATATAATGATTGTTTTCATTGTTTTGGGAAGTTTGGGTTCAAGTCTTTACCACCCACAGGCATTGGGTTTAATTCCTAAATTTTCGACTTCAAATGTTGCGAAAAATATGGGAATTTTCATTGCGATGGGAACTTTGGGCTTTTCGTTAGGACCATTGGTTTCTTCATCGATTGCTCAATATTTGGGTTTGGATAAAATGCCTGTAATGTGCGTTATTGGTATTGTTTGGGCATTGTTGATGTTCAACTTTGTTCCGAAATTTTCAACTGAATCGATTACGAAGGCGGACAGTTTCGATTTTGGAAAGGCGTTTTCTGATATTTTAAAGAACAAAAAATTAGATATTTTGATTGTAATTTCGATTTTGAAATCGTTGATGCAAACGTCGTGTTCGATGTTGTTGCCGTTTTTGTGGCAAAGAATGAATTACAGCAAGTTTGAAATTGGACTTGCATTGTTCTTTTTCCTTTTCTCGGGAGGGGTTGCATCATTTTTAAGTCCAAAAATAGAGAAGAAAATCGGCACAAAAAATGTATTTTATATTTCAATGATTTTGCCGTTGCCGATAATTTTGTTGTTTGCATTGACATATCGCACGATACCGCTTTTGTCCTTTGCTCTTGTGGCATTGACGGGATTTGTAATAATGTTTGCAGTACCTGTTATGATGAGTATGGCACAAAAGATTTTGCCGCAATATAAGAGCATTATAGGCGGATTTATCAACGGATTTTCGTGGGGTGTTGTAGCAATTATGATTACAATGATTAGTAAATTTGCAGACCATAATAATTGCATTGTTCCTGTAATCTGCGTGGTTGCACTCATTCCGGCGATTTGTTCATTTATGGTTAATAAATTATTTCCGAAAAATGCCAACTGATTTTTCGGGATAAAATTTTTGTGATAGAATTTATTTGTGAGAAAAATAAGGATAAATTAATGGAAGAAGTTTCATCATACAAGACTGCGTGTGCAGTAGCAAGCGTTTTGGACGACAAATTGGCAAAAGATATTTCGATTTTGAATATTTCACAAGTTTCAGTTTTGGCTGATTATTTTGTAATTTGCTCGGCTGACACTCCGACACAGGTGAAAGCCTTGACAGAGTACGTCAGAGACAGAATTAAGAAATGGTTCAATCGTATTCCTATCGGGGAAGAAAATGACCTCAAAAATCGCTGGAACTTGCTTGATTACGGCGATGTGGTCGTTCATGTTTTGCACAGAGAAGAGCGTGAAACGTACGCTATTGAAAAATTCTGGAATCACGCATTGGTTGTTAAGCCTGAAGAATGGGCAGAAACGGCGAAAGAATTTTCAGAATATAAAGAACAGTAATTTATTTGGCAATTTGTCAAAAAATCAAAAAGGGTATTCTCGAGATACCCTTTTTTGTTGCGGTTTGGTTTAAATTTCGTTGAGCAGATTTTTGATAATTTCTGCTGAAATTTGTGCCGAATGATGTTCGAATTCGCCGAAATTTTCCGTTTTTGTGCCGTCAGCAAGATCAGAAATTGCACGGACGATTAAGAATGGAATGTGGTTCAAGAAGGCGGTTTGAGCGATTGCGGCACTTTCCATTTCCGCTGCCGTTGCTCCGAAAAGTTCTTTTAATTCTTCTTTTTTAGATGAAGTTCCGATGAACATGTCACCTGAGGCGATTAAGCCTTTGTGCAGGCTTTTTTCGGGCAAAGTTTTCTTTGCGACTTCGAGAAATTTTTTGTTTAATTCTTCGTCAGAATAGAAGATTGTCGGCTCTTTGGGGTTAATTCCGTTGCAAATGTAGCCTCTTGCGTAACCCAAGGCGGTTGCATCGAAATCGTGATGAACCAATTTTGTTGCGACCACTACATCACCGATGCTCAAATCTTCTGCAATTCCACCTGCGACACCAGTGTTAATGATATAATCGGGCTGAAATTTGTCGGTCAAAAATTGGGTGCAACTTGCGGCTGCGACTTTGCCTACACCGCTTCTTGCGACGATGACTTCATGATTGCCGATAATCCCTTTAAATACGGTAAATCTGCCCGCATTTATTTCTTCTGGATTTTTGAGAAGCCCTCGCAAAAGTTCGATTTCGCAGTCCATTGCACCAATTACGGCGATTTTTGAATTATTTTTCATATGTCATTTTTTCCTCTGTCCAGTTTTCTAAAACGCTCAACATGTTCTCAGCAGTTGACTTTGCACCTTGAAGGTTGTGTTCTTTGTAATTTCCACATTCCTCACGTTTTGTGCCTGGGATTTCGCCTTCAAAATTTTTGATAAATTCGAAAGTATCTTTGATGAGCGAAAGAGCCTCGTTGTGGGAGATTGAGTCCCTTGTTAGGAAGTAAAATCCTGTTCTGCAACCCATTGGTCCGACGTAGATGATGTTGTTTGCGAATTTTGTATTTCTGACATAAGTTGCAAAAAGGTGTTCAAATGTGTGCATAGTGCCGTTTTCGAGGTAATCGTTTTCGGGATTGTTCGGCTTTTTCATTCTGATGTCGTAAGTGACGATATCTCCGTCAATTCGGGAGATATACATACCTTTTTCTAACTTATCGTGATTGACGCTAAAACTTGCTATTCTTTTCATAATTTCTCCTGTTTGGAAAAATTTTACAACAATCAATCGGATTTTTAAAGGGAAAATATTACAAATCGGGATATTTTTCTTTTAATTTTGGCAATAAAGTTTTCCACAATTTTCCTGTTGGGTGTGGACATTGTGGAGGATAGAAAAATTCCAATTTTTCATCTTTTAGATTTTTCGTATTTAATGTTTCTGCAATGTCAATTACGTCAATTCCATTTTTTTCGAGTTCTTTTTGCCAAAGTTCTTTTTTCGTATCTTCAAAGGTTAAGATAATTAATTTTGTGTCTTTTCCAAATTTTTCTTTAATCAATTCATTTGCTATTTTGAAGTGAAAAATGAATAAATCAAATAGTTCTATATTCTTATTATTAAAGTCTTTTAAAACTTTATTTTTAATGTAGTAATTGTTGTAAAAATAAGTCAAAAAGTTGGATTTAAGGTATATTTTTCCGAAAGGTTCTCTTTGTACGAGTTTCCCATTTTTAACAATATAAGAAAGATAATAGTCGTTATTTGGGGCAGTGAAGCAGGTGTACTTTAGTCTTTGAAAATGACAATATTCTTCCATTAAAACAAAAAAAAACATATTTTGGAGGCTTATACTCCCCCGCCCCAAGAAGTTGTGCAAATTTAGTGAAGTCAACGTTTTTTAACTGGTAAATCATGTGCTGAATTCCCCAGCCGCAACAAGCCCTATTTATAATTGGACGGGTTGAAAATTGTGCCATAATATGGGAAATTGTTTCTTTGTTGTCAAAATTGTATCCGTATGCATACGAACAACCAAAGATAATAATTGGACGTTTTGGGCTGTTAGCGTTTTCTATTGGTCTGAAAGTGATGTTTTTTAGGGTGAATTTGTTCGATTTTAATGAATAATTGGCAATTTCGTATTTAAAAAATCTACTATAACTAATTTTATTGTTTGGATCAGGGTGCATAATTGTCAAATATTGGTATGTTTGGTATCCAAAATAAAATAGGACATCGAATAGAAAAATACTATAATTGCTAAAATTATGGAGATTAAAAATTTTTTATATAACAAAACAAACCTTTATCCAAATTGGCGGTAACGGGATTCGAACCCGTGTCAACAGAATGAGAATCTGCTATCCTGACCCCTAGACGATGCCGCTGAGTTCGATTTTATTCTCTTCCAAAAATATTTTTAAATCAAGAAAAATTTCTTTCTAAAAAACCGTCCGAATTTGACGTACGACTGTTTTATAGTGTATTATAAAGCAAGGGGAAACTATGAAAATTATTGATATTTACACGAAAAATTCTGCGAAAATTTTGGACGAAATTCTATCTTTGGGAGGCAAAAATTTTTCCTCAAAAAAACTCTGCGTGATTTTTATGAATTATGACAAAAGTTCGTCGATATTGAAAAAAATAGACGAAAACGGCATTTTTACGACTTCTTTCGAAGGATTTGTTAGAAAAATTCTCTCAAAAACCTCAAAAACTTTTACATCTCAAAATATCTCCGGTTTCGTTGCGACAGAAGTTATTTCGTCAATTTCAAAACAATTTTTATCGGCTCATCGAATTTTGAAAAATCTTACAAAATCTTCAAGTTTTCCTCGTGAACTTTATAATCTTTTCGGTATGTTTAAAATCAATGAAATATCCAGTGCTGAATTGATTTCGGCTTGTGAAAGTGTAAATATTTCAGACGATGAAAAAACAAGATTTAAAATAATTGTCCAAATTTACGAAAAATACACTGAAACCCTTGAAAATAACAAGTTTTCAGACATTCGAGATGTCGTTTTGAATTGTATTTCAGAACTTGAAAACAATGATTTGTTGAAAAAGTCTTTGGCGAAAAATTATGACAAAATCTACGTTTTTGGGGCGGAAAATCTCTCTCAAATTCAACTGAAATTGCTTAAAAATATTGTGAATGAAGATGATTTGACTCTGATTGGGGACAAAAACGCTAAAATTCATACGTTTATGGGGGCAAATGCTTTTGTTTTCGAAAATTCGAACGAAGATACCGAAAGCCTTGAGAATACTCTCTTTCCCGTTAATAAAGATATTTTTGCTCGTGCAATTTTTATGATTAATCCGCTCGAAGGTCGTTATGATTTTAAAAAATCTAAAGCCATTGAATACCGCTTGTTTTCGGATTTTCAAGATGAACTTGATTTTATTTCAAGAAAAATTATTGAAGGGGTTAAAAATGGCGACAATTATTCGGATTACGCCATTTTGCTCCGAGATAATTCAATGATGAAGGGTATCGTTGATATCTTGCAAAAGTACGAAATCCCTGTCAACGGACGGCTTTACAGTGAAGATTTTGAAAATTTTAAGATAAAATTTGAACGAATCTTGATGATTTGCGATATTTTGCAAAAAATTGGGGCTAAAAATCTTGCTACCCTCGAAAAACTTTCGCCCAAATCTCTTGTGGAACTTGAATATTACGCCGAACAACTGAATTTGTTGACGGAAAATTTTCTCTCAGATATTTTGGAAAATAAGTTCGTTGCAGAAAAATTATTGTCGCTTCAAACTCGTCAAAGACAACGTTTTTTGTTTTCTACGATTTTTGATGGTTTGGGTTTTCTTGCGGAAAATGATGCTCAAATTCTCAAGGTCGAGTTGAAAAAAATTGAAAATTTATATGAATTTTATAAGAATGGACAAATTGTTCAAATCGTAATGAATACAACGAATGTTGCTGATGTTGATGATGAAAATTTCCATAAATTTTTCGCAAAATTTTTATCTGATTTAACCGAATTTTCGACGTTGAAAAAAGACGTTTTGAAAGAAAAAATCGAGATAAAATCGATTTTGAATCTTCTTCAAAAAGATTTGTCCGAAAATTTGGATACTGAGAATAAAGTTAATCTTTTAAGTATTTTTAAAAGTTCCTCGAAAACCTTTAAACACGTCTATCTTCCCGCATTATCTGAGGGATATTTCCCGAAAAAAGCGAAATCGACGTATTTTATTTCGAATGATGCAAACGAAAAAATTTCTGCTCAAATCAGACAAAAATTTCCCCATTTTGAAAAATTAATTCTTTCCGTCAAAGACGAGTGGAAAGATGAAAATAGCCTGCTGTATGTGGCCTTGACCCGTGCTGAGGAAGATATTTTACTCTCTTGTCACAAATTTTCTGACAAAAAACAGGTCGCCCCTTCGTCTTATTTTGAGGAATTGAGTTTTATTGATGGGAAAAATTTGGTTTCAAATGAACTTGAAAAAATCGATACACAAATTGCCAAAGATGAAGTCATAGACACTGTTTCGGACGATAAGGTCGAAAAATTCCCTGTCCTCTCTTCCGACGATAAAATTTGGCTCAGTGCTTCGTCAATGACCTGTTTTTTAAAATGTCCGAGAAAATTTTATTACACAAAACTTTTGGGTTTAAAAACGCAAAGTTCTTTTTCGGCAAACTACGGAACGGCTGTTCATGCGGTTTTTGAACTAATTGTGTCAAAATATATCGAGCAGTTTTCGAAAGAAAAATTTTTATATCTTGGAGAAATTTTATTCAACGTCAAAAACGACCGTCAGGCCTTGATTGATGAAGGCTTTGATGAAAATAATGTTGTTGAAGAACTTGAAAAATTGAGTGATTTGGACATTGAAGAAATGCGGTCGGATTTTCTGAGTGCAATGGATAACCTTGAGGAAATTGGTTATTTCAAAGAAAAACCGCTTGAAGGCTTGTGCGAAAAGCATTTCGAGTTTGAACTTGAGGAAATTCCAAACGTAAAATTCAACGGCTATATTGATGCAATCATTCGCTATGCGGACGGTTGGCGTTTGGTTGATTACAAAACTTCAAAAGATAAGCCGAAATTGAGTTATCTTTTCAGTGAAAATGGCGTAAATTTTTGCTCGGAAACCCGTGCTACATATAACGAAGCCAATATTAAAAAATATGATTATCAAATTCCATTGTATTACCTTGCATGCTTAAATAGTCCTGATTTGGCGGATTTTAAGGAAAATCTTAGCGAGGTCGGCTACTTGTATGTTCGCCCGAAAAATAGTGCAAAAGGTGACTCTTGGGCAGATTTTATGCCTGTTTCTGAAATTGATAATTACAAAGAAAAAATTGTTGAAAATATTAAAACGACAGTTGTGGATAAAATTTATTCTATGAACGATTTTATCCCGACACCAGACGAATTTGCTTGCCAATACTGCGATTTCAGTGAATATTGCAATGGCAAATCGAAAGAAAGTGAGGAGTAAAATGAATACGACTTTGCTTGATAAATTGACTGAAGGCTTGAATCCTCAACAAAAACAAGCAGTAGAAATGCCCATAAACTCCTTCACAAAAGTCGTTGCAGGTGCAGGTACTGGCAAAACGAAAATTATCTCTAAACGATATATCAAGTTGGTAAATGACCTTCTTGAAGATAAATCTGTTGAAAAGCCGCTTGAACACTTGCTTGTCATTACTTTTACCCAAAAAGCCGCAGCCGAGATGAAAGAGCGTATTTTGAAGGAGTTAAAAGCCAATAATATCAACTCTTTTGGGCAAGAAAACAGAATTTCGACAATTCACGCTTTTTGTTCGGAAATGCTCAGACAGCACGCCATTGAGGCAAATTTGTCTCCGAATTTTAAACTTGCTGAAGATAATGAACTTGATGAAACTTATCAGACAATAATCAGCAAAATTCGTTATGGCGAGTACGATTCGATTGATTTTATCGATGAAATTTTGAGTGAATTGAATCTAGATAAGGAAATTTTGTCGCATAAAAGTATCTTGAAACTCAAGGCAGCAGGCGACTTGGAGGACGTTTTTGACTCTGTTTTGCCGATTATTAAACAGGTAAAGTCGCTTGGTTTAACACCGAAGGAATTCCTTGATAAAACACTGGCTGCAATACCTTGCTATTCTTCGTTTGTGGAAGAATTTTTAAGAAAAAAATACATCTGTTCTCATTTTTCGGATTTTTATGCTGATGAGTTCATTATGGCAGAGGATTGGTGCGAATTTTTCAGAAAAAGTAATTTTGCTGATGAAAATTTTAAAAACCTTGATGATAAAAAAATATTCGCCAATTTTGTTGAAAAATTTGTTGATAGACATGGAACAAGAAAATCTCCCAAAACGCCCGTCTGGACGCCAAAATTCGATTTTCAAAATACGGATTTTTTAACTGAAATTTCTTCTGTTGAAAATCGCTTTACGAAACTGATAGCGGTCATTTATGCCGCATACCAACGTCAACTAGAAGAACTCGACTTAATTGATTTTGACGACTTGATTAATAAAACATTGTATGTTTTAAAAAACAATTCTATCGTAAGAGTGTATTACAAAAAATATTTTAAGCACATTATTGTCGATGAATTTCAGGATACGAGTGGGGCACAACTCGATTTGTTAATGTGTTTGCTTTCCGATGACGAGCCGAATATGACGGTTGTTGGGGATAGAAAGCAGTCTATTTATGGGTTTCGGTACGCTCGAATGGAGAATTTAGACATTTTGCAGAAAAAAATTGAGCAAAAATTTGCAAATAAGCCAAATTTTGATGCTGAGAAAAAAATAAATGTCGTCAAATTGGAAACGAATTACCGTTCCATACCTCAAGTTTTGGAGTCTGTAAACGTAGTAACCACAAACACTTTGGGGTTAAATGAACCTCTTTCGGCTTTTTTGACTGACGTTGTTCCGGATAGTGTGAAATTTTCTCAGCCCGAAAAGTGTGCAAACGTTGATGAATACAGGACATTAGAGGCAAAATATATCGCCGATGAAATTTTACGTATTATGGAGCGTGATGGCTTGAAATACAAAGATTTTGCAGTTCTTGTCAAACGCCATTATCAGGCTGATACTTTTGAAGAAGAACTTGCAAAGTACGGAATCCCGTCTGTTAAGAAGGTCAACACGAGTTATTTCAAAAAAACAATTATTCAAAACATTAAGTGTCTACTGGATTTTACCCAAAATGTGCGTAGCGAGTATGCTCTTGTAAAACTTTTAGAGGTAAAATTTTCGGACAGAAAAATTTTCGATTTGAAAAAATCTGTCGATGAAATTCTCGAAAATACTGATGATTCAAGGGATTTGAATTTCTCTGAAAAGATTTTAAAAACATTTGAAACAGATGTTTTTGACAAAATTAATTGTGAGAGCGACGTCAAAAATTCTGTAAAACTTCTCTATGACGTAGTTTTGAGCCTTATTAAAAATAAAAATAAACTTTCTTTGTCTACAATTTTTTACAAATTAATTGACGTTTATCCACCCTATCAAAATTTGTCAGGAGTGGCGAAAAGCCTTGCAGACATTGATGTTATGGTGTTTGAAAAAATTCTTGCTGACTATGTTAAAAATTCAAATTATTCAAGTATCAAAAATTTTCTTGAATATTTAGAAACGATTTCTGAAGATAAAAATTTCGAGATGCCGAGTGTGTTTGCCGGCGAAATTGATGCTGTAAAATTGATGACAATTCACGCAAGCAAAGGTCTTGAGTTTCCATACACATTTGTGGCTGGCATTTCGAACAGAAACTCACATAACAACGAGCCTGCGGTTTCAATTGAGTTAAACGAAGATTTTGGAAATTTTGGTTTAATAATTCACAAATTCAACGGCAAAGAATCCCTGAAATCCACGATATACAAGCAAATTTACAAATCGCATAGGGAATATGCAGAAGCAAAAAGATTGTTTTATGTTGCAATAACTCGGGCGAAAAAATACCTGAACGTCTTGATTTGCAACACTCCACAGGAATATTTGAAAACTTTGATTGATGCAAAAAATGGTTCAGACACGATTAAAAATTTAATCCGTCCGGTTGAAGGAGACAAATTGTCGCTTGAAAATAGGCCGTTGTGCGTCTCAGTGCCTGACAAACAGCCAGATTTGAAAATTGTTGCACCAAAATTCAAAGAGGAGAATACGGAAAAAATATCCGTAAGTTTCAGCAAAATCAATGCTTTTAACCATTGTGAGCGAAATTATTTGTTGAAATATATTTTTGGTTATCCTGAAATTGCTTCAAATACTGTAAACGTAGCAATAGGTAGTGTTTTGCATAGTTTGATTTATCATTCTGTTGTGAATGACAAGATTTTAAATGAGGTTGAAATTTTGAATCTTTTGTCAGATACGAACCTTGAAAATGCTGATTATAACAGGGTAATGGCTTTGTATTCGGCATTTAAAAAATCAAGATTTGCAAAATTGTCGTCTGAAAATATTTTGGCAGAATATGGATTTGAATTTGTTTACAAAAATTGTATATTTAAAGGAGATATTGACCTTGTGGTCAAAAATGCAGATGGCACGGTCGATTTGGTCGATTTTAAAACGAATGATGACTTGGAAAAATCACTCCACGATTATAACAAGCAAATGTTTATTTACAAGTCTGCACTTGAGGAGCAGGGCCTTTCGGTCACAAATTTGATTTTTGCAAATATCAAGCAAAACGGGGTTTTTGAGTATAACGTTTCGCAAAAAGACCTTTCTGAGGCGAAAAAATCAATCGACAACGATTTAAAAAATATAAAGGAATTTTCTCCTCAAAAAATTTCCGACCTGCCAAAGAGAAACTATTGTGAATATTGCGGTTACGGGTATATTTGTGAAGAATAATCTGACATGTTTTTCTCAATTTTACACAACTTTTCGTTTGTGTTATTGTGAGAAAAAAGAGGGATTAAAATGAGCAAAAAAATTCTTGTTAATGTTTATAATAACGACGGTATTGTTGAATTTGCGAAAAATTTGTCTGAGAAAAACGACTATGATATTTTTGCAACTGAAAAGACTTATGAATATTTAAGTGCAAACGGTTTATGCGTTGAAAAATTTGATTGGCAAAACACCGATTTTGACGTTGTAGTTTGCAATTTCTATCCTCTCGAAAAATATTTGAACAAGGATATGGACGAAGAAGAAGTTCTTGCACACTTCGACAGTGAAGGGCTTTCCATCGTTCAAAAATTTGCAAAAAAATACAAAGACACAATCGTTCTTATTAATCCTTCTCAATATGAAACAGTTTTTGAGGCTATCAAAAACGGCACTGTCACTGAAAATTTGAAGAAAGAACTTGCCGAAAAAGCACTTATGCAGGTTTGCAAACTCAATGCAACACTTTTGAATATTCTTGACACAAATGGTGTTCATTTGAACTTGAACGAAGAAAAGAGCGGCGATTTGGCTTATGGTGAAAATCAGCACCAGAAGGCGGCTTTGTATACTGGTGACACGATTTCATACGAAGTTATCGCAAATCGTCAACTCTCAACGAACAATATTTTGGACATAAACCTTGCAACGCAAATGGTTTCGGAGTTTTACGACGTCAATGCGGCTGTCGTGACAAGACATGCGATGCCTTGTGCGGTCGCTCTTGGCTCTACACTTGAGATTGCATACCAAAAAGCAATCGATTGTGACCCGATTAGTGCTTTTGGCGGGGTTGTCGCTTTTTCTCAAAAAGTTGATACGAAATTGGCAAAAGCATTGAGTTCGTTGCTTCTTGATATTGTTATTGCTCCGGATTTTGATGACGATGCAATCGAAACTTTGAAAGAATGTAATTTGAAATTAATCAAAATTTTTACACCGTTAAAAGATTTCAAGGCATATTTGAAAAATCAAATTACGATAACTCCTTTCGGCACGCTCGTTCAAGAGCCTAACACCGCTGAACTTAACACAAATTCTTTCAAAGTCGTTACGAAGAAAAAACCGACGACAGAACAGGTTGAGGACATGGTTTTTGGCTGGAAGGTCTCAAAATATACCCGCTCAAATTCCGCAATTGTTGTAAAAGATTTGAAAACTGTCGGAATTTCTCAAGGTCAGGCAAATCGGGTTGAGGCAGTGGATATTGCCCTCGATAAGGCTTGCGAAAACTCGAAAGATGCTGTCCTTGTTACCGATGGTGCTATCAGAACGAAGGATATTATCCTCGATGCCGCTCAGGCTCGAATTGCTGCAATCCTTCAACCTGCAGGTACGAAAAAGGATAAAGAAATTTTTGACGTTGCCGACAAATATGAACTTACAATGGTCAGAACTTTGCTCAGAGAGTTTAAACACTAATAGTGTTTTTGCTTGCAATGACTTCCGAAACACAAAGGATAAAAAATGAAAAGTAGCAAAAAAGCAGTAAACTGGTTGATATTTTCCCACTTTATAATCGATTGTTACCCCGGGTTTATCGCTCCGTTATTGCCTTTTATCGCTTCAAAAGTCGGAATTACAATGAAAGATGCTATGGCGATTATTAGTATCGCAAACATCTCGTCTTACTTGTTACAGCCGATTTTTGGGTATTTTTCCGATAAGTGCAGAAAAAGATTTTTCATCTTTTGGGGAATAATCATTGCATCGGTATTTTTGCCGATGATGGGCTTGGCTGAAAGTTTCTTGGCTCTTTCTGTTGCAATTGTTTTGGGCGAAATCGGTGTCGGATTTTTTCACCCACAATCAACAAGTTTCGTTCCAAGGTTTTGTAAGGATAATGAGGAAGCGACTTGGAGTATGGGAATTTTCCTCAGTATGGGTTCAATCGGTTACGGTGTGGGTGCTTTGGTCGCTACAAATATTTACGAACGATTTGGCGAACAAGCAATTATGTATACGGCTATAATCGGTGTTATGACAGCACTTTCGATGTTTTTGTTTGTGCCAAAAGTTTCTTGTGATGAAACGGGCGAACAAAAGGAAAAAATTTCTTTGATTACAAGCATTCGTGAAATTTTCTCTTTGAGATTGGAGAGAATTTTGATTGCTTCATCTATCGCAAAGTCAATCGTAGTGTCGAGTTATACCTTGATAATGCCATTTTTCTGGAAAAGTATTAATCTTTCTGCATCTAAAATCGGCTTGATAAGTTGTGCTTTTTTGGCAACGTCAACACTCGGAATGATTGCCGCTCCTAAGTTTGAGAAAAAAATCGGCAGCCGAAATACTTTCTATTTTTCGTTTTTGTTAACTTTGCCACTTGCTTTGGCAATGGCTTTTTTTATGGGAAGAAGCCTCCCCGTGGCGATTGTTTTGTACTCGATTATCGGGTTCGTGATTTTTCTCACTCAGCCAATCAATGTCGTTATGTCACAAAAACTTTTGCCTAAATATAAAAGCACGATTTCAGGTGTCGTTGGCGGATTTACGTGGGGCATCGTTGGTGCGTTGTTGCCGATTTTGAGTTTCTTTATGGAAAAAATCAGTATTTTAAACGGCGTGCTCGTTGTTGCTGCAATCCCTCTTGTTATGTGCATTTGGGTTAGAGAAATTCCTGAAAAACCTCTCGACTAATTTTTGATTTTTAAAATTTTTCGGTTTGTTTCAATTTTTCGGAAAATTTTTATGATTTTTTTCCTTATGAAAATTGCCAAGTAATTTGCGGGATACGGAATATCCATGTTTTCTAAACAGTCTGCTATCGCCTTGATATCAAGGGCATCTCCCGCTATTTCGGCATTGATTTTTTTCAAAATTTTATATTCTTTTTTGTTCATTTTGTTCTTTTTTTCTTGTGTTTGATTAGGGAATGTTTTGGTCGATAAAGTCGACCCTACGGGTTTTGTGGTTATTGTCATTGTGAGAAAATCTTTGTTTTTCGTGGCAATCTATATATTTTCATTGTGAATTCATAACGATATCATAATAGTTGTAATTCATTTTGAAGTCAAGATGAAGTCTTGATGTTGTTAATATAAATTTATATAATGAATTCATTGTTAAGTAGAAATGAGGTCATCATGGCTATGAAAAAATACGAAAACGAAAGACAATTTACATTGAGGATAAATGCTGACGTTTTTGAAAAAATCCAACAATATGCTATTGAGGATTCTCGTTCTGCGGCAAAAGAGATTGAGTTTATTTTAAAAGAGTATATTGATAAAAGAAAATAGAAAATGTAGGTAGTGTGACCTTGCTTTTCTCTTAAAACATTTATCGTCATTTTGATGGCAGTGCCCGAAGTATCCATTGTCTGTGTAGTTATTAAGATAAAATGACAGAGTTTGTCATACTGAGGCTTTAGCCGAATTATCTTATGTTAACGGGGTTTTCGAGATTCTTCGCTTGCTCAGAATGACGGTGTTTTTGATTATGGTGCAGTCATCGAATGATATGGTTGATAAAGTCGACCCTAAGGTTCTACGGTTTTTTGTTATTTTTGAGCATTTTATTTCAAAAAATTCCCTAACAGGAGAGTTAAAAGTTTACAATACTTATGATAACTTTACTTAAAATCGGAAATATTTTACTACAAGTATTTTTGCGGTAAAATATAGTCAGATTAACACATGTATTTTTACAGGGGATAAAAATGAAAAATAAAAAGATTTTATTTTGGGTAATTATCGTGTTAGTAATCGGTTGTATTGCCGTTATTATGACTAAACCGACTAAGTTGGGTCTTGATTTGGTCGGTGGTTCGAGATTGGTTCTTGAAGCACAAACAACGGATACTGTTAAAAAGATTACTTCCGATAACATGGATAGTTTGAAATTCGCTATCGAAAACAGAATTAACGCAATCGGTGTTGCCGAAACAGTTGTTCAAAAACAAGGCGACAGACGATTAATCATCGAAATTCCTGATGTTTCAGACCCGCAAAAAGCAAAAGAATTTTTGGGTGACACGGCTGAATTGGAATTTAAGCGTCCGGTTCAAACAATGAGCGGTGCTGAGGCATGGGAATCAACAGGTTTGACAGGTAAAGACCTTAAAAAATCACTCGTTTCGACAAATTCTCAAAACGGTGAATACGTTGTCAGCCTAGAATTTAACGATGCAGGTTCAAAGAAATTTGCAAAACTTACTAAGGAATTGGTCGGCAAGCCGATGGCAATTTTCTTCAACGGTGAATTGCAATCAGCACCTGTTATTCAAGAACCTATCATCGGCGGAAGAGCTCAAATCTCAGGCGGTGAAGGCGGTTTTGAATACGAACAAGCTAAGAACATGGTAGATTTGCTCAACGCTGGTGCGTTGCCTGTTCCTGCTAAAATTATTGAAGAAAACACGGTCGGACCTACACTTGGTGCTGACAGTATTGCAAACAGTAAATTCGCCGGTTTAATCGGTTTGGCATTCGTAATGATTTTCATGGTTGCTTATTACAGAGTCCCCGGACTTGTTGCCGATGTTGCCTTGATAATTTACTCTTTAATCGTATTCTCGATTTTCAAATTAATTCCTGTTACATTGACACTTGCCGGTATTGCAGGTTTTATCCTTTCAATCGGTATGGCGGTCGATGCTAACATCCTTATTTTCGAACGTACAAAAGAAGAATTGAAAGAAGGCAGAAGTTTATTTACCGCAATCAACTTAGGTTTTGACAGAGCGTTCACAAGTATTTTCGACTCAAACATGTCAACAATCATCACCTGTTTCATTCTTTATATGTTCGGTTCAAACGTTGTTAAAGGTTTCGCTTTAACCTTGGCAATCGGTACTATCGTTAGTATGTTCAGTGCAATTACCGTTACGAAGAATTTCATGCATTTGTTGTTCGGTACAGGTCATTTGAAACACCCTGAATGGTTTGGTATTCGTGCTGATGAAATAAATACCGCTTACGAATCGGAAGATACAAAGCGTGAAAACGCTAAGTTCGGTATTTTGGATTAATAAGGAGAAAGCAATGTTTTCACATGCAAAAAATATAATTGATATTGTTAAATACAAATGGGTATTTTTATTTATTTCCCTCTTGTTATTAATTCCGTCAATCGGTGCTATGGGTTATCTTACGGTAAAAACAGGCACACCTCTTTTGGTCGGTATTGATTTCACGGGTGGTACGATTATCCAATATTCAGTTGACAAAAAATTGGATAACTCAGACATCGCAAATGTCAGAGAAAAACTTATGGCTCAAGGTTTTGAAGACCCAGTTATTCAAATCCTTTCTGCTCCGAGTGCATCAACTGACTCAAATGCGAAAATGAACGAATTTATTTCGGTAAAAACTGCATTCGACGGAGACAAGGACAGTGCAAAAACAAAAATCGTTTCTGAAATAATCACTTCAATGTACCCTGAAGCTCAACTCGTTCAAGTAAGTTCGGTCGGTCCGACATTGGGTGCTGAATTGATGAAAAATTCTTGCATCGCTGTATTGCTCGCAATTCTTGGTATTTGTGCGTATTTGACGCTCCGTTTCCACTTAGAATTCGCCATCATCGCAATTTTGACCCTCGTACACGACGTTTTGTTCGTTTTGGGTGTGTTTGCATTCCTTGGAATATTCTGTGGAGTTCACATCGACGGTTTATTCATATCGGCGGTTTTGACCGTTTTAGGTTTCTCCGTCCACGATACAATCGTTGTTTTCGACAGAATTCGTGAAAATGTCAAGTTTTCGTCAAAATCAATGACTTATCACGAAATCGTTGATGCCAGCGTTAACCAAACACTCGCAAGAAGTATCAACACATCATTGACAACAATCTTTACGTTGCTTGCGTTGTATATCTTCGGCGGTGTAACTACTAAAGATTTCGTTCTTGCAATGCTTTTGGGTATTGCGGTTGGTACTTACTCAAGTATCTTCTTCGCAAGCGTCCTTTTGGTATTCTACAACGATTTCAAAGCGAAAAAGAAAGTAGCATAATGAGCGAAGAAACAGTTTCTTTAGCAACATTCGTAAGAGAAGCCCGAGAAAATATCGGGCTTTCTCTCATGTTGCTCGCAAAACGCTCTAACCTTACGGAAGAACAGGTCTCTGACATTGAATCAGGAAAAGAACTTTTCCTCTCTGCTACTGTCAGACAAAAACTTGCTAAAGGTTTAAAAATGAATCCTTCTGAAATCAAGGCTCACGAAAAAAATATTCAGATAAACTACGGTGTTCCAAAAGATTTTGAAGATTATGCTCGTGTTAAAATGATGGCGGGCGAAGCGGACGATTTAAGATGTCCGATTTGCGGTTCTGAATTGAACGTTCGGGTTGTAAAAAGATATGATTTAGAGGACAATTTGATTTTGCACTACAAAGCATCTTGCAAAAAATGTCCTTTTCAAATTGTTTAAAATAAAAAAACGAGATTTGAAAAAATCTCGTTTTTTTGCTGTTAAATTTTTGTATTACATTCCTCCGCCTGCTGGTGCACCACCTGCTGCCCCAGGTGCTCCATCGCCGCCCATAACACTTGCGGCTGATTGTTGTTTTTTAGAGTACAAAGTGATGTTGATGGTTGCAATAATGTACTGGTCATCTTTTTCATAAGGATTAATTCTAACCTCTGAAAGGTTTATGAAATAAGGATAAACAGTCAAATCTCTGACCAATCCTTCGAGTTGAACGTATGTTCCGACGAGCATCAACTGAACGTTGCAAACATTGTATAATGTCGGGAACTTGCCGTAAATAATGTCATCAGCGGGGTTAATTTGGTATTGAACTGAACGGAGCATCAAGTTGTTGATTTTTACATAATCGATGATGTCCTCAAACATGCCGCCAAAAGAAGCGATTGAGTCTTCCGTAGCAGTTTTAGGCTGAAAGACCTTCTTGATGTTGCTTTGTTTGTCCATCAAACGTTTGTTCGTATCTTCGTAGTCTTTAAGTTTCTTTTTAGCTTCGTTTAATTTTTCTTTTTGCTTTTTGTGTTCTTTTGACGTTTCTTGGATTTTCATAATGGTAACGACAACTTGTCTGATACCAAAAGCGACCGCCAAAAGCAGTAACAAACCGCAAATCAGCAATTCTTTATATTGTTTTATAAATCGTTCGTCTATTTTAGGTAATTCCATGTGTCATTTCCTGTGGAGTTTTAAGGTGCAGTAGGTGCAGGCAAACTACCAGGTGCATTCGCTGCCGGTGCAGCGGGTGGGGTCGGTTGGTTGCCTTGTTGTAACAAATTATCTTTTGAGTTTTGACCGTCACCACCTTGTTGTTGATTATTCGGGTTGTTCGGATTGTTCGGGTCTCCACCTTCTTGATTTTGTTGTTCTTGTGCTTGAAGCGTCGGGTTGTCTCCATCGATAAGGAACGAATAAACCGTGTCGCTTGCAGATTCATCGGAATAATTCAATTCCAATTTTGTGATTTTAAGTTTCGGGTCTTTTGCTTTTAACCCTTTAACATAGGCGTAAATCGATTCGCTCGAGTTTGAACTTCCTTCGATTCTGATATCGCCTTTTGACGTGCTATAAAAACTTGTCAAATATACATCATTAGGGATTTCTGAGCCTAACCCGAAAATAATTGCTGTTTCTTTTGCATTTTCATCAGAAATTTCTTTTGTCGTCGTGAAAATATTGCCGACATCACCAGAAACGCTTGTGGCATTGACTTTTGCCATTGTGTCGACAAACTCATCTGACATTAACGAGATTTCTTTTAATAATCTTCTGTCGAAAACAGAGAGGAGCATGCTTGCTAACAAGAACAAGCAAAGTACCGCAACGGCAATGATTGCACCGATGTTCATGACTGCTCTTCTGTCGATTTCGTAATCTTGATCAAAGATTGTTAAGACAATTGATGATGAAAATTCCCCTTCTGCTCCTAAGAGGAAGTTGAATTTTATAGGATAAGTTTCGTATGTGTATGCAGCAGCACCAACGGCTTCAAGCGAAATCATCGGCAAATATTTCGGCAAAATTGCAGCCGAAATTTCCATAAATGATTTATCTGCATACATGTTTCTGTCTAAGTATTTCATTGTACCGTCAAAGTTGATTTTGTGGCACAAAATTTCTGCACTGACTTCGTTTGTTTCGCTGACAACCAAAAGGTTTTTTGCCGGATAATTTTCGAGTGTTGAGTTTGCCGCTGATGAAATTGCGATGTAAACTTCATCACTTGAGAAAGATTTAATTGCCAAAGGTTCTTCAAAATAGTCAACCAATTTCTTGCCTTGCATACAGAAAATTGAGTAACTGTTTGAATTGATAAGCATAATGTTTGTAGTTTCGTTGTTCTCAAATTCTTCTTCAAGAACACGGCTATAAACAATACCTTTAATCATTGATGAGTGTGCTGTTTCAATTGCAACGAGTTTGCAGCCTAAATCGTCGAAAATATCTCTGATGTTTTGGATTGTATTTTCTTGAATTGCACCGAAAACGATATATCTTTTATCTGTTTCTTTGTTGACAGTGACTGTGTTCCAAGAGATTACAGGTTCATGTCTTTTGAAAAGATACATTTCTTCAACTTCTGATGCAATAGCACCTGAAATTTGTTCATCAGGCAACACCAAAGGCAAACTTGTAAAAGCAAAGTGTACGTTAGGAATGTTCAATACAACGTTACTGTTTTTAGGGTTAATGCCAACTTCTTTGAACAATTCTTGCAAAGCAGCCGCCAAATCATCATAACTGATAATTTCACGAATTGCGTTGTTGTACTTGAGTTCTTTGCAGGCATATTTAGTAATCATTCTTCGACTTTTGTCGATACAAATCATTTCGATAATGTTAGCCGCAGATATCGATATACCGACTGTTGATACCGAACTCAAGCCAAGTTGCTCTAATAAATTTTCCATATAATCCGACTTGCCTTAAATCTCATTAGTTACACTAATTATTTTATACTACAAAATAAAAATTACCTAATTTTGTAATATAATAATATTAATTATACAACAAGATGAGGGAAATGACCATAGAAAACGCAGATTTTATATACGGCAAAAATAATGTTTTAGAATTATTGAAAACAAATGACAGAAAAGTTAACAAAATAATGCTTCTTAAAACAGGACATGGAGACCGCAGAATTGACACTATTATTCAACTTGCGAGGGATAATGGTGTTCCTTTTTCGTTTGTTCCAAGAGAAAAATTTAAACAATATGAAGATGTTTCTCACCAAGGTGTTGTCGCATTTGTGTCCCCTGTTGAGTATGTAGAACTTGAAGATTTTTTACAAAAAGAAACAAAAAATCGTTACAAAAAAGTTGTAATTCTTGATGAAGTTGAAGATCCGCACAATGTCGGCTCGATTATCAGAACGGCTGTTTGTGCCGGATATGACGGAATAATTCTTCCAAAAAGAAGAAGTTCTTTAATCAACGCAACCGTCGAAAAGTCCTCCGCCGGTGCAACAAACCACATCGACATTATTACTGTTAACAGTATTCAAAATGCCATTACTACCCTGAAGGATAACGACTTCTGGATAATTGCATCTGTAATTGACGCAGAGGATAATTACTTTGATATTGATTATACGGATATGAATTTCGCAATTATCATGGGTAACGAAAAATCGGGCATTTCTAGGACAAATGTTAAAAACTCAGATTTTCGGGTAAAATTACCAATAGAGACCGATTTTGATTCTTTGAATGTTGCAAATGCCGCTTCCGTCATAATCTATGAATCGGTTAGACAAAAAATTCAAAAGGACAATAAAAAGAAATAATGGTAAATAAATCTGAACAATTAGATAAAGACGATATCGATACATCTGAGGATCTTGAAATTAAAGACGATGACGTGGCGGTAATTGAAGAACCAAAAGTTGCTGAGACATATTCTACGGCGGTGACGGACGATTCTGTCAAAATTTACCTTCAACAAATCGGCAAAATCCCCCTTCTCGATGCAGAACAAGAACTCGAAGTTGCAAAAACAATTATGGAAAGTGACGGCAAGGAAAAAGAAAAAGCCATCACAAAACTCGTCAATGCAAACTTGCGTCTCGTCGTCAGTATCGCTAAAAAGTACATCGGACGTGGACTTTCCTTTCTCGATTTGATTCAAGAAGGAAATTTGGGCTTGATGAAGGCTGCAGAAAAATTCGATTATACAAAAGGTTACAAGTTTTCAACCTATTCAACCTGGTGGATTCAACAGGCTATAACCCGTGCAATCGCTGATAAATCAAGACTTATCAGACTTCCTGTTCACATGATTGAAACTCTTGGCAAAATCAAAAAAGCCTCGACTGAATTAACAATTCAAAACGGTTATGCCCCAGGAAAAGAAGAACTTGCGTACAAAGTCGGTATGCCTCTTTCGAAATTGAACTCCTTAATTGAATCGGCACAAAGTACCGTCAGTATGGAAACTCCAGCCAATCAAAAAGAAGATAATGCTGTCATTGCGGATTTTATCGTCGATGAAAGCACTCTTTCGCCCGACATTCGTGTTACTCAGGAAAATCTTTTTGGCGATATTAACAAAATGCTCGGCAAATTGAGCCAAAAAGAACGTGATGTCCTTATGCTCAGATTTGGTTTGGGCAAGGACGGAGAGCGGAAAACTCTTGAGGAAATCGGTACGCAATATAACGTTTCACGAGAACGTATCAGGCAGATTGAAAACCGTGCTATCAGCAAACTTCGCAAACTTTGCCGTGGTGATAAAGAAATGGAAACTGCTCTTAAAAACTATATTTAATAAGAAATATTTTAAACAAAAAATCCTCTCGATTGAGAGGATTTTTAAAATTCTTAACTTAAATAAATTAGCCAACCAAGCCTGAATCGTCTGTTTCTGATGCTTTTACCATAATAGCGTGTTCAACAGGGTTTTCTTTCTTAATTGAGTTGTCAAAACCGTATTCTTCAAATCCGAATTCGTCTTTTGCTCTTTTTGCTTGATTTTCATCAACTAATTTTTTTGCCAATTCCGCAATTTCATAAACTAATTCATAGCGGTTTTCGCAATTATCATTTAAGTCCCATGCAATTTTTATAATTTGGTTCATTATTTTTTCTCCTGAATATGTCTTAATGATACTATGAGAAAATTTATTTTTCAACCATGCCGAAAAATTTTCACTCAAAAAGACCAAAGCAAATGATTAGCCGAGTGCTTTTGCCTTGTCCATAGTGCCTTTTACGACTTCGTCGATGATATCATTTGTTTTTTTGTCGGCTAAAATATTATTTCCGACTTCGGTGCACCCCCCTGGAGTTGTTACGTTTTTGATTAAAATATCGAGCGGAGTGTTTGTTTCTAATGCCATTTTCGCTGAACCCAATGCCGTTTGTGCTGCCAAAATCAAAGCAGTTTTTTCATCAAGCCCATATTTTACACCTGATTTTGCAAATTCGTTGATGAAATAATAGAAATAAGCAGGTCCTGAACCACTGATGGCTGTAATTACGTCGATATGTTTTTCATCTTCTTTAATAGCAATTCCGAGGCTGCCCATGATTTTGCAAACCAAATCGGCGTGTTCTTCTTTTGCAAATTTTCCCTTGCAAACTGCACTCATGCCTGCTTTTACAAAGGCTGGAGTGTTCGGCATAACACGAATTACGGGCATGTTTTTTGTGAATTGTTCGATTGTTGTTGTCGAAACGCCCGCTGCGATTGAGACGATGAGTTTATCGCCCGTGAAATCTTCTTGAACACCCGACAAAACGTCCTTCAAAATGAACGGTTTGACTGCGAAAAATATGATGTCTGAATTTTTTACAACGTCGTTATTTGATTTTGCAGAAGTGATTTTTAAATCTGATTGCATTTTTTTAAGAGCATCTTCGTTAACGTCTGAGACGAGAATGTTTTCACTCTTGCAAAAATTTGAGTCTATAATACCTTTAATGATTGCGGTCGCCATTTTTCCAGCACCGATAAAGCCTATTTTGTTCATAATAATTTACCTTATAATTTTTCTATTTGACAATAAATCATGTCTTGTCTATTATGATATAACTTAGAAAAGAATTTTCAAGGAGAAATAATATGAAACGTACGCTTGAAGGAACAAAGAGAAAAAGACAAAACGTAAGCGGTTTCAGAGCAAGAATGGCAACTGACGGCGGTAGAGAAGTTCTTAACAGAAGAAGAGCAAAAGGTCGTCATAAATTAGCAATTACTGCTAAAGAAAGAGCTTAACAAAAATTTGAGGCTGTCAGACGACAGCCTCTTGTTTGCTTGATGTTATTATGTTGAAAAAAAAATACAGGCTCAAAAATGAAAAAGCGTTTTCTGCAACTTTCAGAATCCGAAATTGCAAAAGTAACGAGTTCTTAACGCTTTACGTCGGCAAAAATAAAACAGATGAAAAAATTCCGACAAAAGTGGGGTTTGTTGTGAGCAAAAAAATCCACAAACGAGCCGTAAAACGTAATAAAATCAAGCGTAGATTGAGAGAAATTTATATTTCCTCTATGAAAAATCATACAGCAGACAATTTGCAAAAAGCGATGTCTTTGATTTTTATTGCAAGGGGAAAGGCTTTAGAGGCAAGTTTTTCGGAACTTGAGAGTGCCGTCCTTGATTTGATGAAAAAATTTTAGTTTCTTCCTCTTTAAAAAATTTTGTTTTGATTTTTTGAGAAAAATCCTTATAAACATTCATTAGAGGGAGTTAAGTGTTGTGAAAAATACTAAACAAATAAATATATACAACAAATAAATGATGTTATCTTGAAGAAAACAATATAATCTATATTTGAGGGAATTATGCCCTCGGACATTGGGGATAAATTGTGGTAGTTTCTCAGTATAACTCAAAATTTTCAAATACCTTAAACGACTCTTTTTATTGGTTCAAGAGAGTTTTGCTCACTCGAATCAAGGAAAAAATCAGAGAGTTTATGCTTACGGATTTCGACTTGAAACTGGTCGGAATTACTGAGCAGGATAATGTTTTATTTGTAGGTGAAGAATATTTTGTAACGAGAATTAAGACGAACAAGAAGCATGAAGTTTTTATGCGAATTTCTTCTCCGTTTATGGATATGATTTTGGAAAAAGGTTTAGGCGAGAGCGAAGAACCGTTTGTTCCTGAGAATATGACCGAACTTGAAGCGACAATTTTGACGAAATTGAACGACAATGTTTTCAAGGGTATTTCGCAATTTTTTGTTAAAGAACACGAAATGATTGATGGCGAAAACACGAACCTAGTTCACTTGACAATGATTGCAAAGAGCGACGAGACTGGTGCATTGGGCAAGTATATTATTTCAATTCCGATACCATTGCTTCCGGAAATTCAAAAAATTCCTAAGAAACAAAATTTTGATTTAGGTTCATTTGCAGATTATACAGTGCCAGTGAAAATTATCACGGGAAAATCGCAAATCACGTTGTATGACGTTCGTCACATCGAATTGGGCGATATTGTTGTTCTTGAAAACAGCAACATCAAAACGATGGAGATTTCTTTGAACGGACGGATAAGAAAGTTTATGATAAATCCCGAAACGTCAATCATTATGGGCGTTGACAACGATGAAGGAGAAAATATGGAAAATAATAACAATAGTGGCAAAACGATGTGGGACGTTATCCCTGTTGATATTACTGCAGAGTTTGAAAAAGTTACGATTACGCTTGGCGAATTGAAACAGATTTCAGAGGGGGTAATTGTAGATGTTGGTTCGCTTTATGAGAACAAAATCATGTTGAAGGTTGAGAACAAACCTGTTGCCTCGGGCGAATTGGTCATTATAAATGATAAGTATGCAGTAAGAGTTGATGAAGTTTATTCAGATATTCAACCTGCACCTGCTGCTCCTGTGGAAAATGGCGGACAAGCACCTCAACAGCAACCCGCCGCACCTGCCCCACAAAATAATCAACAAGCACCCGCACAGGCAAACGGTGAAGACTTCAACTACGAAGATTTTGATATAGAAGATGAAGATATATAAGGAGATATGATGTCCGGATATTTTGTTCAATTTTTGGCATATACATTTGCAATGGTAGGCTTTTTGGCGGTTTGCCTTGTAACTTATAAAAAATTCTGTCAACCGACGATGATGAATAATTCGGCAGAATGTTTGTGCATTGAAAATGCACTTCGTTTGACCCCAAAGAAACAAATTTACGTCGTCAGAGCAGGCAAGGAAAGATTTTTGGTGGCTTCTGATGCAGAAACAACCACAATGCTTGCAAAGTTGGGTGAAGGTGAACAACCTTTAGGAGACGAAAATGTCTCTCCTTTGGCAAAAGTTGTTGCCAACATTAAAAATGAAAATAATGTTGTTAACAATGAAGCGAAGAAGGTTTTTTCGTTTAAAATTCCTCAAAAATTCCAAGAAAGAAAAAAGGCTTAATCAATGAATACGCTTATACAAAATTTAGATCCCGTATTGCAACTCTTGTTGGTAATGAGTTGTTTCGCATTTGTGCCGTTTATTTTTACTTGTATGACAAGTTTTATGCGGTATGCGATTGTATTTTCTTTTTTGAAACAGGCAATGGGTACTCAATCAATTCCGCCGACGATTGTACTTTTGGGACTTTCCATTATTATGACGTTCTATTCAATGGGCGGAGTGTTCCAAAGTATGTGGGAAGCAGGCTATGAGCCTTATCAAAAGTCGGGTTCGCTTGTAGAAGCGGTTGTTGAAGGTTCGAAACCTTTGAAAGAATTTATGATGAAAAACACAAGAGAGACTGATATGATGTATTTCATCGAAAAATCAAGAGGGGGAAAAGTTCCTGCAACTCCTGAAGAAATCACCATTTGGGAAGTCGCTCCTGCGTTTATTTTGAGTGAACTTAAAACGGCATTTGAAATAGGTTTTATTATTTATATCCCGTTCATTGTACTTGATATGGTTGTTGCAAACGTACTATTGGCATTAGGTATGTTCATGTTATCGCCGACGATTATTTCGTTGCCGTTCAAGCTGCTGATATTTATTGCGGTTGACGGTTGGAGTTTGGTTGTCCACGGTCTTGCGGCAAGTTATAACTAAAGGATAATTCATTATGGAAATATTAATCGAATTTATGGGAAAAGGAATTATAATGATGCTCTCTATTGCATTGCCCTGTGTATTGACGGCGGCGGCGATAGGTTTGGTTGTCGGTATTTTGCAGGCGGTTACGCAGGTTCAAGAACAAACCATCGCCGCCGCTCCTAAGATTACTGCCGTTTTCGTCGTAATCCTCGTTTTGGGTTCGGGCTTTGTAAAAATGCTCTCGGGGCTTTTCACTGAAGCCGTTCAGATTTCTTTCAACGTAATTCCCAAAAACGAAAAATACGTTCTAGATGCTGATTATTACAAGCATATCAAGCCATTTTCTGACGAAATGCAAATGGATAGATTCGACAATGTTCCGAACGCAAGAGATTTGATGAATGCAGCAGGTAATCCTCCGTTCTTGAAGGAAAATGACAGATTGAAGTACAACGCTGCTTCGAAAATGCCTGTTCCAAGAGCAAACTTGATTGAACAAAAACGTATTAACGAAAGAAGATTTCAAGGAAGATAATAGATGAAAAAGTTCTTAACTGCTTTATTTATAATGTTTTTGGGTCTTTCAACATCTGCTGCTGAAGTTTTTGAATTTAACCAAGGGACGGATTATATTTTCATCTCCGAAAATCCTGTAAAGTCAGTTATGAGCAATAACCCCGACATTATTTCCGCTCAAAGGGTTATGACATATTTAGGTGATGGTAGTCAGTTGCTTTTTACCGCAAAAAAAATCGGTGATGCAAAAGTGCAAATTACCACGGACAAAGGCGTTAATGAGTATGTCATCTCGATTGTAAAATCGGGAGCAAAAGTTAATCCGACATTTATGGAACTTGATTTTCCGATGGGAGTTCAACCGTGATTGAGCAATTTGTCGATGGAATGGCAACTTATTTGCCTGTCATAAACAATACGCTCGGGGCTGGATTTTTAATCTTCATGAGAGTTGCGGGCATGATGCGATTTGCTCCTTTGTTAAACAGAAGTGAAGTGCCGAACACTATCCGTATGGGGTTTGCCTTTTTGCTCACGGTATTTTTGGTTTCGATTATCAAGCCCGAAATGCCACCTGCAAACGCTTCGATAATTTATTATATGGCGATAAATTACGTTTTTGGGGCGATAATCGGTTATATCGGATACTGTATTGTTGCGGTGGTTGATGCAGGCGGTGATATGATTAACACCCAAATGGGTATGTCATCTGCAATGGTTCTTGATCCGACTTCATCTACGCAGGTTTCAATTATGGGGAAGTTTTTAGGCTTGCTCGGGTTGATTATTTTTGTCAATATGGGCGGGGTTTATTGGATGTTGAATGCTTTTATAAGAAGTTTTGACATTTGCCCGTTATATGCTCAAGCATTGCCTATTGAGCAGGTTATTAACAAAGAATATTTGATTAAAATTACCTCAAACATTCTGTATATCGGGTTGCAGTTTGCATCTCCTGTTTTGCTCGCAACTTTGGGACAGGATATCATCTTGGGTATCATTTCAAAAACTGCTCCGCAAATTAACGTTTTCCAACTCAGTTTCTTATTCAAACCTGTAATGGGTGCGTTTTTACTTGCTGTTTTGCTCCCGAAATTATTCGGCGTAATCAACGATTATTTCTTGAGTTACGCAAATATTTTTTAGGCTAAAAATCGTTTTTGTTCGTGAAAAAATCGATGAGCGATGTTATCAGGCGGAATTTTGTAAGTCTGCTGAAAATGTATTTGAATTGACACGGACGCATTAATTTTACAATGTTATACATAATTCTCGGGCGGAAATAAAATTCGTGCATTGCCTGCTCTTGAATTTTGATTACATCTTCTTCCGTCATGCCTTCTGGAATGACGGTCGGTTTTGCAAAAGAGGTTTCGGTTTGGAATTTTGAATATTTTTCTTTATGTTTTTGCCAAAGTTCACACCCTGGAATGACGTCCATAATCGTGAAAAACGCTCTGTCTAAAGGAACTTTTTTCGCATAATCAATGGTTTCTCTCATTGTTTCTTTCGTGTCACCTGGAAGAGAAAGGCAAAATGCTCCGTTGATGATTAATCCAGCCCTGTGGGCAGCATAAATTGCACTCGTAATCGCTTCAATCGTTTCACCCTTGTGAATTTTTTTGAGAATTTCTGGGTTTGCACTCTCGATACCGATTGTTACAAGATAACACCCTGCTTTTCGCATAAGACAAGCAAGTTCGTAATCAAGACTGTCTGCACGAATTCCGTTCGGGCAAGACCAAATTATGTCCAATTTTTCTTTCAAAATCAAATTGCAAAGATTGACGGCATGCTCACGCTTCAAGATGAGATTGTCATCCATAAACTGAATTTCTTTTATGCCGTATTTGTACTTGAGAAGTTTCATTTCCTCAACTACATTTTCTGCCGAACGGAAGCGAACTTTTCTGTCGTAAAATCTTCCTCCGGCACAGTAAATGCAACCGTAAGGACAACCTCTTGAACTAATCATTACGGCAAGCGGATAGGCTTTTGCAACCATACCCATTGGTGCGTGCGGATAGGTTTGGGGTTGGAGAGATTCCCAGTCAGGGAAAGGAATTTCGTTCAAATCTTCTATTCTTTCCGCTTTTTCGTATGGGGTATTTTCATCTTTTAAATCTTTTAAAGAATAAACCCCTTTTATGCCGTCGTTGTTGCCTTGTAGTAAGAATTCGGTAATTATTTTTTCTCCTTCTCCACAAATTACATAGTCTGCTTTTGTCTCAACAAGCGTCATATAAGGCATAAAGGTCGGGTGAACGCCACCGATTACGACTTTGAAACCTTTTTCTTTTAATTTTAATGAGACAGATTTAACTTCTTCAAAATAAGCGGATAGACAAGTAATGCATACCCAATCTGGGTTTTGGGCTTCGATTTTTGCGATTAATTTTTCTTCCTTCATCTCTGTTTTGACACCGTCAATTATGACAGATTCAATGCCTGCGGCTTTAGCACAAGCAGAAAGATATCCGATGCCTAATGGAGGTGTTACAAGATAAGTTGGATAATTCGGTCTAACAAAAACGGCTTTCATGGGATAATTATATCATGTTAAATGTTTTTTTGATTAAATTATTCAAAGAGAATTTTTGTAGTATAATAATCTTGTAAAGGCTTTTTCTTTTGCTATAATCAAGTAAGAAATCAAGGAGCGAACTAAAAGTGGGCTATAAATTATTATCTAAAAAAGAATTATGTAAAGGTCAATTCGAATATACTATCGAAGCACCTTATGTCACAAGAAATGCTAAAGCAGGACAATTTGTAATCCTTCGTGTTGAAGAAAACGGCGAAAGATTTCCGTTGACGATTGCAGATGTTGACAAGGAAAAAGGTGAATTAACAATTGTGTTTATGGCCGTTGGTTATTCGACAGCAAAATTGGCACAAATCGAAGTTGGCGAAGAGATTTTGGACGTAACAGGTCCATTGGGACAACCGACACACGTTGAAAAATACGGTACAGTTGTTTGTATCGCAGGTGGTTATGGTGCTGCACCGTGCTATTTGATTGCAAAGGCTTTCAAAGATGCAGGAAACAAAGTTTATATGATTTCTGGTGCAAGAACAAAGGACTTGATTTTCTGGCAAGACAAAATGAAGAAGGCTTCGACAGAATTGTTCATCACAACAGATGACGGTTCTTTGGGTATCAAAGGTTTCGGTACACAAGTTCTTAAAGACCTTATGGACAAAGAAAAAATCGACTACGTTATCGCAGTAGGTCCTATGCCGATGATGAAGGCTGTTGCTGACTTAACAAGAGGCACAGGAATTAAGACTGAAGCAAGTATGAACCCGATTATGGTTGATGGAACGGGCATGTGCGGTGCTTGCAGATTGACTGTGGGTGGAAAAGTTAAGTTCGCTTGTGTTGATGGACCTGATTTTGATGCTCACGAAATCGATTTTGATGAAGTTATCAACAGAACTAAAATTTATAAACCCGAAGAACGCAGAAGATGCGAAGAATGTAATTTATTAAAAAAATAAGAAGGTTGTAAATATGCTTAATAACCCAGGACGATATGCAGAAAAAAGAAAAGACAAAACAGGCGGTATTCCTGTCTGTCCGCTTATGACGATAGGGCAACCGAGTGCTATTTTGTGTGTGCAAGATAATTGTGCATTTTACGTTAAGAATTTTAAAATGTGTTCAATTTATATGATGGGCCACAATGCTGCTTTAGATATCAAGATGAAGCAAACTCAACAAATGAGAAAGTAATTGGGCTATTTTATTTTGCCGTAAGCGATTAGAAGTTTTTTGACATCGTTTACTGGTATTGCGAAGCCTATGCCTATATTTGAGCGATTGTTATCGGGATTGTAGATAGATTGACTGATTCCGATGACTTCGCCTGATGCGTTAACGATTGGACCGCCGGAACTTCCCGGGTTAATTGCGGCATCGGTTTGGATTTTATTTTTTTCATAGTCAATTCTTGAGATTATGCCAGTGGTGAGTGTTCCGCTGAAACCGAATGGGTTGCCGACGGCGAGGACTTTTTGACCAACTTTTAATATTGATGAGTCGCCTAATTTTATGGCAGGGAGTGTTCCTTTCGGTTTGATTTTGATTAACATCAAGTCGTTGTGTCCTTTTTCGGGTTTGTAGAGAATTTCACCTTTGTAAACTTCACCTTTGTAAGTTCGAACTTCGATTGAGGAATCGTTGTCGATGACGTGTGCACTTGTGAGGATTTCGCCGTGAGTGCCGACGACAATGCCTGTGCCTGTTGAGACTTCGTCACCCGAGATTGCCTCTATGAAAACGATGGACGGGTTAATTTTTTCGTAAACGGTCACGTTGATTGCTTCATCTTGAGAATAATTTACGGCATAGGCACTGCCTACTCCGAGAATGAAGGACATTATTATAGTTGTTAAAAGTTTTTTCATTACAACACTCCATGTTTTTACCACAATTTCATTTTATAAATTTCGGAATCCTAAATAATCCGACAGTGAGCCTTTAGTGGGTGATATTAAACAAAAACTTAAAATCGAAAGAAACAGACTGACATAAATATTTATTCGGTTTATAATTATTTTATTAATCCGATGTTATGGAGAAAAAAGAATTTAAGGAGGAAAAATGGGTTATTGTATCGTAAATTGCACAACTTCGAGCAAAATTAACGCAATGGAAATTTGTGAATATTTGATTGAAAGCAAACTTGCAGCGTGCATCAACATCGTTCCGAATGTTGTTTCTGTTTACAAATGGGAAGGCAAAGTCGTTGAAGGACAAGAATTTTTGATGATTATCAAAACGAAAGAAAGTTTGTTCAAAAAGGTTGAAAAAGCAATTACGGAAAGACATGAGTATGCACTTCCTGAAATCGTCGCAACCCCTATTATTAAAGGAAATAAAGACTATCTTAAATGGCTGAAATCAGAAACCGTGTAGATAAGAAAAAATTCGTCGATTTTTTGAGTAATCTCGGAATTGATGTTCATTTCGATACGAAAGCCCGTGGAAATGCTGGATTCTGCACGGGTAGTCGTATTGATGTTTCAAAAAATCTTTCTGAGAATAAGGCGAAAGACGTTCTATTGCACGAGTTTGCACACTATGTGCATTTTAAACTTGAACCGAATATGGCAAAAACGCATGGTTCGTTGGAAAAAATTTTTGATACCGATGAAAAACTTATTGTCGATGAGATTGAAAATGAATTGTTTCAGATAACACTAATAGTGTTTAATGGCGAAACTACTCGTCGTATAAAGGCTTTGAAGGAGAATTTGAACGAAAAAATCAAGACTGAGCGAGAAATTATCAAAAAATATTATCCGAGTTTTCAAGTTGGAGAAAAATTTAAAGATTTTAATAGATATATTCGGTTTTCGAGTGCAAAATATTTGTTAAAATATGACAAAGTGATAGTCCGAGGTGGTTGGTTTACAATGGATACCACTATTAGTGTTAAAACGATTGAAGATGATTTTCCGAAGATGCCCGAGGCTTTTGTGGCGTATATTCGAATGAAATCTTACGAAAGACATAGAAACAGATTAAATTCTCGAAATGCCCGAATTAATAAGTATTTGAAGCAACCGACGGAGTTGTTTGCGAGATTTTTTCAGTTTTATTGTTCTGATGTCGATGGGGCGAAGATGCTTGCACCCGTTGCGGTTCAGAGATTTGAAAAACTTTTTAACGAAGGATATTATCCTTGTTTGAAGGATTTTATGGCGATTTGTGTTGAGCCTTTACCGTAGATTTGACATTGAAAAGGAGAAGGTTGTCATTTTTTGGAAATCGTCGAAGTATTTTTGTGATGAAAAATAGCCTATTAGCAAGGTTAAAGAGATGAAAACAACTGTGGTTACGGCTGCTTTGACATACATTTTGTATTGATATTCTGGAGAGTCTTTTTTGACTTGTTGAATAACATCGGGGCAGAAGTTTTGTTGAAAAAATAGGGTATTTTCTTCGAGTGCTGCTTGAAAATGTTTGTCAAATTCTGCCATTTTTCCAATTTCGTTTTTGGACTCTTCATTTTCGAGGATAATTTGTGTCATAAGGCAGTAATCTTCGTTTGAGAGTTCATTGTCGAGGTAGGCACATAGATTTTCTTTAAAAAATTTCTTTTCTTTTTCGAAATGTTGATTTTCTACAGAATCAAAACTTGTTTTGATTTTTTGAGATATAGCCTGAAGAGTGGAGTATTTTTCCATACATTCCGGACATTCTGTGAGGTGTTTTTCTATTTCGTAATTTTCGAATTCGGAAGTTTTGCCTTCAAGATAGATGGGTAAAAGTATCATTACTCGTTCGCAAGTTAAAGTATTCATTTTGTCTCCTTAGTTGTTGCTAAAATAGGGTTCAAGGCAGAGTTTAAGTTTGTTTCTTGCCCTGTTAATGCGTGATTTGACAGTACCGATTTCGATACCTGTGGCTTTTGATATTTCGTCGTAACTTAAACCGCCAATTTCTCGCAAAACTGTTACAAGGCGGAAGTGTTCGGGAAGTTTTGAAATATTTTCTCGAATAATTTTCGCAACTTCGTTGTTAAGAGTTTTTTCGTCGGGGCATGGACAAGGGTCGGAAATTTGCAAAATTTCTGATGAATTTTCGTCTTTTCTTTCATCAGCGGAGATGCAAACGGGCGATTTTTGTTGTTTTCTGAGTTTGTCGTAGAAGAGATTTGAGATGATTTTGTTGATCCAACTTCTAAAATACTTGGGATTTTTTAGTTTGGAAATTCCTTTGCACATGCGAAGAAGTGCTTCTTGGGTTAAATCAGAAAGGTCGTCGCAATCGGGACAAAGGTAATAAAAAGTTAGATAAATCTTGTCCTGAAGGCGTTTTACGAGTTCTTCCATCGCCTTGTAATCTTCATTTTGGGTCAAAGTTATGAGTTCTGTGAGTTCGATTTTCTTGTAATTTTTCAGGTTAAACATATTGATAATCCTTACAAAAACAGAATAGCCGAAAGTGGCGAAAAAACCCTTACCGAGGTCAATAGGAAGGAAGAGTAATAAAATTTTTTAAAAAACTTCAGAAAAAATCAAAGAAATTTGTTGACAATAAATTTTGTTTTTCGTATATTAATATCACAAAGTCTTAAGCCCCCATCGTCTAGTGGCCTAGGACACCTCCCTTTCACGGAGGCGGCAGCGATTCGAATTCGCTTGGGGGTACCATTTTTTAAAGAGCCGCAAGGCTCTTTTTTAGTGCCGAAACATACTTTTGCTAAATTTTAAATTAATAAAGTGTAAAAAGCAAAGGGATATTATTGTAATTTATTGAGTGGTTTGATTATTACAGATGGTGCGATTATTTAGGGGTTTTGGCTTAAATAGGGCGATTGAGGGGTAGGAAATAATACTACCATTCGTAATTCAAACTACTCCAAAATACTCATTTTGCGGACTAACGGATGGTGTGTGTCAAGTGCATCAGTTATAATTTTAGAAAAGTATTCGAATACCAAATTCTCAATTTTATTCATTTTTTACTCCTTTTTAAATGGTGAATATATATATTTTTTTATCTGTATAAAAAAATTTAGGAGTTGCAAATATAAGTTCTTGAGTTGCTTTTCTCATTAAATACTTAATTTTAATATTTTTTTTATTGTTTATTTCAAAATAATAAATTTTGTCTTCCTGTTCTATAAAACAAATTTGTTTATTTCCTTGTTGAATAATTGTCAAAATTTTAGCTTTTTCAAATTTTTTTGGAAGTTTTTGCGTTTTTATTTTATCTGTAAAAATATTAACTTTTGTTAATGTCGTATTGTTAATAATCCAAATTTCTTGGTCATAATATGAACCTGTCAACTTATCAGGAATGCCATAATAATTAGCAAGAAAACAAATAGAATTTTCATTTATGTTAGTCGACAAATAAAATTTTTCTTCCTTAAAATTGGTGGTTTTATAAATTTTGTTTGAATATACTTTTGAATTTTTGTCATATCCTCCTACATTAATGTAATAAGAAAGTCCATCAGGTGTTAATATTTTTCCTCTTGTATTTTGAAGTTTATTTTCAGTGATACTATATTTCTCAAAGTTTTTATCTAAAATGATAATGTAATTTGTTCCTTTATCGTAATATATAGGAATATAAGTTTTTTCATAATTGTCTACAAAAGGAGAATCAATATACAATGAAGTGTCATTATCAAGTTCAATTTGAAAATTTTTTTCAATACTTTTGTTCTGAGTTAAATCATATTTTTTTATCTCTAAAATGTTATTTTTTTTCTTATTAAGAATAACTATTTGATTATTAATTTGTTTTGCATATATAGGATTCATATTGTTTAATGCTGTTATAGAAGTAGATTTATTTTGTTTCAAATCATAAAATTCGGACATTTTACCTATAAAATAAAATCCAACATTTTTGTGTTCTATATCAGCGTAAGGAAGAACCAGTCTATTTGGTTCTTTATAAATCAACTGATTAATTATTTTAAAATTAACTAATTCATTATTGGTGTTTTTACTACCAAATATAAAAATTGAAATTATTATAATTAGCAATAGCAAGTAGGGTACAATTTTGCACGGCACTAAAGTAGTAGGGTGCAAAAAGGAACTTTTGAACCAATCAAAGATTTTTATTTTGTTTTGAAAACTGTCCTTTTGATTTTCATTAAAATTATCTTGCATAAAAAATCCTCACGCTACCAATCCACCGTACATATAGTTTTTGATGCGGTAAATCGATGATTTACCGCATCCTACAGACTTGTATTGAATCTTTTATCTTATCTTCTTTGTCATTTGTGCTTTCTATGTATTGTATTTCGTCATTAATAACATTTGTCATTTCTTGATTTCTCCATTCTTAAATCTTTATAATATAACTATCTTTTACACTTGTTGAATATTTTTCGACGCCAAACTGTCCGCCATTTATTAATATGTTATTCTCAAAAATAATGGCATCGTAACTTCTTATAACGTGAGGATTTCTTGAGCAGGTTTTATATTTTATTTTTAATTCATTAATTATTTTATTTTGTTTGATATTATAAGTTGTAATATATATTACTCTATTTCCTTTTATAACAGGCGAAATAAATACAATATTATCATTATAGAAAAACATTTTTGTTTGATTGCAAAAATGAGGAATTAATATTTTCTTTTCACACTCATTTTTTTGAATGGAATATACTAATAAATTTGAGTTTGCATCAACCAAAAATATATTATTTTTGTCATGTAAAATATTTTTGCCATTGTATAAGGGTATTTTAGAAGGACAATATACGTTATATACTTGATGATTATTTTGAATTATCGACAAATTTGTGGGAACATTTGCTCGTCCAAAATAAAAATCTCTAATAAAATCATTTGTAGAAATTTTATCAGAATTATAATTCAGCATTATAAAATAGTTTGTATCTTCTGAAAAATAATTAAATGGATTAAAATATTTTTTTATTTCTTTGGGAAATTTACAATTTTCTATTGTATTATTGTTTTGATTATAACAATGAATTGTATGGTTATTCGCATTCAAAAAAACAATATTGTCGTTGAAACAATATGTATTATTAAAAATAAGTGCATTTCCATTTAATATATTATTTTTATAAAAATCATCATAATTTTTGATTTTTATAAATTTTTTAGATTTTTGTTGAAATAAATATTTATTTGCTAATAGTATATCTCCATTTTTTAAAATATAATAATCGTTAAATGCAAATGATATATTTTCTAAACTTCTATTAATTAGTTTATATTGTCCTGTTTTTGGATTAAAAATTTCGGCTCCTTGATTTCCTCCAACAACAAGAATTGTATTATCTTTTAAAGGAATATTAACATGTTCACTTCTATTTTTTTTCATTGTTCCTGTTTTTATCAGACTACCAACAGGAGCATTTTTGTACCTTTTTTCGAAATCGTATATTTTATACTGTTGATAACCAAAATAAGCCATAAGAATCAATAAAAGAACAATAACTGTATTTATTCCATAAAATTTAAAATTTGATTTTATTATATTGAAATGATTTTTTATCAAAGGTTTTATTTACCTTTCATATAACTATAAAAATACAAAACATTATTATGAATGAGAGAGAAAATCCTGATAATTTTTGTTTTTTGTCACAAAACACCTAATTTAGGCACAAAAAATAAGTTTTTGATGCGGTAAATCGATGATTTACCGCATCCTACAGACTGTATTTTGAGAAAAATTATTACTCATGTTTTCACTCCTTTATTTTTAGTATTTCTACAGAATTTGTTGAATTTGGTAAAAATTCATCAACGGAACCACCTGTTATTAAAATTTTATTATTTCCTATTAAAACGCAACTATGCCCAATGCGATTTTGTCTCATATTACCTATAAAATTAAATTTATTTTTTGAGTAGTCATATAAAAATATACCCTTGTTATTTTCTTGTGATGTACCAATAAAATAAATATTATTATTTTTTGATATCACAGTTTTATAACCCTGTATTAGTTTTGATTGATTTAAAAATTTCAAAGAATAATTATCTAAATTTAAAATACCAATATTTAATATTTTATTATTATCATATGAATATT